>Ga0209913_1000503_pt1 | contig 32250 bp, 27 predicted proteins | sample PersoiDNA2013203_FD_185805 | JGI IMG/M metagenome (GOLD analysis project Ga0209913, IMG submission 185805) | Permafrost soil microbial communities from the Arctic, to analyse light accelerated degradation of dissolved organic matter (DOM) -... | ecosystem: Environmental > Terrestrial > Soil >... | reverse complement strand
GCACTCACCGAAGGTATTACCACTCAACTGGCACAACAGTTGCAAAATCCGCTACTGAAAACGCCGCTCTGGAGCAAGGTCATCTCAGAAAAACGCGCAACGTTTTCCTGCACACCGGGCTTGTTACGCCCCGACAATAGCGCCATGCCGCCTGGCTTGGCGCTGGCCGGCGACTATGTCGCAGGCGACTATCCCGCGACGCTGGAGGCTGCCGTGCAAAGCGGCATCAAGGCCGCCGAGCTGCTTTTGTAAGCAGACGGCCCGTCTTGGCCATTTAAATGGCCATTTTGGCGGCAATGTCGTCTACGGTCGTGCAGACATTTAATTCAGCGAAACTTTTCATCTTTGCCGCCAAAGGGATTCACCCCATGAGCGGCCTGTTTGTTCTACGATACGGTCAAAATTCAGCAAACACGTATCCCTATTTACGGATTCTATTTTTCGGAGAATAAACATGCCCGTCATCACCTGTGTCGAAGATTTGCGCGTTCTGGCAAAAAAACGGGTACCTAAAGCGTTTTACGACTACGCCGACAGCGGCTCCTATACTGAGAGCACCTATCGCGCCAATACCGACGACCTGGCTGCGCTGAAGCTGCGCCAGCGCGTTGCCATCAACGTCGACGAACGCTCCACCCGCACCACCATGATCGGCCATGACGTCACCATGCCGGTGGCGATTGCTCCGACCGGACTGACGGGCATGCAGTGGGCAAACGGCGAAATGCTGGGCGCGATCGCGGCAGAAAAATTCGGCATCCCTTTCACACTGTCGACCATGAGCATATGCTCGATTGAAGACGTCGCCAGCGTCACCACCAAGCCGTTCTGGTTCCAGTTGTATGTGATGCGCGACCGCGGCTTCGTAAAGTCGATGATTGATCGCGCCAAGGCAGCAAAGTGCTCTGCGCTCGTGCTGACGCTGGATTTGCAGATCCTCGGGCAACGCCACAAGGATCTGAAAAACGGCATGTCGGTGCCACCGAAGCTGACGCTGGACACGCTCATGGATCTGGCGAGCAAACCGGGCTGGGCCTTGCGTGCGCTGACCGGCCGCAAGACCTTCGGCAATCTGGCGGGCCACATCACCGGTGGCGGCAGCGGCATCCAGACACTCAGCCAATGGACGGCAAGCCAGTTCGATCCGACGCTGAACTGGGACGACGTCGCGTGGATTAAAGAACAATGGGGTGGCAAGCTGATTCTCAAGGGCATCCTCGACGTCGAAGACGCCAAGCTGGCGGCACAAACCGGCGCCGATGCATTGGTCGTCAGCAACCACGGCGGCCGCCAGCTGGATGGTGCGATGTCGTCAATCGAAGCGCTGCCGGCAATTGCCGAAGCAGTCGGCGACCAGATTGAAGTCTGGTTCGACGGCGGTATCCGCACTGGTCAGGACATCCTGAAGGCAACTGCACTGGGCGCAAAAGGCACCATGATCGGCCGTGCCTTCCTGTATAGCCTCGGCGCCATGGGTGGAGAAGGCGTGACCAAGATGCTGCAAATCCTGCAAAAAGAACTGGATGTCAGCATGGCGCTGACCGGCACCAAGGACATCAAGGATGTCGGCCCGCAGATTCTGATTCCGCGTCGCTGATCAGTACCTGCAACAAAGAAAAATCCCGGTTCACGTCTGACGTGGCCGGGATTTTTTTATAACTACAGGAGGTATAGGGATGCGGATACGAGCTACTGTCCGGGACGCTGCTGCGACCACGGCGTGTGCTGACCGGTAAGTTCTTCAACCACGTCCTTTTGATCGAAATGACGCGCCAGATCAAGAGCCGTCATGCCATCTACGTTTTTCAGTGTGATATCTGCGCCCTCTTCCTTGAGCAACCTGACGGCGGCAGTCCGGCCGCGCACAGCGGCCAGCATGATCGGCGTCATCTTGTCGTCGGGGGATTCCGCATCGATATAAGCGGACGCGTCCAGCAGTTGCTTGATGATGTTCGGATTGCCGTTGATGGCCGCATAGTGCAAGGCAGCCCAGCCGGGGCGATTGACTTCCACTTCCTTGTCGAGCAACAGTTTCACCACGCGCTGATTGCCGTAAAACGCGGCGACCATCAAGGCTGTATCGCCATTCTTCGCCTTCACTTCAAGATCGACACCCGGCGTATTGAATAACACGTCGAAAGCTTTCATCGAATCTTCGCGGATGGACAGGGTCAGCGCCGAATAGCCGCGCTGCGGCTCAACCACATTGGGGCCAAGACCGCGCTTGATCAGCTCCTGCAGCTCGCGCGGCGCATCCATTTTGACCGCAGTGATGTAATCCTCGTAAGAGCCGGCCTGCGCAAAAGGCGACGCCAATGTGACTACTGCCAGCGAAGCAACCCCGACAAAACGTTTAACAAACTGCTCGATCTGATTCAGCATGCCGCAACCCTTATTTGGCCATCTTGAACAAGGTGAAGAAATTTTCCGTGGTATGACGCGCCACTTCTTCCACCGAAATACCGCGCAAGTCGGCGATGAATTCTGCGACGTGACGCACAAGCCCGGGCTCGTTGGTTTTGCCGCGGTGCGGTACCGGCGCCAGATAAGGCGAATCGGTTTCGATCAGCATGCGCTCCAGCGGTATCGTACGTGCGACCTCTTGCAACGCCTTGGCGCTTTTGAACGTGACGATGCCGGAGAAGGAAATATAAAACCCAAGCTCAATGGCTGCATCAGCGACTTCCTGCGACTCCGTGAAGCAATGCATGACGCCGGCAACGCCGCCGGCGTCAGGACTCGCGCCCTCTTCACGCAGGATACGGATTGTGTCTTCCGAGGCGGAACGGGTATGGATGATCAGCGGCTTGCCGGTGATGCGCGAAGCACGGATATGCGTGCGGAAACGTTCGCGCTGCCATTCGAGATCGCCTTGCAGGCGGAAATAGTCGAGCCCGGTTTCACCGATGGCGACAATGCGCGGATTGTCGGCCAGTTTGACCAGTTGCTCGACAGTCGGCTCCGGCGTGTCTTCATAATCGGGATGCACCCCGACCGAAGCGTAGATATGTGGATGCTGCTCCGCCAGCGCGAGCACTTGCGGAAATTCAGGCAGGTTCACCGATACGCACAACGCATGGCTGACGCGGTTCTCAGCCATCTTGCCGAGGATATCGGGAAGACGCGCTACGAGTTCGGGAAAATTGATATGGCAATGGGAATCGATATACATGATGGCCGCTATTTTACGCCATCGCCCCGCCGCCGGCCTGCGGTGATCATTGGTACGCCGACGCAGCCCTTCAGCGACGCAACCGGCGTACCCCTATCACCACGCCGGTGCCGCTCAACGCCAGTCCGCCCAGGCTCAGAAAAATCAACGCGGCATCCCACCAGGGGCGACTCGACAGCAATACCGGCAAATCCCAACTGTGCAAAAAGGCGAACAACCAGCGTTTGACGCGTTGCCGCTGATCCAGCTTGCCAAGCACGACGCCGGTAGCCGGATCTATATGCACCCAGGTTTGCGCCGCATCAGCATAACGGATGCGCAATACCGGCAAGGAATGCGACATGCCGCCCATCATGGTATGAGCCTCACGGCTGTAGTAGTAGGCATCCTCTTGTTGCAACAATTGCACGTCCGCAATAGGTGCGTCGATCAGCTTGGCGGCGGCACTCAATATATCTGCTGGCGGCGCCACATCGCTAACCCTCTGCGCCCTAGCATCGATCATGCGCGTTGCCCCCGCGCCGTCGATGGCGATCAGATACGGCTTGCCGTCAAGCAGATGCCAGCGCAACTCTTTGACATGCAAATCGGACGGCAACAAACGCAAGGCATCGCGACTGCCAAGCGGCCAGGTCGCCGGCATCAACTTTGCACCTGCGTAAGCCTGCTGATTCATTGCCGGCGCGGCGCCGCTGAAGATATTCCAGGGATTCATCGACATCAAGCCACTGAACACCCAGGTCAACGTCACACCGGCAAATCCCAAACCGACCAGATGATGCCAGCGCATGACAGGTTCGCGATAAGGCGTTTTTGCGCCAGATCGAAACCGGCCGCGGAATCGCCAGCGCCAGATGCCGATCACGCTGCCGCTGATGGCGACCAACACGCCGGCCAGCGACAGGTAGACCACGATGCCATTCCACGCACCTTCCAAGGGACCTCCGCGAAAAGCGTATAGCCAGTGCAACCAGGCGCCGGCGTAATTCCAGACACGCTCGGTCTGCGTTGCCTTGCGCACGACTTCGCCTGTCGCGCCGGATATATAAAGCAGCGTCCGCTCGGGATCATTCATCTGCACACGATGCAAGGGCCGATGCATATCAAGGCCACGTGTGTGTGTCCAGGTATCCTCATCAATCAAATCGACATAACGCGGCGTTGCCTGCGGCATGAATACCTGTGCCGCCGATATGGCGTCGTTGCTCGAAACACCTTTTATCAGCGCTCCGCTGATCGCATCGACGGCAAAGATTTTTTTGCCGCTGCGAAATTGATACTGTGCTTGTTCGCCCGCACTGGTCAGCACAATTGACGACGGCTGGATACCTTGAGGCAGCGCACGAGCCGCCTCATCCACGGCGATGCAACAGCGGCGACTGTCGAGATCCGGCAAGCGTGCCAATCGCTCTGCCGATGTCAGCTTGGGATAGCCGACATACATCATCACCACGCCGCTGACGAACCACAACAGCATGACCAGACAGACGACAATCCCAAGCCATCGATGGATGAGAAAAATTCCACGTTTCATGGCCGTGCTGCTTAGAAATTCGCCAGCACGGCGATTTCAAACGTACGCGGTGCGCCAAGGTAGAACATCGGCGCCGAGGTGACGTTGTCGGCATACACTTTGTCCGTCAGATTTTTGACGCGCGCAGTGACAGTCGCGACGCTTTGGATCTTGTAACTCAGGCTGGCGCCAAAGATGGCGTAGCCCGGCGCACTCAGCGTATTTGCCGTATTGCCATAGACCGACGATACTGCGCGCGCATCGAGGCCTGCGTTCCAGCCTGGCATGAAGGCGTAGTCCAGCCACAGGTTGGCGACGCGCATCGGTGTATTGGTGGGTCGCTTGCCGGCGCGCGACACGGCTACGCCGCCGACGTTTTCGGTAAAGTCATCGTACTGCGCCTTGACCAGCGAAAAATTGCCCTGCAGGCGCACATTCTTTACCGGCCGCACACCGAACGCAAACTCCAGCCCGCGCGAAGACTGTTGGCCTGCCGGCACCGTATTGTTGGGGTTGGTGGAATCGGTGACCGCCAGATTCTTGCGCTTGATTGCGTAGGCGGAAATAGTCGCGTTGCCGCGGCCGTCCCAAAAATCGAACTTGCTGCCGGCTTCGACCTGATCGCCGGTAGTCAGATTGAAATCTCGTACCTGGCTGAAACTCGCCGTCGTCAACACACCTGCCGGTGGATCTGCCGCCGTACTGTACTGGACGAACACATTGGCGCTCGGCGTGATGTCCCACACCAGCCCTGCCCGGCCGGTGGTCGGGCGATAGGTATTGCTGAAATAGGCAGGATCAGTCGCGCTGGCCGTGCGCAGGTTTTCGACTTCCAGCTTGATCTGATCGTGGCGCAACCCCGTGACCAAGGACAGCGAAGGCAACAGCCTAGTGCGGTTCTCAAGAAAGGCTGCCAGCGTGGTGACGCGATTGCTGCGATCCGGAACAAAATCCGGCGTCATGCCTGGAATGGAAAAGAAGCTCTCCGTGCTGAAATTGTAGGGATCAACCGAGCTGATCGGTCCGGCCACAGTGCGCGGAAACCGTTTCATCCGATTGATGCTGTAGTCGACGCCGCCGGCCCAATCAGACTGCATCGCGCCCAGCTTGCCATGGTGCTGCCACTCCAGACGATTACCGGTCAGCTCCTGATCGTGCCGCTGCAGAAATGCTGAATTGCGCACGACCTGCGTATTGGTGGCGTTGTAGCGATACACCTCGACATTGCGATAGTCGCGCAAGGCGTTGTAGTGATAGAAGGTGTTTTTGATCGACGTGTCGGCAGACAGACGATAGTCAACGATGGAGCGAAACCATTCCACGGTTTGTTCATAAACGCCATCGTTGGCGTTGTAATTTTTAAAGCGCGTGGCGGGATCGATGCGTCCGACGCCGGTAGTCGGGTTGAGCAGCGGCGTGCCCCAGTATGGGCGATCAACATGCTCCTGCTGGTATTCATAGGCGAGCGTATGCGACAGCTGCGGCGTGATGTCAGTCAACAGCGAAAAAGCACCGTTCAGAGAGCGGCGTTTCTCACCATCGACATAACCGTCGCTACCGCTGCGGCTGAGGTCGATGCGCAGGTAGTTGGGCACACCAGCACCATCATCGGCTGAATTCTCGCCACCGATCTTGCGATTAATCCCTGCTGCGAAGACTGATGAATTGTTCGAACCATAGCTGCCGTAAAGCTGTGCCGTGTTGCCGTCGCGATTGGCGAGCTTGGTGATGTAGTTGATCGCACCACCAACCGATCCGGCGCCGTTGACGAAACCGGATGCGCCACCGACTGCTTCGACGCGATCGTAAATCCAGCTATCGATCGGCCGAGCCGAGATGGAGTCGTACTGGACGGTGATACCGTTAAAAAGCTGCGTGATTTGCGACGCAGAAAAACCGCGATAAGAGACGAAACCCGCCTGGCCTGGCGGCGCGGACGCCGTGACGCCGGGAATACCTCGCAAGATCTGTTGCGTGTCGCTGGCGCCGCGCGCTTCGATGGCGCTGCGATCGATGATGCTGATGCTACCGGGAGTTTCGCGTACGCTCAATCCGAGCCGGCTGGCGGTGGATGCGCTTTGATCCAGCGGCAGTTTTTCATTCGGTTCATCTCGCGTCTCGCGTACTTCAATGGTCTCCAGAACATCACCAGCTGCCACGGCGGTGCTACCGGCTGCTCCCGACAAACTCAAGATGGCGATGACGACCGCGCGCCGTGGCGGCAAGACTTTGCCGAATAGCTTTTTCACCAGACTTCCCCCTAGAAACAAAGGGGGCATCCTAGTGCGTAGTGCGGTGATTGGGAATGCGACCGATTGTCGCAGCAGTGCCTGTGACGAGCTTCGAAAGGCCTATTTTGCGACCGGACGTTTGGCCAGCTTGCGCTGCAAAGTGCGGCGATGCATGTTGAGCGCTCGCGCTGTCGAGGAGATGTTACCTTGATGTTCGGCCAAGACACGCTGGATGTGTTCCCATTCGAGACGCTCCACCGACAACGGTACGGCGATGTCCTCATTGTCCGCGCCGTCGCTGTCGGCATCGTTGGCGCTATGTTCAAGCGCTGAAAGAATGGAATCCAGATTGGCCGGTTTGGCGAGGTAATTGTCGGCACCGGCCTTGATCGCTTGCACTGTCGTGGCAATACTTGCGTAACCGGTCAGCACCAACAAGCGAGCGTGAGGCAACTGTTGTCGCAATGGCGAAATCCACTGCAAGCCAGAGTCCTGCTGCAATTGCAAATCGATCGTGGCATAGGCGAAATCGGTGTCGGCAGCGGCCTTCATCGCCTCTTCGCCACTATGGGCGACGGTCGCAGAAAACCCTCTGCGCGATAGCGAACGCGCCAACGTGGAGGCGAAGACGTCGTTATCGTCAAGGATCAGAAAAGCTGCGCTCATTGTAATTTTTCTTTCTTCTGTGGAGCAGTTCTATTGTCTTACAAGGGGACCGTCAAGGTCGCGCAAACACCGCGTCCCCCGTCCGAAGTCAACATCAATTTTGCGCCGAATTGCCGTGCCGTGGCAAAGGCAAGCATCAGACCGATACCCTTGCCGCCGGTATTGCTACGCACCGGTTCGTAGCCAAGACGTTTGAGCAGATCGGGCGCAATTCCCGGCCCATCGTCGACGACGCGAATCATAGCCTCATTGCGCTGCATGCTCAATGCCATGTCGATCTTGCCGCCTTCGTTGACTGCCTGCGCGGCGTTGTCCAATAGCGTCAACAAAATCTGTCCGATCAATTGCTGGTTTCTGACCGGCACCGCTTCGGCAGGTAGCGAAAGGTGAATCGATATGGCGGGATGACGCAAGCGCCAGGTATCAACAAAATGCCGCAACCAATCCGTCAAACGCACAGGCATTGCATTATCTGCGTGTCCACCGTGCACCTGCACATCCATGCCCATGCGGTCGAGCGCGATCTTGCAAGCGGCGATCTGCTCTTCCACGATCGCCAAATCGTCGCGATACATCGTGAGCGCGCCGTTGCGTCCGGCTTCGATACGCAACTCGCCGGCAATCACGGCAACGGTCGCCAGCGGTGTACTCATTTCATGGGCCGCACTGGCTGCTTGCGTGCCAAGGGCGACGATACGCTCATCCTGCAATTGCTGTTCACGCGCCTGCGCGAGCTGTGCATCACGGGCGCGCACGGTCGCCGACATGCGCGTCACAAACCACGTAATCAATGCCGCCGAGACCAGAAAATTGACCCACATGCCGGCCAGATGATAGGCCATGGCCTGATCATGATCGTGAATGTGAAGCGGCTGATACAGATAAGTCAGTCCCGAATAACAAGCGAAGGAATAGAGCGCAAGAACGAACGCGTAGCGTGGTGCGAGGATTGCCGCCCCGACTGCCAGCGCCGGTAAGTAAAAAGATACGAAGGGATTGGTCGCACCTCCGGTGAAATACAACAACGCCGACAAGCCGCTGATATCGACAAAAAGCTGAAAGAACAGCTCCGGCTCGCGCACCGGATACATCAGACGCATGCGCCACCAGGTCAGGCCATTGAATGCCAGCATCAGCACCAACACCGCACACAAGGGTGTCAGCGGCAAGCTGAGTTCCATCCCCAGATAGGCGCCGGCAACCAGCAAAACTTGCGCCAGCGTCGCAATACAACGCATCCAGAACAGGCGTAGCAGCAACTGATGCTGGGGCAAAGGGCGAGAAAGGGAAAGTATCGGCATGTGGGAATTATATGTCGCCACGATCATGACGCAGTTGAGTGCCAGACGGCCGTCGACTTGGGGCGACCGACTCAAATCAAAAATGGCAGCAAAAAAACATTCCCATAAGAAATGTTTTGAGCAAATAAGCGACAACCGAGCAAAAATTTACATAAATTATGATCTTTCAAGCAAATTGCAAACGCAAATAATAACGATTCCTAATTATAATTCCACCACTCTGCTCTCCAGCTCCCGCTGTCGCCACCGTATCAACCTTGATTTGTTCAGGTTTGATCTGCTCTGGAACGCCAAGGTTTTTGATTATTTCACTGCTATCAAAGGATCCCATGCAATACCGTCTTACCCCTATAGCCGCTGCATTGGCTGTCGCATTTATTGTCCCGCTGACGTACTCCCATCCTGCCCGCGCGCAAACAACGTCAACCGACACCGTGCAAGCTGTTGCTAAAGACGCAAAAGCCGATCAGGCGCTGCCATCCGTGACTGTCAATGCGTCAGCCGATGCATCCGCAGAGGGATTGCCGCCGGCATATGCAGGTGGCCAGGTTGCGCGTGGCGGCCGGGTAGGCTTCCTCGGCAACAAGGATTTTCTGGAAACACCGTTCAGCACGACGAGCTACACCCAGGAATTCATCAAGGATCAACAGGCGCGGGGTATTGGTGACATTCTGCAAAGCGACCCGACTATTCTGGTGACACGCGGTTATGGCAATTTCCAGGAAATGTACGTCATCCGAGGCATGGCACTCAACTCTGACGATCTCGCCTACAACGGCTTGTACGGTTTGTTGCCGCGCCAGTACGTCGCTTCCGAATTGCTTGAACGTGTCGAAGTCTTGCGTGGCGCCAGCGCCTTCCTCAACGGTATGACACCGGGTAGCAGTGGCTTGGGCGGCACCATCAATCTGCTGCCAAAACGTGCTTCCAGCGATCCGATCACGCAAGTCACGATGGGCTGGGAATCTGGCGGCCAAGGTTACTATGCTGCCGACATCGGCCGTCGTTTCGGCCCTGACGATCGTATCGGCGTACGCGTCAATGCAGTCCGTCGCGAAGGCGGCACCGGCGTGAGCGGCGAAAACCGTGAGTTGAGCCTGGCATCGGTAGGACTGGATTATCGCGGCAACAGCTTCCGCCTGTCGGCCGACTTCGGCGTACAAGAACAACGCTTGACCAATGCCCGCACCAGCGTTGCACTCGGAACCGGCGTCGCCGTTCCGTCAGCGCCAAGCGCCTCCAGCAATTATGGCCAGCCGTGGGCTTATTCGAATGAACGCGATCAGTTCGGCACCTTGCGCGGCGAATGGGATCTGACCTCCGACATCACTGCCTGGGCTGCTTACGGCATGCGTCACAGCTATGAAAGAAATTCCCTGTCGGGCGTCACCGTCACCGGTGCGAACGGCGCTGCTGCCACCTATCGTTTCGACAATGCCCGTGAAGACACCGTCAATACCGGAGAAGTCGGTATCCGCGGCAAGTTCAATACCGGCACGGTAAAACATGAAGTCAGCGCTACTGCGTCGATTTTTGAACTGGATTCGCGAAATGCTTACGGCCTCAGCGATTACAACGCACTGGCAACCAATCTTTACTCGCCAAGCACTTATACGATCCCGGCAATTACGTCTACCGGCGGCGGCGACCTGGCTGCGCCCAAGACCACCAACAAGCAACAACTGAGCAGTGTCGCAATTGCCGATACCGTATCGTTCTTCGACGATCGCGCTCAGGTAACTCTGGGTGTACGTAATCAACGCGTCAAGACTACTGGTTATGGCTACGACGGCATCCAGAGTAGCTATTACAATGCCGACGCAACAACACCGATGGCGGCAGTCGTGTTCAAGCTCCTGCCGAATCTGTCTGTCTATGGCAGCTACGTGGAAGGTCTGCAAACCGGCACATCCATCACCGACACGACCGCCAGCAATTTCGGCACAACATTGGCTCCATACAAGTCGAAGCAAAAAGAAGTCGGCGTCAAATACGATGCCGGCAAAGTTGCTCTGACCGCAGCCTTGTTCACTATGTCGAAGCCCAATATTTATAAAAATACGACGACTAACTACTACGGTGAAAACGGCAATCAGCGCAATCGTGGCGTTGAGTTCTCGGCCTTCGGCACACCGATGCGCGGCGTTCGCCTGCTGGCAGGTCTGACCTTGCTCGATGCCAAACAACAAAGTACGGAGAACGGCACCTATGACGGCAAATACGTCATCGGCGCGGCCAAGACCCAGGCCAATGCAGGCGTGGAATGGGATATCCCGGGCGTGCAAGGTCTGAGCATCAATGCGCGTACGGTGTACACCGGTTCTCAGTACGTCGACTCGGCCAACACGCAGGAAATCCCCTCTTGGATGCGATATGACCTCGGCGCGCGTTACGTGACGACCATCGGCGGCAAGGTCATCACTTTCCGCGGTCGTGTCGACAACGTCACCAACAAGGGTTACTGGGCATCGACTGGCGGCGGCTCGGGTCTCGGCTATCTGGTCCAAGGTTCGCCACGTACCGTGGTCTTGTCCGCAGCGGTCGACTTCTGATCGCACGTCATGCGCTATCGCATGACGCGTTGATGCAATTTCATGCAAGTTGATGAGGCAATAAAAAAGCAGATCTCCGGATCTGCTTTTTTACGCCCTGACAATCAAGCTTCATCCATCTTCGCGCACCTTCGTGGACTCCACTCAAGCCACACGCTTACCCAAAATCACCAGATCACGCTCAATGCCATCCAGTGTTGCCACCCGTGGCATATTGGCCCAGCGTTCAAACGAAAATGCTTCAAACAGTTTCAGGCTCGGCTGATTGTGACCGAACACGAATCCCAGCAGAGTATGCACATTGATCGAGGGTGCAAACGCAATGGCCTGCTCCAAAAAATAACGTCCTAATCCCTGGCCACGCGCCTTTTCATGGATATAGACCGACAATTCCGCCGTGCCTGAATACGCCGGACGGCCGTAGAAGTTGGAATACGACAGCCAGCCGATAATTTCACCGTCCCGCTCGGCAATCCACAGCGGGCGCTTGTCGGGCGTGTGTTCGTCGAACCAGGCCTGGCGCGACTCGACCGAAACCGGTTCGGTGTCCGCGGTCACCTCTCGCGAGGCGATGGTGCTGTTGTAGATAGCGACGATAGCGTTCAGGTCTGCCTGGCGCGCCAGGCGATGAGTGTAGTTAAAGCCCATGTTGAAAACGTAGTGAATGAATCAGTTGAATCAGTTTGTTGGTTGATAAAGCTAAAAACCGCTAACAAAACGCGGTCGGCTTAAACGAACAAGGTCGAATACTCGATCAGCATTTCTTCAATGAAAAGCCTTGCCGACAACGGATGATCCGCAATCGCACGGCGATCATTGGCAGCCTTCAGCGCAGACGCGATCGTCGCCGTATCAATGCGACTACTCAGCGCGCCAAGCTCCTTGCTATAGCGCGGATAGTAGCGAATCGGGCCGCCGGATTTCAGTGAGAACAAATCGTAGAGCCAGCGCTGTTGCCAGCCCACCAGATCCACAACCGGAATTTTCTGCAGCCGCTCGGCAGTCTTCAGCGCCACGTCGATACCGGGATGACTCAAGGACCGCAGAAACTCATCCATCGTTTCGCGGCTATCGCCCTGCGAAGCATTCAATGCCGCCAACGGCGCACCGCCCTGCTCCGACAGCCAGACATCGGCGTCTTTGACGTTCTGCTGCTTTAGCCAGGCCAGGCCGTCGTCATGCGACGGCAGTGCCAGCGCGAATTTACGGCAGCGCGACAGGATAGTCGGTAACAAACGGTCGAGCCGGTTGGACACCAGCAGGAACATGGTGCTCGGAGGTGGCTCTTCCAGCGTTTTCAGCAAAGAATTGGCGGCGGCTGTATTGAGCGCTTCGGCCGGATACAACACCACCACGCGCATGCCCGAACGGTGTGTGGACACGTTCATGAAATCGGACAAGGCGCGAATCTGGTCGATCTTGATTTCCTTCGAAGGTGTTTTGCTAGCCTTCGCAGTCTTTTTTTCTTCGCCCTCACCGTCATCGGCAGCATCGTCGCCATCGAGGATCTCCGGGCGGACACGGCGGTAATCGGGATGGTTGTATTGCGAAAACCAACCGCAGGAAGGACATGCGCCGCAGGCGTGGCCGTCAGGCTGGACGTTTTCGCATAACAGCGATTGTGCAAATGACTCGACGAAGTCGGTCTTGCCGATGCCTTCGGGGCCGTAAAACAAAATGGCGTGCGGCAAGCGGGCGCGCAACTGTTGAAGTTGCAGCCAGCTGTCCTGCAGCCAGGGAAAAACGGTATTGCTCATGCGTGATCAATCAAGAATGAAGCGTTGATCGGAAAATAGGTTTATCTCAGAAATTCGCTCAGACATCCGCCAGCAACTGCGCGATCTCTTGCTGAATGTCGACGATGGGACGGGTCGAATCGATGACGCGGAAACGCTGCGGGAACTGCTTGGCCCGGCGTAGATATTCAGCGCGCGTAGCAGCAAAAAAATCCGCTTTCTCTTGCTCGAACTTGTCTAGGGTGCGCTCTGCATCAAGACGCGCACGCGCCACCTCCAGCGGCACATCGAACAACAGCGTCAGATCGGGCTGAAGATGCGGATGGACCCACTGTTCCAGCGCGTCGAGCTTGTCCAGCGACAGATGGCGGCCACCGCCCTGATAGGCAAATGTCGCGTCGGTAAACCGGTCGGAGATCACCCAGTCGCCGCGCGCCAATGCCGGCTCAATAACTTGCGCCAGATGCTCACGACGGCCGGCGAACATCAGCAGCGCCTCGGTTTCGAGATGCATCTTTTGATGCAGCACCATGGAACGCAGACTTTCGCCCAGTTCGGTGCCGCCTGGTTCGCGCGTGGTGACGACAGTCAGTCCGCGCGTACGCAGCAGGTCAGCGACGAAAGCGATGTGCGTCGACTTGCCCGCGCCGTCGATGCCTTCAAAGGTGATGAATTTGCCTGATGCCATGTGGTCCGTCTTCGTCAGATAAAAAGTTTCAGCGTGGAGTCGTTGCGATGCAGATCAACGTTGATATTTGTTGACCGCCTGATTGTGTTCGCTCAGGTTGCTGGAAAAATGGCTGGTGCCGTCGCCACGCGCCACAAAATACAGCGCGTCGGTCTTGTCCGGATTCATTGCCGCCGCCAGCGATGCTGCACCCGGCAAGGCAATCGGCGTTGGCGGCATGCCCTTGCGGGTGTAGGTATTGTAAGGCGTGTCGGTCAACAGGTCGCTTTTGCGGATCACGCCCTGATAGCGCTCGCCCATGCCGTAAATGACGGTCGGATCGGTTTGCAGCAGCATGCCGGTTTTCAAGCGATTGACGAATACGCCTGCCACCATGCCGCGCTCGGACTTCTGCCCCGTTTCCTTTTCGACAATGGATGCCATGATCAGCGCATCGTATGGCGTCTTGTAAGGCAACGACAGGTCGCGCTTGCTCCAGGCTTCGGCCAGACGCTTGTTCATCAATGCAAATGCCTGACGATAGATCTGCATGTCGCTGGCGCCTTTGGCGAACAGATAAGTGTCCGGGAAGAACAAGCCCTCCGGTGCGGCAAATTCGGTAGTCAGCTTGGCCAGCAGCTCACTGTTGGAAAGCGTGGCGGTATCGTGTTTGAGTCCCTTGTGGTCGGCGATCGCCTGACGCATCTGCCGAAAACTCCAGCCCTCGATGATGGTCAGCGATTCCTGTGCAAATTCGCCGCGCACCAGTTGTTCCAGCAAGCGCAATGGCGTGTAACCCGGTTTCAGCTCATAGCTGCCGGCCTTGATACGATTACCTTTGCCGCTGCCGCGCGCCAGCAAGGCGAACAGGATGGGATTGACCGGCGCACCGGCGTCGGCGATCTGCTGGGCGGCGCCATTGATGCCCGCCCCCGGCGTAATGGTGAATTCAACCGGCTTCTGCCCTTCCTCGATAATCGGCTGGCTCAGCCAGTAAGCCGCCCCGCATGCTAGGGCGACACAAAGCAACAGAAGAGTATTAAATATTTTTTTCATTGTTGAGGCAAAATTCGGCGCAATCCGACGCGTTTTTCCAGCGCCACTATAATCGAGGCATCAATGATAATCGCTGTATAGCTCAGTAACCTAATTTATGACCGAATCGACTCAAGCATCCTCGCCCTGGCAGGCATTTCTCGAACAGCAAGGCGCTCATATAGAGGCCGCAAACGGTGCGGAAGTGCGCTATTTCGGCACGGTAGCGGCAGCGGAGTTGCCAGACAATTTCGTTGCCCCGCTGACCGATCTTGGCCTGATCTCGCTGAGCGGCGACGATGCCGCCAGCTTCCTGCATAACCAGATTACCAACGACGTCGAAAAACTTGACCTCGGCACGGCCCGCCTGGCCGGCTATTGCACTCCGAAAGGCCGTCTGCTGGCGACCTTCCTGATGTGGAAGGATGCCGGGCAAATTGTGCTGCAGTTGCCGCGCGCCCTTCAGCCGGCTATCCAGAAGCGCCTGCAGATGTTTGTGATGCGCTCCAAGGCCAAGCTGGCTGATGTCAGCGAACAGTACGTCGCGCTCGGCCTGGCCGGCAACACTGCCGCTGAGGTTTTACAACAATGGTTTCCCCAATTGCCGGCGCAGCCTTACAGCAAGATCGACAATGAAAACGGCACGCTGGTGCGCGTGGCCGACAGCCGTCAGGCCCCACGCCATCAATGGATCACATCGGTTGAGCAAGCGATTGCCGCCTGGCCTGCCCTGACACAAAAACTGAGCGCGGTTGGCACTCATGCCTGGCGCCTGACCGATATTTATGCGGGCGTGCCGGTGATTACGCAGCCGACACAAGAGCAATTTGTGCCGCAAATGATCAATTTTGAATTAATCGGCGGGGTCAACTTCAAAAAAGGCTGCTATCCCGGCCAGGAAATCGTCGCGCGGAGCCAGTATCTGGGCAAGCTCAAACGCCGCAGCGTGCTGGCACTGGTTGATGCAGTCGATGTCCGCGCCGGCGCGGAAGTGTTCTCCAGCGAAGATCCGGGCCAGCCTTGCGGCATGATCGTCAATGCAGAACCTGCAGGCACAGGCAAATCCGCCTGCCTCGTGGAAATCAAACTGGCGGCAAGCGACAACGGCACCATCCACCTCGGCGCCGTTGATGGCCCCGTGCTGCAATTGCAGCCCCTGCCCTACGAATTGGCGGAACCGCAATAAGCGACCGGGATTGTCGATGGATCTATATATCTACTACCGCGTGCTTCTGACCAATAGTGAACAGCTGCAAAAGCAGGCTGCGGCCATGCAGGCGCAATTGTCACAGCAATACAAAGTTGCTACGGAACTGAAACGCCGCCCGCAAGACCAGGATGGCAAGCACACCTGGATGGAAGTTTATCTGGATGTGCCCGATGGATTTGAGTCGGTATTGAAACAAAGTATCGCCGCCAATCAGCTGGATCAGCTTATTGACGGCCCGCGGCATACCGAACACTTTCTGGACTTTTCACCATGTGTCTGATCATTTTTGCGTGGAAAGTCATTCCCGGCATGCCGCTCATTGCGGCGGCCAATCGTGACGAGTTCTATCAACGCCCCGCCGCTGCGGCCGGCTGGTGGGAAGATCGGCCGGACGTGTATGCAGGCCGCGATCTGCAAGCCGGCGGCACATGGCTCGGCGTGACCCGTGACGGCCGTTTTGCGGCATTGACCAACGTACGCGCGCCGTCAGAAAAACGTCCCGATGCGCCCACTCGCGGCAGATTGGTGTCGGACTATCTGTCCGGCACATTCACTCCGGAACAATACGTCGAACACATCCGGCCTGGCGCGGCGGAATATAACGGTTTCAACCTCCTCGTCGGCGATCGCGAGACTTTGCTGTGGTACTCCAACAAAGGCGACGATGATCCGCGCAACGGCAAACCGCTCGGTTACGGGGTCTACGGTCTTTCCAACGCCTTGCTGGACACGCCGTGGCCTAAGGTGACTCGCGCCAAGGCGCAGTTTGCCAGCCTGCTTTGCCAGGGAGCGCCGGAAGAAACCTTTTTCGAGCTTCTCAGCGACAGCACCCGCGCCAACGATTGCCGCCTGCCAAGTACTGGAGTCAGCCTGGAATGGGAGCGCGTCTTGTCGCCGATTTTCATCTGTTCTCCGGATTACGGCACGCGAGCCTCTACCGTTGTACGTGTGCCCATCGTCGGCGAGCCCGTATTGAGCGAACACGTCGTCGATCCGATCAGTTCGTGCCAGGCGGCGCCGACGACCGAACCGCAAAAGAAAAACGCTCCGTGCAGAGTCAAGATTCAACCAGATGCAGAAAGCCCGAGCTGAATACCGCAATATCACGAGATATAAGCAATATGTATATCTGATATTTGAGAAATAAAGTAGTCGAAATTTGTGCGGAGCATTAAAGTTACACCTGTCTCCTCCAATTTCCTCCTTAAAGAATTGGATTTAAGCCCGCGCCGCAAGGCAGCGGGCTTTTTTTTCGCCCTGCCACAACCGACGCCAGCAGCCCGTTACGCTGGTCGCACCTGCCTCGACTTCTCCTCGCGTTCGTCTGATATTCAGATTCCCAGCCCGCAATTTGCCTTCAAACTCTGCCATCACTCTTATCAAAATAACATGCTGCACCGCAGAATGACTATTGTGCACAAAGGGAACACAATAGGCTCAAATAAATCCAGTCCTTAAGAGGCTGTGAGGAGACCAAGACCCGTAACGTTCCCCCCTTCGTTATGGGTCTTTTCTTTTGAGCGCAGGCTTTACACTTGCTTCGGCAAATAAAAAAACGGCGGCGAGACCATCAAGTCCCACCGCCGTTTTTGCAAGGCGCTCCAGTAAACCGGAGTTCGCCTTTATCACTGTCAGTGATGAATCTTCGCTTCTGTACGATCCAGCACAGCTTCCGGCGAGTTCGCCTCTTCCGATGTTTCGTTGTTCAGTTGAGCATGCAGACGCTTTTCGTCCAGTTCATTGCTCCACTTCGCCACGATGATGGTTGCAACGCCGTTGCCGATCGTGTTGGTCAGCGCGCGCGCTTCGGACATGAAGCGGTCGATACCAAGAATCAGCGCCAGACCGGCTACAGGCACGTGGCCCACGGCCGACAAGGTCGCCGCCAGCACAATGAAGCCGCTACCGGTGATACCTGCAGCGCCCTTCGAGGTCAGCAACAAGACTGCCAGCAAAGTAAGCTCTTGCGTCAGCGTCATCGGCGTATTGGTTGCCTGTGCAATAAACACCGCCGCCATGGTCAGATAAATCGCCGTGCCGTCCAGATTGAACGAATAACCGGTCGGAATCACCAGGCCGACGACCGTCTTCTTTGCGCCCAGATTTTCCATCTTGGCCAGCATGCGTGGCAATACCGATTCCGAAGACGAAGTACCCAGCACGATCAGCAGCTCTTCCTTGATGTACTTGACGAACTTCCACACGCTAAAACCATGCAGACGAGTGATGATGCCCAGCACGACGAAGATGAAGATCAGGCAGGTCAGGTAGAAAGTGCCCATCAGCTTGCCCAGCGACAGCAGCGAGCCGACACCGTATTTGCCAATGGTGAACGCCATCGCACCGAACGCGCCGACAGGAGCTGCCTTCATGATGGTGCCGACGACTGCGAACAGGACGTGGGAGATTTTTTCGATGAAATCAAAAATCATGGTGCCGCGACCGCCGAAGCGATGCAGCGCAAAACCAAACAGTACCGAGATCAGCAGCACCTGCAACACGTCACCCTTGGCAAACGCATCCACCATGCTGATCGGGATGATATTCATCACGAAGTCAATCGTGCTGGTCATCTTGCCCGGACCGGTGTAAGCCGTGATGCTCTTGGTATCGATGGTGTTCGGATCGATGTTCATGCCTGCACCAGGCTGCAACACGTTGACCAGCACCAGACCGACGACCAGCGCCAGCGTGCTGACAACTTCAAAGTACAACAGGGCCAGACCGCCAGTTTTGCCGACTTTCTTCATGTCTTCCATGCCGGCGATGCCGAGCACAACAGTACAGAAGATCACCGGTGCGATGATCATTTTGATCAGTTTGATGAAGCCGTCGCCGAGCGGTTTCATTGCCTCGCCGGAGGACGGATAGAAATGCCCTAGCAAGACGCCGATGACAATTGCCACCAACACCTGAAAGTAGAGTGATTTATAAAGTGGCGTCTTGCCCATGCGGTTCTCCATTTATTCTAGGATCTTAGGAAACTTGTCGTGCAGTCGACATTGCCAAAGAATAAAGCCGCAACTGTCACTGCGGGCGCAAGTATGCATTACCAGCATACCCCTAGATATTGTGGGAAACCACAACAAAACGACGAAACATGGCCGGAAGGCAACGGAAAAACTTTTAAATTTGACTACCCAGAATTGCTGCAATGCGCAAAAAATGGAAGACTATCTTCCCTGAGCCGGTACGCGGCCAGCAAAGCCACAACACCTCACGAGCTAAATGAACCGAGGGCGGCTTCCCATGCCGCCCTCCTCACTACGCACCATCGAATCCGATCAGGCCAATGCTGCCCGCATGTGGATATGTGGAATGCCCGCGTCCATGAACTCCTCTCCTTCTTGCGCAAAACCGTGGCTGCCATAGAAAGATGCCGCATGCGTCTGCGCGTTCAGGACCACTTCACGATCTCCGCGTTGGCGAGCCGCTGCCATCAGCGCCTTCAATACGGCACCACCGACACCTTGACCGCGACCAGGTTTACGCACCGCCATACGGCCGATATGACCATCCGGCAGCAAGCGTCCGGTAGCGATCGGTGTGCCGCCTTCGTCGTAAGCGACCGCATGTACGCATACGGCGTCCATCTCGTCCATTTCCAGCTCCGCCGGTACATTCTGCTCAACGACAAAAACTTCATTGCGAATCAATGCGGCATCTTCGCGCAGATCATTCCACGCAGCGATTTTGATGTTGTGTTTCATGTTCAGTCCTGTTGCGATGCTGCCGGAGAGGCCGGGACAGCAGGTGTTTCATTTGCTTCACTTGTGTCATGCGTCAGCTTCTTGGCGATGTCGACGCGTTTGATGGCCTTGAATGTTCCCATGGACTTGGCCACCAGCTTGTCGTCGTTCCACAACTCGGCCTCACAAAAACACATCGTCGTGGAACGGTGGTAGACATTGCCGCGCGCGATGATGGTTTCGCCAGCCTTGCCTGCGGGCTGCAGAAAACTGGTGCTCATGTCAACGGTGGCCGACGATTTGGCGTCCGGGATGGCGGTGCGTGCAGCCAACCCCATTGCAACATCCATCAGCGTCATGGAAATGCCGCCTTGCGCCACCGCCCAGCTGTTCATGAATTCAGGCTGTAGCTTGAGCGCCATGACCACCTTGCCGTCGCCGTATTCCAATACTTCGACGCCAAGGCTTTCCAGATAAGGATTGCCGTTGGTGAAAACTTCAGAGAGTGAATAAGTCATCTTGGCGTGAACTCAGACCTCGTAGTCCATGCATTGGCGCCCTTCGCGAATCGCGCCGATGAAAGGCTTGATGGCAATATGGTCCGGGTGATCCTGATACGCGTCCAGTGCTGCCTTGGATTCAAATTCGGAATACAGCACGACATCGTAAGTCGCTTCCAGGCCGGGCTGCGCCAACGCTGCTTCGAACTTCAGGATGCCTGGCACCAGATTGGCACAGCCGTCGAGCAGCTCTTTCATCTTGCGCGCGTTGGCGGCCTTGTCGGCGCCTTCGGCCTGGTCCTTCAGTTTCCACATGACGATATGTTTGAGCACGGTGTTTCTCCTGACTGCAAATGGGTGAATGATGAATCGCAAAGCCGTAATGATAAGCGAAGGCGGCCAAGGAAGCAGGCGATACCCCTGCCCTGTTTTCGGAGAAGAAGCCGACACGTATTAAAATGATGCCTTTCTGCTGTCATTTTCTTTTTTGGATTAGCGTTACCGTGATCAATCAACCTGTCGTCATGCTGGACTTCGAAACCACCGGCCTGAGCCCTGCGCAAGGCGCCCGCATCACCGAAGTCGCCGCGCTGCGCATCGTCGACGGGCGTATCGTTGAACGATTCGTGTCGCTGATCAATTGCGACGTCGAGGTTCCTTATGAAATCACGGCGCTAACCGGCATCACACAAGAGATGGTCGATTCGGCGCCGGCCGTGGAGCGTGTTCTGCCGGAACTATTGCGCTTCATCGGCACCGATGCTCTTGCAGCGCACAATGCCAGTTTCGACGCCAAATTCCTGACTTCGGAAGCTGAACGCCTGGACATGCAGACGGGTTATTCGGAGCTGGTCTGCTCGCTGTTGCTGTCGCGCCGGTTGCTGCCGGGGCTGTCCAGCTACCGCCTGTCGAGCCTGGCCGACAGTCTGGGTATTCGCTTCAGCGGCAACGCCCACCGGGCCGAGGCCGATGCTGAAGTGTCTGCAGAATTACTGCTGCATTTGAGTGATCGCTTGCGCGGTCACTACAAATGTCCGCGTATCGATCCCGGCTTACTGGCGGCGATCAATCGCCTCCCTGCCGCCAAGGTCCCGGGCTTCCTGCAAGAACAAGCAGCCTGATTTTTGCTGCACTGCGTCTGCCATCCGCCTGCGCACCCGTTTCTGATCTGCCCAATCTGCCGTTTTGCGTCTGTAAGCTTATGTAAGTTTCAAGCAAGTCCTGCGTAAGTTTCGCGTCGCACACTCCATGCGTGCACAAATGGCGCCTGCGCAGTTTGAGTCGCCCGTTTGTACATCCACATTAATAAAATCAAGGAGACAAGCATGGCGACAGCTTCCACTGCGCACACCATTACGCCTGAAGAGCGCAAAGTTATTTTTGCCTCTTCGCTGGGCACTGTGTTTGAATGGTACGACTTCTATCTGTACGGCTCGCTGGCAGCGATTATCGCCAAGCAATTCTTTGCCGGCACCGATCCCAATACCGCTTTCATTTTCGCGCTGCTGGCATTTGCCGCAGGCTTCATCGTGCGTCCGTTCGGCGCACTGGTGTTCGGCCGCCTGGGTGACCTGGTCGGACGCAAATACACCTTCCTGGTGACCATCCTGATCATGGGTGCGTCCACCTTCATCGTCGGCATCCTGCCGAACTACAATTCCATCGGCATTGCTGCACCGGTGATCCTGATCATCCTGCGCATTCTGCAAGGCCTGGCGCTGGGCGGTGAGTACGGTGGTGCAGCAACTTATGTTGCCGAGCACGCGCCGGAAGGCAAACGAGGTTCCTTCACTGCATGGATCCAGACCACTGCGACGCTGGGTCTGTTCCTGTCGCTGCTGGTGATCCTGGGCGTACGTACTGCCGTGGGCGAAGCTGCATTCGCGGACTGGGGCTGGCGCATTCCTTTCCTGGTCTCCATCATCCTGCTGGGCATTTCCGTCTGGATCCGCCTGTCGATGAATGAGTCTCCTGCTTTCCTGAAAATGAAATCCGAAGGCAAGATTTCCAAAGCGCCGCTGACCGAAGCATTCGGCCGCTGGAAAAACCTGAAACTGGTTATCCTGGCACTGATCGGTATGACTGCAGGTCAAGCCGTGGTCTGGTACGCAGGTCAGTTCTACTCGCTGTTCTTCCTGACGCAAACGCTGAAGGTTGACGGCCCGCTGGCCAACATCCTGATCGCGCTGGCACTGTTGCTGGCGACACCGTTCTTCCTGATCTTCGGTTCGCTGTCCGACAGAATCGGCCGTAAGCCAATCATCCTGGGTGGTTGCCTGATCGCCGCACTGACTTACTTCCCGATCTTCCAGGGCCTCACTCACTACGCTAACCCAGCGTTGGAAGCGGCTCTGCAAAAAGCACCGGTGATCGTCACTGCCGATCCTGCCACTTGCCAATTCCAGTTCAACCCGACCGGCACCAAGAAGTTCACTTCGTCTTGCGATATCGCCAAGGCCAAGCTGTCCGCTGCTTCGGTGAACTACGAAAACGTGGCTGCGGCACCCGGCTCGGTTGCCACCATCAAGATCGGCGACAAGATCCTCACGTCGTATGACGCCGCCGGCCTGTCCAAAGAAGATGCTGCGGCAAAAGACAAGGCGTTTTCCAAGGAATTGGCTGACGACATCAAGGCTGCAGGTTATCCAACCAAGGCTGATCCTGATCAGATGAACAAGCCGATGGTTCTGCTGCTGCTGTTCATCCTGGTGCTCTATGTGACCATGGTCTACGGCCCGGTCGCTGCTGCGCTGGTGGAAATGTTCCCGACCCGCATCCGCTATACCTCGATGTCCATGCCTTACCACATCGGTAACGGTTGGTTCGGCGGTCTGCTGCCAACCACAGCGTTCGCACTGGTGGCGTACAAGGGCGACATCTACTACGGCCTGTGGTATCCGATCGTGATCGCTCTGGCGACTTTCGTCATCGGTCTGCTCTTCGTCAAAGAGTCCAAGGACAACAACATCAACGCCGAAGACTAAAAGCATCAAGAGGGGGAAGCCAGGCGACTCCCTCGCTTGAAATTAGGTAGCTTTTAGTTAAAAGCGAGAGAGAACGTCGAGCCGGTCAGGGTGCAAATCCTGACCGGCTTTTTTCTTGTATCAGCTCCAGCAAACCTTGCGCGGCGATAGACAGGCTGCGCTCCTTGGCTTTGACGATCAACAGCGGCCGCACCAGATCGGGCGCGTTCAGCGGGATCGCCACCAGATTCGGATGGCGGAACTGGAACAGCGTCAGCTCCGGCACCAGACTCACCCCCAACCCGCTTTCAATCAGCCCCGCGACGGTCGCCAGATGCTCCACTTCCAATCCTGTATTGATCACGCCAACCGGCTGCAGCAACGCGTCGAGATGCTGACGCACGCTGGTCGAGCGCGCCAGATGGATCAGCTCGCAACCGGCCAGTTGCGAAATCTGGATAACGCGTTTTTTCGCCAGCTTGTGATCGCGCCGGCACACAAGATAAAACGGGTCTTCACACAGTGGTTGCGTGTCGAACTCCATCAGATTCGGCCCCGGGGCGGTCAATGCAATATCGGCCTTTCCCTGTCGCAGATAGTTCAGACAATGGTCTGAAATCGCATCGAACAACTCCACCGTCACGCCCGGATGCTGCGCGCGATACTGAGCCAGCACAGGCGGCAACCAGCCCGCCGCCAATGAAGGCAAAGCTGCGATCGACACCCTGCCCTTGCGGCGTGCAACGTAATCGCTCATGTCTGAAAACGCGGCCTCGATATCGCTCATCAGTTGCCGCGCCACCTCGACGAACAGTTCTCCTTCCGGCGTCAACGTCACGTTGCGGGTATCGCGTTCGAACAGCTTGGCGCCGGCGGCGGCTTCCAGCTTTTGAATCATCACGCTGAAGGCCGATTGCGAGACATGACAGCGCTCGGCCGCATGACCGAAATGACGGCAATCATTCAATGCCAAAAAACCTTGCAACAGCTTGGTCGAGATATTTGCTTGCATGGCAATTCATTCATAAAACCGATTAATCAATCGAAAAAATGCACTTTACAACAAAATTGCACGCCGCCTACACTCGGCCTGCAATTGCATAGCGTCTGGACCAGACCTATAGAACCATCCAGACGGATCGACAAGAATCCTCGGAAACCGCCAAGTGGTATTCCGCCAAACAAAAAAATACCGGAGACACGCATGCTCGCCCTACTCGGCTTTATCACGATCGTTTTGCTATTCACGGCCATCTTGACCAAAAAGATGTCGCCGCTGGTGGCCCTCATTGCCATTCCTATTGCTGCCGCACTGATCGGCGGCTTCGGCATGCAGACGTCAAAATTCATCGTCTCCGGCGTGACCTCGATTGCACCGGTGGCAGGCATGTTTGTCTTCGCGATTCTATTCTTCGGCATCGTCACTGACGCCGGCATGCTGGATCCGATCATCAGCCGCATCCTGCGCACCGTCGGCAGCCGCCCCAGCCGTATCGTGCCAGGGACTGCCTTGCTGGCATTGCTGATCCATCTGGACGGCTCCGGTGCAGTGACCTTCCTGATCACCATTCCTGCGATGCTGCCGCTGTACAACCGCCTCGGTATCGACAAGCGTATCCTCGCCTGTGTTGCTTCGCTGGCTGCGGGCGTCAACTTCCTGCCGTGGACGGGGCCGATGATTCGCGCTTCGGCGGCGCTGCATATCCCTGTGAGCGACATCTTTACGCCGCTGATTCCGGTGCAGCTGGTCGGTCTGGCATTCGTCTTCATCACATCGTATGTACTCGGCCTGCGTGAAGAAAAACGCCTCGGCCTGAGCGCCGGTGCTGCTGCAGGTTTCGTGCAGGAACACACACTGACAGAAGACGAAAAGAAGATCCGCCGTCCGCGCAATTTCTGGATCAACATCATCCTGACCGTGTTCGTGCTGGGCGTGATGATCAGCGGCAAGGTCGACCCTGTTGTGATGTTCATGATCGGCGTGGTTCTGGCGCTGATGATCAACTATCCTGATGTCAACATGCAGCGCGCCCGCATCGATGCGCATGCCAAGGCGGCATTGCTGATGGCGAGCATTTTATTTGCCGCAGGTGTGTTCACAGGCATCATGACCAAGTCGGGCATGCTGACCGCGATGGCGAAGATGGCAGTAGGTTTCGTGCCGCCGTCGATGGCCTCGCATATCCCGGTTGTGCTCGGCTTGCTGTCGATGCCGCTGAGCCTGCTGTTCGATCCGGATTCGTTCTACTTCGGCGTACTGCCGGTGATTGCGGAAGTCAGCCACATCCTTGGCGTGCCCTCGATCCAGGTTGCACAAGCAGCATTGCTGGGCCAGATGACCACCGGCTTCCCGGTCAGCCCGCTGACGCCGGCAACCTTCCTGGTGTGCGGCCTGGCCGGTATCGAACTGGCCGATCACCAGAAGTACACGATTCCCTTCCTGTTCGGCGCCTCGGTGGTCATGACGATTGCCTGCGTGCTGCTCGGCTTGTTCCCGCTGCTGTAAAGGCCTGACATGAAAACTATCCGCATAGGCGCCGGCGCCGGCTATTCCGGCGACCGCATCGAACCCGCCGTCGAACTCGCCGAAAAAGGCGAACTCGATTACCTGATCTTCGAATGCCTGGCCGAACGCACCATCGCCATCGGCCAGCAGGCGCGCCGCGCCGACCCGCACAAGGGTTACGACCCGCTGCTGGCCGAACGCATGCAGGCCGTACTGAAACTGTGCGCCGACAAAGGCGTGAAAATCGTCACCAACATGGGCGCAGCCAATCCGCTCGCGGCAGCGAAGAAGACGCGCGAAATCGCTCTCTCACTCGGCCTGCCCGACCTGAAGATCGCTGCCATCACCGGCGACGACGTGCTCGATGTTCTGCTGGCCGGCGACTACCGCATCGAAGACAACGGCCTGCCCGTCAAATCGCTGGGCGACAAACTGATTTCCGCCAACGCCTACCTCGGCGCGCAACCGATCGTCGATGCGCTCAAGGCCGGCGCCGACGTCGTCATCACCGGCCGTGTCGCCGATCCCGCCCTGGTGCTGGGTCCGCTGATCCACGAATTCGGCTGGGCCGCAGACAACTGGAAAACGCTCGGCCAGGGCACGCTGGTCGGCCACCTGCTCGAATGCGCAGGCCAGGTCACCGGCGGTTACTTCGCCGATCCCGGCAAGAAGGACGTCAAGGATCTCGCGCGCCTCGGCTTCCCCATCGCCGAAGTCGCCGCCGACGGCAGCGCGGTCATCACCAAGGTCGCCGGCTCCGGCGGACAAGTCACCGCCGCCACCTGCAAGGAACAATTGCTGTACGAGATCCACGATCCGAGCAGCTACTTCACGCCCGACGTCATTGCCGATTTCTCGCAAGTCGTCATCAACGAAACCGGACCCGACCGCGTCGCCATCAGCGGGGGCAATGGCCGCGCACGTCCCGCCACGCTCAAGACCACCCTCGGCTACGTCGATAGCTACGTCGGCGAAGGCCAGATCTCCTACGCCGGCCCCGGCGCGCAGGCGCGTGGCCAGCTGGCGCTGAACATCGTCAGGGAGCGATTCGCCATGACCGGCGTGCAAATCGACGAAGTGCGCTACGACCTGATCGGCGTCAACGCCATCCACGGCGCACAACTCTCTTCCATCGCCAACGAACCCTACGAAGTGCGCGTCCGCGTCACAGGCAGAACCGCCAGCCTGCGCGAAGCCGTACGCATCGGCAACGAAGTCGAAACGCTCTACACCTGCGGCCCGGCCGGCGGCGGCGGCGCCACCAAATCGGCGCGCGAAGTCATCGCCGTACTGTCGGCGCTGCTGCCGCGCGAACTGGTCGCGCCGACTATCCATTTCGAGGAGAACTGAGATGCTGCTGCGAGACATCGCGCATTCGCGCGCCGGCGACAAGGGCGACATATCCAACATCTCCGTCATCGCCTACGACCTCAAGGATTACTCTCTGCTGGAAAAACAACTGACCCCGGAACGCGTCAAGGCGCATTTCGCCGGTGTGGTGCAAGGTGACGTCGTACGCTACGCGCTGCCGCACCTGGGCGCGCTCAACTTCGTCATGCAGCAGGCACTGGGCGGCGGTGTTACTCGTTCGCTGGCGCTGGATGCGCATGGGAAGAGTCTGAGTGGGGGGATGCTGGGGATGGAGATTTCTGACTGGTCGTGAGCTAGATACATTTTAGTAAGTAAATGCCTTGCCTCAATTCAATGGTGGCCCTACCGTGCGATGGAACCATCATTGCAGCCGGCATTTTCGATAGACGCCAATACATCCGATATTTTTTCCTTGTTTAAAATATCTGCGCGAAAAACAGAAACAGTTTCATTTGTCTGCTTGAGATTTTTTACGGCTCCTCTAAAACTCGCCGGAGAAGTTTTCTTCAAGCCGCAAGCGGCATACATCCTTGCTTCATTTGTAGAGGATGTTGACTGAAGGATGTTCTCGAAAATATCGCGCGCATTTTTTGCGTTGCGTATTCTTTTGTATAGATTTTCCCCTTTGCTGATGTGCCCCACGAAGCCGACCATTCCGATGGCAAAGGTAGTGATTTTCTTTAGTTGCTCGATATCCTCTTGCAAGGAAGATTCTTCAAGATCGACAGGTCCGAAGACACGCGTTTCAGCGCTTCCGAATCCACCTTGTGCGACAAGGTAATAGCGTGCCGGAGAAGAACAGACGTCGCAGTCCACACCAAACAATTGATAAAAATAATGCTGTGGATATGTCGGTAGTTGTGCTCCAAATGGAGCGATAAAGCGAGACGAGTTCGCCAGGACATGCATCGCCTCTTCTTCAGCGATTTCAAGAAAAGGAATCTTGTTGAGCGTGCTCATATTTTTCACGAAGGCGTAGCGCTTGGCAAATTGTTTTCCGATACCGCCCGGCTCTTGCGCCAACGAGAACGACGCCACACCTACATAGCAAATAGAGGCGATGAGAATGTTTTTTTTGACGATGGACATAGACAAAAAATATTGTTCAATTTGAAATCAATAGTGCAGCGTCGTTGCCAGCAGTTGCACCTGCGTCGCCTATCCACTTTCAGATCCTGCTCCTGCCCAACTCTACGACCTTGTCATGCAACAAGCCCGCAACGATCATTCTTCAATTCCACGATCTTTCCATTCTCAATGGCAACGATGCGCTCTGATGCATTGATCGTTTCCGTCCGATGAGCAATGACAATTTTCGTCAATTGTAATTGCGCCAAAGCTTGGTTGACCCTATGCTCGTTGACCATGTCCAGATGACTGGTCGCCTCATCCAGCGCCAATATTTTCGGCTGTTTGCATAAGGCACGTGCCAGCAAGATACGCTGCTTTTGCCCGCCAGAGAGGCTGCTTCCCATGTCTCCGATCAAGGTCTGATAGCCCATCGGCATCGCTGCGATATCGTCATGGATGGCCGCCAATCTGGCGCAATGAAAGATCCACTCTTGCTCGACCTGAGGATTGAAGAAACTGATGTTGTCCAGTATCGACCCCGACAGCAAACTATCGTCCTGCATGACCGTACCGATTAATTGGCGATAGGCTTTCAAGCCAAGCCGCGTGACGGGAATAGCACCGATCAGCACTTCGCCTTCAGTCGGTTGCAACAGACCCAGGATGATCTTGCACAGGGTTGTCTTACCGCAGCCGCTGGCACCGATGATGGAGATGCTCTGCCCTGAAGGGATCGTCAGGTCGATGCCGTTCAGCAGCCACGGTTCGCCGTCTGCATAACGAAATTTGATGTTGCGCAAACTGATGCTGTGGTCGAGGCGACTGATATCAGTTTCCGTCTCCACCTCCTCTTCCACTGGCTCCAATACGATATCGGCCAGTCGGGCGCCATGCATGCTCAGCATCTTGAGGTTGACCACCAGATCGACCAGGCTGAACAAGCGCCCAGAGAACGTCGAGGCATAGCTGCTGAAAGCCATCAACATACCGACGGTCAGGCTGTTTTGCATCACCAGCCCGGCACCAAGGTAGAACACCGCCAATCCCTGCACGCCGAAGATCGCCGTGTTGCCGAGCTTGAAGATGATGCCCAGCTTTTGCGTTTCCACGTCGCGATTGATCACGTCCTGCTTCAGGTTTTGCCAACGTGAGCAGCGTTGCGCTTCCTGTCCGAAAAGCTTGACCGGAGTGACAGCGCGCATGCTTTCGAGGAAATGGGTATTCTCTTTTGCGGCCAATACCAGCCGCTCCTGCGATGCCTCGCGAAATGGGTAATAGAAAAACCAGCGCAACAGAATATAAGCAGCAACAGCGACAATTACAATCAGGCTCAGCTTCGGGCTGTACAGCAACATCATGCCCAGCGCCAACAAGGCCATCAGGCCGTCAGGGCGCTTTCGACAAACAGGCTCGTCAACGTGCCTTGTATGGCGCCGATGCTGCCGAAGCGCGACACGATATCGCCCAGATGCCGCTTTTCAAAATACACCGAGGGCAAGCGGCATAAATGCGAGAACACCCGTGTGCTCCACTGAAATCCGACATCTAAACTCCAGCGCATCAGGAACCAACTGCGCGCCAGACCGATCGCCGTCTGCACGACCAGCATCAATGCGAAGCCGATCACCAGCACGCTCAACAGTTCGCGATCGCCGCCGACAATCACTTCGTCGATAACGAACTGGTTGAACAGCGGCGCACAAATGGCAAAAACCTCCAGCGCAACCGCCAGCGCCATGACCTGCACCACCGCGCGGCGCAAGCCGAGAATGCGCCCGGTCAGGTCGCGAATGGAGAGATGCTTACGCTCATCCTTGACCGTAAAGTCCGGATTGGGTGAAAGCTCCAGCGCCACGCCGGTGAAGTTATCGGAAATGTCTTGCAACAGCAGGCGACGTTCGCCTTTGGCAGGGTCAAGGATGATGACCGTGATATTGCCGCGCAAGCTCTTGCTCACCTTTTTCAACACCACGAAGTGATTGAGATTCCAATGCAGGATACAAGGCGTCTTCAGGTGTTGCAGCATGTCCAGCTCGACCCGCAACGGACGCGCGGCGAGCTGCATCGACGCCGCATGGCGTATCAGCTGCGCCAGCGTCGCACCCTTGGCGCTGATCAAAAAACGTCGACGCAAATCAGCAAGATCCACATGGTAACCGTAGTGACCGGCGACCATCGCCAGGCAAGCCAGGCCACATTCGCTGGTTTCGGTTTGGCGTATTGCTTTCATCAGCACCGGTTATTTGAACAGAATGGCCGACCTGTGGTCCTTCAGGATCGCCTGCGCTACCGGCAGCCATTCGCGTAATTGCGCGGGCGTGCAGACATTGGAAGCCAAGGGACGATCCAGCATACGGCGTACATCGACAGTCCTGCCGTCACGGCTGTAGCTTGCCGTGTAACGGACGCCGCCACGCTGAATATCGACGTTCTGCGGCAACGAGGCGACTTCGACCTTCGCCGGAAAAGTCATCCGGTAATGCAACTCCACCGTCTTGCCGGGACAGATCGCATCTTGCCGACGTGTCTGCTTTGCTCGTACAGAGTTTGCATAACCGGTCAGATCGTTCGCCTGCGGAAGATAGGGAATGTTCATATACCTGACGTCAAAGTCGGCCAGCTTATTGAGCTTTCCACTCCACCGCATGGCATAGCCCAAGGCAAGCGCCTTCGGATCATCGTCGTCAAAAACAATGTCGCCGATCAGCTTCGCACTGTCCAGTGCTGCCTTGGCGCGTTCAGCCGGAGTCTGCGTTGCTGCAGCCAGCCGGTATTTGGGACTTTCATAGCCAGCCATCTTCTTGCTGACGGAAACGGCGGCGTTGCCGTCAGCGTCGAAATCCACGCGCGCATCGTATCGCGCAAATGTATTGGCGCTGTTATGCGGCGGCGTCTTCCTGATTTCGCCACTTTTTGTCAGCAAGGTTGGCTTGTCGCCCAAAACAAAAGCCAGTTCACCGAAGGCAGCATCTTTTCCCGTGGCATCGATAAACTGGTCGAACTCCGGCAAATAGGTGATGACGTGATTGAACAGCGTATTGCTCAATGCCACCGACGGCATGCGGTAGCTGGAGCCGGCATTGATCAGAGCCGGCGAAGAGACGATACCTTTGGCGCTCAACAATGCCTCCAGCAACACAACGTGATCCTTGCAATCGCCGTAGCGGTTATCCAGAATCGACGACGACGCGTGCGGTACTACCGGACCTGCGCCGAGGTACACGGCCACATAGCGGATATTCTGACTGACCCAGTTGTACAACAGGCGAGCTTGTTCGCGCTTGTCGGTGACGCCCTGCGTGATGTCGTCCGCCAGTTTCTGGATGACCGGCGTGACGGCGGCCTTATCGGTCGACCTCGTATCATATTGCGCGGCAAAATCCGCCCAGTCCTTGAAGGTGCTGACAATCAGACGCGGGTCAGTGTCGAGAATGGAGATTTCGCGTGTTTCGTCGGATGCCTCTTTTTTGGGCGAGGCGTAGCGCCAGTCGTAGGTCTTCCAGCCATCCTTTTCCTGCACGATTGGCGCGGCAACACCGACCTGCTCCAGATGCAGCGTCATGCTTGCCGGCGCTCGCACCTGCAAATGTACATCGCCGTACTGGATGTTCTCCGAAAAGACCATGGGGAAGCTAAAACGGCCGGGAAACAAGCCCTCTTTTTCACGCACCGTATAACGCACCACAACGCTGTCGCCGGGTTCCAGCGCGGGAAATACCACGCTCTTGAGGTGGAGCTGGCTGTACATCGGTGCTTGCGTCGTCATCGGCAATGGCTGATCGAAGACGGCCTTTTTCATATCGACCGGAATGCGTCGCCCATCTGCCTTGATTGTTGCTGCTTCTTCGATACTCAGGCTGTTCATGTCCTTGACATACGGCAGAGGCAGCTGACCCGATTGCTGGACGCCCCGCGCGGTTTCCAGCTTGACTTGCATCTCAATGGTTTGCTCGAAAAGACCGTCCTGATTGATCTGAATCTGGTTGTCGAGTTTGACGATTTTGAAATCGGTGACGGCGGCCACGGAAGCAGTCGAGCAGATGAAGGCAATGACGGTCGCCAGGGCG
>Ga0209913_1000502_pt1 | contig 32446 bp, 27 predicted proteins | sample PersoiDNA2013203_FD_185805 | JGI IMG/M metagenome (GOLD analysis project Ga0209913, IMG submission 185805) | Permafrost soil microbial communities from the Arctic, to analyse light accelerated degradation of dissolved organic matter (DOM) -... | ecosystem: Environmental > Terrestrial > Soil >... | reverse complement strand
ATCGGGGAGTTTCACCCACCACTCTCTCTGCGATGTCTGCGGAAAACCGGCTGCGCAGTTGGTCTAGTGACCTCTGCAGTCGCCAGGTGCTGCTAATCACCACCTGCCACTCAGGCGCTTGCCGCAGTGCGTCTTCCAGCACGGGCAGACAGCAGAAATGCTTGGATTCATGGCAGTGTTCGGGATGTAGAACTCCGTCAAAGTCCAGGAACAGGATGGGCATGCGGATTCCCCCAAGGATGACCTCTAATAGGCTGGCAGGAGGATTGCCTGCTCCTACTGGCAGCAATTGTGCAGAAACCAGATGCACTTGACCACGGAGCCCAGGCAAGGTGACCACGCGTTCCCCGTCGTGTTACTGGCTGCCATGCAGCCCGGCAACGCAAACCCAATTGGGCAGTGTACGCGCCCCGCGTGACGAGAGCTGGAAGGCCGACATCCAGCGCGTGTGGCACGCCAATTGGCAGGTCTACGGGGCGGACAAGGTCTGGCTGCAGATGAGTCGCGAGGGCACCGCAGTGGCGCGCTGCACGGTCGAGCGACTGATGCGTGCCATGGGGTTGCAAGGGGCGCGTCGTGGCAAAACGTTGCGCACATCCACCCAGGACACATCAGCGCCGTGTCCGTTGGACCACGTCAAGCGGCACTTCAATACCAGCAGTCCCAACGAGTCGTGGGTGTCGGACCTCACTTACGTCTCCACCTGGCAGGGCTGGCTTTACGTGGCCTTCGCTGTGGACGGGTACGCACGTCGCGTAGTGGGCTGGTGGGTCAGCTGAAGCATGCAAACGGACTTCGTGCTGGATGCGCCGTATCAGGCGCTGTATGAGCGCCAGCCTACAGCCCATGCCTTGACGCACAACTCCGACAGGGGCAGTCCCGATTCCATTCGCTACACCGAACGCCTGGATCAAGCAGATATCAGGCCTTCGGTGGGTAGCCGGGGTGACAGCAACGTTAACGCCCTGGCCGAGACCATCAACTGGCTGTACGAGGCCGAACTGATTCACCGCCGGGGACCGTGGAAGACCTGGGAATCCGTGGAATTGGCCGCCCTGCAATGGTTGCACTGGTTCAACCACGTCCGACTGCTAACGCCGATTGGGGGTAACCCACCGGAAGAAGCTGAGGCAAACTACTGGAGGCAACTCGCCGTCGGCGACTCTTCGACAGAGGCGTCAACGTAAACCAACTGGCCTCCTCAAAGCCCGGGGCGTTTCAGTATTGCCTTCGCCTCGCCCCACGCCAAGACTCAATGCGCCGGACTCACGGGTGTCCAGCGATGCGGAAAAAGTTCGTCAATGCGACTGGTGGCGTGCGTCGGCAGACGCTCCGTATGCGTCTTGCTGAGTCACCTTGACTGCCAATCGATGACCTTGAAGGACATAGAAACTTCTCTTCAGGAAAAAGAGATTCGCACGATGGCGGGCTATGGTGGTGGGTGGTCAACAGTCCGCACCCCGTCTGCAAGATGGGACGGCCCGCCTCAACAGCCGAGGTATGAACCCTGCGGTGATGGGCGCGCCTCGGTATTCGTGGCAGGATTCGATCTAATCATTTGGCAGCACGGGTACATGACAAAGGTAGCAATATGAATCGAGGACTGATTGCCCTGGACGCTGACGGCGTATTGCTCGACTTCAACTTGGCTTATGGTCGGTCATGGGAGAAAGCCTTTGGAGTGAAGCCTCGGTTGGTGAACCCGAACGCTTACTGGGCCATCGATCGTTGGGACGTACCCCGATTGACTGGGGCCGCGCTTGATCGACTCCGGGCCACGTTTGATGATGAGTTCTGGACGACAGTGCCGGCCATCGATGGCGCTATCGATGCATGTCATACCCTATGTGACGCTGGGTATGAATTGGTGTGCGTCTCTGCCTTGCCGTCTAAGTTCGAGGCTGCTCGATTGAAGAACCTGCAAGACCTGGGGTTTCCGATCAAGAGGGTGATCGCAACAGATAACGACCAAGCCAGCGTGAGTCCCAAAGCTCAGGTACTTGATGTCTTAAGGCCTGAAGCATTTGTGGATGACTACTTGCCGTACCTGAAGGGCGTACATCCAGACATTCACTCGGCGCTGATCTTGAGGGAGCCGCACGGGTCGCCAAATCAAGGGGAAGACCTGCGCTTGGCATCCTCTCAACATGTGAATTTAGCTGCGTTCGCTGCCTGGTGGGTTGACCGCTTGGCGATTGGCAATGGCACCTAGCATCTCCAAGCTCCGAACCAACCGTCAAGTCCGCGAGGTCGCAATCGTAGAGCGCGTTCGTGCAAAGCCGCTCATCCAGGTATGCGGAGCAAGGGCATGAATCTGATTTCTGGCGCTTGCTTGTAGCACTCGGCATTCAAGTCAATCTCTATCGCTTGCCACTGCGAGTGCACAGCTAGTAGCTCTTGTAGCCCTGAGACCCTGTCCCGAAGAACTGATATCAGCAACGCTTTCGCATCCTCATGAATGTGCTTGCCCGTGGCCCATTTTTGAAGCCAAGCAGCAGCGACCTTCGCGCAGTCAAGCTCTAAGTCCGTTCCTTCATTGACCTTAAGGCAATGGATGATCAAACACAGTGCATCAATTTCGGGGCGATTGACCAAACGTACCACGTCGCGTGGCTGAAGCCAAATTGGCGTTCTGAATCGTAATCCAGTACTGAGAGCCACTTTGCTGAGAGAGTTCAAGATGACGTCGCGCGGCAGACCTCCGCCGCTGTTGCCATACAACTCGGCAGCAAATTCTGTTAGGGCTTCCCTTTCAGAAGGCACGGTGAGGGCTCTGAAAAAGGGCGACTGTGATGTTCTGTAGACGTCTGGCCACTCTCGACGAAGCCACTCATAGATGGTGGGCTTCGGTACTTGCATACCCCTGCCGTAACGAAGAAAGGCCACTGGCGTGGACCAACTGTGCGTTTCGGATGAGTAAGACGGGGTTTGCTCAGCGAATTGACGGTGAAGAGCTGACAACTTCAACCCAGACACACGTTTCAGTTCCGTGAACGTAATCGCAGCCCTTAGCCGTTCAATCTCGCACTGCAGAGGGCGGCCTGGGCCACGTTTCGAGTTGCTTTGGGTGGGTGTCAAAAGCGTCGTGAAATTCGTCATTTTGGAATTATCACGACGTGGCGCTGGGGGCAACAAACTGAAACAATTGTCGGCAACACATGATCAGCGACCCAATCTCCATCTTTCGCCGCGACGAAGCCACTGCCTCTTCTTTGCTGACAGAGGCTCAAGCCAAGGCCGCCCTGTCCATGGCTGGATTGAGTGTTGCGGATTGGGCGCGAGCTCGAGGGTTCAGCCCGGAACTCACAAGGATGGTGTTAGCAGGTAAACGCAAGTGCTTGCGAGGCCAGTCACATCAGATCGCTGTCGAACTAGGCATCAAGTCTGGCGTCAGTCTGCTGTCTGTCGATTGTCTGTACTGACTGCTGAACTGGAGATATTGAAGGAAAAAACCAACCCAAAAAACGAAAACCGACCACCCTTTCGAATGATCGGCGTCGCCGGCAGCAGGAAAAACGAGCCACCTAAGGATTGGACCCCTTTAGCTGGAATCTACTCCTGCAGCCGCGACGACGTCAAGCTGCGCGCGTGACTTTTTTGTTGCGTGTGTGGCTGTCTACGTCCCTCTGTAGGAGTCATCATGACCAGAAAAATCGTCAAACGCGCGCCGCATCGAGAAGTCGGCGTCATCAACGCAGCATGGCTGCTTGATCATCCTGTCGAGCACGAATCACACCTTGAGCGGCGCTTTGTGATCGCTGCTCTTGCCTGTCCTGTCGTCAAAGACATCGTCCACCAACCAGTCACGCTCTCTCTCCCCGGGGGCGAGAAGCCAGGGCGGTATACCCCGGATTTCAAAATCGTCTTCAACGATGGGGGCAGCGTCATCGTTGAAGTCAAACCCGAGGTGTTTCTAAAAAAGCATGAAGAAAAGCTCAAGCGGGTTGAACGCTTGCTACACGCCGACGGGCAGCGCTATCTCGTTATCACAGACAAGCAGATTGATGACCAGGCGCTCGCCGCGCGTGCATTGCTGTTGATGCGGTATGGGCGGCTGCGCTTCACGGATGAAGAGGCTTTGGAATGTTTGCGAATGATGCGTCGAGTGTGCGAAGGGAACTTTTCCGTCAAGATTCTTGTGTCTCAAGGCTTGTCAGAGCCTCTGGTCTGGAACTTGGTCGCCAGACATAAATGCCGTGTCCCTTCGGACTTCTCGGTGGATGCTGATCAACGAATTTTCATCGATCCCGTTGAAGGAGATAACCATGATTACTTTAAGTCGTGGTTTGGTATTGAGGCACGGTGATAGACAACTGGAATTTGAGCGCGACCTGGGTGATGGGCGGGTTCAATTCAAGTATCTTGACACTTTTGAAGTCTGTACCTTCAAGGCGTTCCGTCTTCTTAAGGACATCTTCGAAGGTAAGTTCAAGCCCACCTCTATACCAGCTGCTCAGCCAGGGCCACAACCGACAGGGCATGCTCTTCCCGTTAGTTGGAGTCCAAAGCAGCTGGAGCTCATCGATTTTCGTATGGAGTTCGTGCAAGCGGTGCTTAATCAGCCCTGCCGGACCTACTCGCGGGAACAGTGTGCGACTGTCGCAAACCAGGTTTGGACCAGGCATATTGATGCCGTGAGGCGCGGAGAGCGGCCTGTTTCTACCTACAAATGCCCGTCTGGCTCCACGGTTGAGCTTTGGCTGCACACCTATCTTCGTGCTGATCGCAATGCCTACGCACTCGCTGATCGACGCGCATTCGTCGTTCGGCCAAAGCGCATTTCATCGACAGTTGATGTGATCGTCAACCAGATCTTGTCGAAGAGCTACTTGTCACTCCGTGGGCCTTCCGTCAGAGAAGTGCATGGAGAAATCAAGCGGGCCGTCGAGCAGCACAACCGTCAGCACGGAACGGACCTGACAGCCCCCTCGGAGCGAACTTTGGATAGACGGGTGGCAGACATTCCGCCTTATATCCGCGATTGCAAACGCCTTGGCGCGGCCTACGCCAAGAATCACTGGCGCTACAGCCTCCATGGGGATATGAGCACGCGCATCATGGAGCGGGTGGAGGTCGACCACACCTTGCTGGATATATGGGTAATTGATCCAAGAACTGGTGTTCCTTTGGGGAGGCCTTGGATCACACTCCTGATTGATCGGTATTCAGGCTATTTGCTCGGCCTATACGTCAGCTTTTATGGCCCATCGGCTGCTACCGTAGCCAGAGCGCTCAAGTTCGCGATTCTTCCTAAAGAGGAGTTTGTGGACGCGCTTGATGAGCATTCACTCCGTTGGACGGCGATGGGCGTACCCGAAGTGATTGTGGTGGACAACGGTTTGGAGTTTCATTCGGCCCAGTTCAAGCGAATTGGTTGGGAGCTGCGATGTGACATGCTCTTCAATCCGGTCCGGCAGCCGTGGTTCAAACCAGCCATCGAGCGCGCGATCAAGGAGTCGAACCGTGTACTGCCAAGTCATGGTCGCGTGCATGCCGTCATCCGCAATGCTGTTGCTCCTGACCCGTCGAAGACGTCAGCCATTATCTTTGATGACTTGTGCACATGTCTCATCGAGTGGGCTTCCCAAACTCACCCCTTAAGCATCAATGCCAAAACGCTTTGCAGATCCTGGGATCTCTGGGAGGAGGGGCGGCAGTCGAGTCCTCCGGCAATGTTTCCGACGCAATTGTCGGGACTTGAACTACTTTGCGGCTTGAATGCCTATCGAACGGTGGATGGTGACGGCGTGTTTTTCAAATACCTGCGCTTCAACTCCGAGGAGTTGCAAGACTACCGGCGCTTGAAGCATGAGAATTTTCGGACCGAGATCCGTTTCAATCCGGACGATCTCAGTAGTGTGTTTGTCCACCTTCCCAGAGCGCAGTCTTGGTTGAACGTACCGTTGCAGCGCCCCTTGTTCAACGATGGTTGTGGCCTGTCGCTGGTTCAACTTGAAATCGTGCGTGAAGAAGCCAAAAAGCGTCTCACTCGTGCCAATGCGTACGAGGAGATGGAGAAGGCGATCTGGAGTCTCCGAGACAAATGGGAGCAGGCCGCAAGTCGTGGCCTTAGGGCTCGCAAGGATGCCAAGCTCATCCGAATGCAGGGGCTGACTTCTGTGCCCATGACCCCATCGAGCCCACTTGTTCCACCTTCACCGGAGCCCTTGATGCTCGTCAGCCCTGCAATGCAACAAGCACTTCCAAAAGTGATGCCGTTTCCAGCGTTTTCTTTGGAGGATTGATCCATGAAGAAAGAATTGAACAGTTATTCTGGGCATCGATCGCCCGAGGTTCTCAAAATCGGCGAGCAGGTTTTGAACGTTGTAGTGGATCACCAGGTCTTCAGGCGGATTCGCGACGCTTGCCGTGATCTGATTCACACCATGCGCACACTGCGCACTCCAAGCGGCATATTGATCCTCTCGGAACCTGGTATGGGAAAAACCTTGCTGCTTGATTTGATCGATCGTGAGTTTTCCAAGGCCTCTCAGCTTGAGGGCAACTGCCTACAGATAGCTTTGGACGATGCAGTAGATCAACGTGGGATCGCCTCAGCAATGACCCTTGCCTTGGGATACCCCGCGTTGCCTTCGCGTCCGACGCTGGTAGCGTTAAATCACATGGTCGGTATTGGGTTACAGCGCCGCCGTGCAGCGGCCCTCCTGATCGATGAAATGCAACATGTTTGCGAAGGGCACAAAGACATCACGGCCAGGGCTGCTACGGACTGGTTGAAGGTGCGAATGGATATGTTCAATCTCCCTGTAATCGGTGCGGGAACGAGGGCTTTAGAACGTTTGGCTTTGATCAATCCTCAATTCGTGAGTCGTGCTTCGGCCGCCTACGTCATTCATCCATTCGACTTGGATGAGCAATGGCGTCAGTTATTAGCTGCCTTTTCCCACTCCGTTCAGACGGTAGATCTCGGCATCGTGAACACAACCGCATGTCGGGCGCTTCATGCGGCCACCGGGGGAAACATGCGCACGCTCAAGCGTCTGTTGATGTACGCCTGTATGCATGCGGCGACCCAACCTCAAAAAATCGTCACTTTGGAGTCGCTGTCAAAAGGGTTGCGGGATGTCAAGGGGGATGTTTCTGACGCCAATGACCCTTTCCAACGCGGCCGATGATGAGCATCAGTTACGACACCACAGCCATCGGTCCCATAGCCATATCACGTCTTTGGGCTGCAAAACCGCCTCTGGCGGGTGAGAGTTGTGCGTCGTGGATTCAGCGGCTGTGCGGTGATCACCAGTACTCAATTGGTGTATTTAAGCGGGTGCTGGGTTATTCGCCTTATAAAGGCGACTGGGATCGACCTCAGCGGCCAGATTCTTTGCACCGCCTTGAAGAATTGGTGGAAATCCCTGGGCTGATGCTCAATCACTGCGACATGACGATGTTGGGAGCGCTGTCTCAGATCCGGAATTCATCTGAGCTGTTCCTAATGTTCAATAACAAGCCTGCATACAGATGGTGCCCGATTTGCTTCTCGGAAGACGAACTTCCGTATTTGCGATGGTACTGGCGCTTGCAGGGCATACGTGAGTGTTGGACGCATCTGGCACCGCTGAGCGAAAAATGCATTGCATGCGGTGAAGGGATTTTTGTTCATCGGGCGCTATTGACGAATCGATCTGCCTCGCGTCTATCTGAGTGCGCGGAGTGCGGAATGAGTTTATCCGTGCCGGGGGAGCATATTCGATATCGCAGCACGGAGCAGCAGCGTAAGCTGCGATCGCTTTTCGCTCCATGGTGGCTTCGTGGTCAAAACATAAGTCTCGAAGAGGCGGAACGGTTGGCTATGAAGTATCACCATGTGATCAAAGATCGACTTAGGCTCGCGGATGCGCGCTCTGAGGCCAATTTAAGACGGCGACACGAATTGCTAAAAAAAGAAAAGCTCTGGGTTTTGGATGCCAGCTGTTTTCGAGAGGGTGCAAATCTCAGAGTGGAGAAGAACGTGGAATTCCGGGCTCCATGGCAATGGTGGGTCAATCCTATTCGGCGCTTGGCTGTCGCAGAGGCTTTGTGGACTATTCGCAGTGAGTTACGCACGATGCGGAGTCTGGGAGAAGGGGGCGCGTCATGAGTATCCTGCAGTTGAAATTAGATTACGATCAGCCTCCTCTCCCCATCCAAGACGACATTTGGCCGGGGGAGTCTGGACAAGGCTACGTAATGAGGATGGCCGCTAGCAATGGCTTAGGTGGAATCGCGCGCGTCAAGAAAATGCTAGGTTGTTCTCGCTTTCAGACGCTGTACGCTCAAGACGCTCCTCAGCTTGCACAGTGGTTTGGAGCAAGTGTGCAGCGATTGTCTTACGCACTAGAGTCGGCCCAGGGCGGACGGCGTGTTGACGGCTCGACCTATATGGGGCACAACCTGGGTCGAAGCTATTTCCTCAATCGCTCCTACCCTCGTGTGTGTCCAGACTGCGTGCACGAGTTTGGATATTGTCGAGCAGCATGGGATTTCACGCTCTGCGTTGCATGCGTCCGGCACCAGCGCTTGTTAATCGACCGGTGCCCGGCCTGCTCCTCGCCATTGAAATGGACTCGAGCGGCTCTGTGTTTGTGCGACTGCGGTCATCCCTGGGCTGCGCTTGACTTTCGCTCTTCCCCCACAGATGGCGAATTGTTTATAGCGCAACTCATAGATCATAGGATGGATGATCAAAATCGCATTTCCAGCGGTGCTTCTCCCTGGAGGCCACCGGCCGCATTTGAATTGGATCTCCTGAGGCAGTTCATGGCAGATCTCAGCATGGATGGGCTTCACAGATCGCTTTTCGCTTTCGCTACGGCTGCAGGGTATAAGTCAGATACTGCGCCCGAGCGCCGATTGAGAACTGCGATGCCAAAGGCTCAGCAAACCATATCCATGAGTGTGGCGGTGGGGAAAAAACTCACCCACCAAGAGAGGTTCTTTATGACATCCAGTCCGTCCGTTCTGATGGACCTCCTGAGCGAGGTTGGTGCATTGACCCCTGCTTCTCCCGTTGACCTTAGCATCGCCCAATCACTGCTCAGAGCTTTTAAGACTTCCGGGTTTGCCAAGTCATCAAAACAATCGTCGTTGGCTCAACTGGTTTTGTTCTGAATTGGGCTGTGGTGCGACAACGGTGCCGCTCAAAATGAAATATTTGCATCTCAGTAAATTGAATTTAATGCCTTTCGGTGTCGGGTGTGCAGCGGTTGCGGTCGTTCGCAATGCTGAACTCGACGCCTGAAAGCGGTCGTCCAACTTTGAAGCTATGTTCGTAGTTTCAGGTATTCGCTAGCTCAACCCAGTACGGCTTTGCCGGCGACTGGCTTCAGAACGCCTTGCGGGCTCGCTACGGCTGGCTCACATCGATCGTAGCTGGCTGTTTCCCGGAAAGTCGTCCAGAGCGGCGTCCAGCAGCGCGTCCATCGTGATATTGCCCCCGCCGCCGTTGTGAATCATCCGAAGTGCTGCATGCCACGCGGCTTGCCCACTGCCCGCTGGCGAAAGCGCCGATGGATCTCCGCCAGCACGAGACCAGATTTCGTTGTGCCCTGGCCCACTGGGATAGAGCTGAGCCATAACCGGCGCGACCTTGCGCCAGTCGATCGTGAGCGTATTTGAAGCCAAGGCCCCCACGGCAGGTGCAGCGGGAGCCGGTACTGGCGCCTGTACTGCGGCCGCATCCTCGCCCTTGAACCAGCCGCCCTTGCGGAGAGCGAGAGGGAAATTGTTCTCCGTGCGGGCCCGCAGAACAGGATGTTGAACCTTCTTGCCGACGGGATTTGCCGGGACTTGCTCAGAAAGGTACGTGAAGAGATCCAGCACGCGCACCGTCCCGTCGTCAGCGCCGCGCGCCTGGCCGCGTAGCCCCTCGAGCAAGAAATGCGTGAACAAGCTGTGCCCACGCCAGGCTGAGGTCATCGACACCTCAGTCTCTCTGCAAGAAGCAATGACCACACGTCCAGTGCCAGAGGAAAGCTTCTCCAGCGAGGCGTCCCGGAATCCCGGCAGCATACCTTTGGATTCCCCCTCAGCCTTCACGTGCGCCGCGGCTTCGGCATGGCAGGCGTCCATCAGCAAAACCACCCGCGCCGCGGGAATTGCGTTGAGCAGTTCTGTCAGCTCCTGCGCGAGCAAGCCTGTGCCGTCTGGATCACCTGGCACGTAGTCCGCGGGGTAGAGGTAGCCGGCGTACTCCGGTGAATCGGGTCTGCGTCCGCCATGCCCGGAGTAGAAGATGACGACGGTGTCGTCCGGCTTAGCCGTTGCCGCTAGCTCGTGAAATGCGTTGATGATATTGCTCTTGGTAGCCTGCTCGTCCAACAACAGCCGAACCTGCGAGGGCGGGTAGCCGCAAAGCGTGGGGTCGCACAGGAGCTGCGCTACCGCTTCTGCGTCCTTGCGGACCAGGCTGGGCAATTGCAGCGAAGGGCAATATCCCTCGCCGATGCCGATGACCAACGCCCGTCCACCGTCGAAGTTCTTTTTTTTCTGAGTCATAGCCAAAAGCTCTGCCGCTGGAGCTGCCGCAGAGCGTCGTTGTAGGGGTACTGCGCAGCCATTTCTTGAAGGACGGCTTTTGCCCCCGGCACCATGCCATTGCGCAAACCCCGGATGCATCGATGCCAGCTGGCGCGGCCAGATCCTTCATTGGACAGGTCGCCCGGATCTCCGCCGCTGCGGCTCCATAGCTCGTCGTGCCACGGCCCGCTCGGGTAAAGCGCCACCGCCTCCGTCTCGAACGCGCACCAGGCCTCATCCTTGGTGAGCGGTGGCGGTAAGCCAATCTTGTAGCTGACCCACAGCATGTCGATGGGGCCGAGAAGCCGATAGCACTCGCGATAGAGCGGATTCAAGTCCATCCGGACATTGAGCAGATTCTTCGCATCGCGAACTGCGTCGCGCCATTCATTCACTTTTATGAGTTCGCCCAATGCCTTGGCGGCCGCCTCGTTGAGACGCAGGGCGCTCTGGCTCAGATCCATCAGGAACTCATAGACCTCGCGGTCACTCTCAAAGCAGAACTCGTCCAGGTACAACTGGAACGCTGCGGGCGCCCGCTGCAGGACGTCAATCAAATAGCCGCGGCGCTTGACGATCGCAACGATCACCGCCGCGAGGCGGGGCTCCACGGAGGCCAGGCGCTGCTCTTCGCGCTCAAATCGATCCAGCCAACCACGCGCGGTCGCTTCGAGGATCTTGGCCGAATGAGGGCTTGGAATGAGATCCCAGGCGCGCTCGCGCTCGCTGACGTCCACGATGTTGGCGAGTGGCGTGGTCGCTACCACGCCCCAAAGCGACTCGACCGCCATCTGCGCGGCGATGGTCTCGCCGAGGCCGGTCTTGCGGTTCGACAAAGCATCCAGGATTGCAGGCGACAGATCGAACGCCCGTTTGAGCAGCAGGAACCACTCGAAACGCTTCCAGTCAAAGCGCTTCAGTACGGACGGCGTTCGGACGCAGGCCTCAGCAGCCATCTTGGTCACATACGGATCTTGGATGGCGATGGCGACATCGACCGCCTCCCCATCGCTAGCCTTGCTGAGCGCGCCGGCCAGCAGCGCCTGCGTCGATACCATGCTGCTCGGCGACAAAGACAGTGCGGCCTCCACAGCTTCAAGGGGTGGGCGAGAGCGTGCCAGCAAGACCCCGCTCAGTTGCCACCAGCCCTTGGCAAGTAGCTCAGGTGCAAGCGCATCAGCGATACCGGCCGCAACCGAATCATCGACGACTTCCAGCACGCGCTTCTCGTGGGCAAGATCCAGCAGCGATAGCAGCCGCGAAGCTTGGGCAGCCTCTAGCTTCAGCAGCTGCCAGACGGCTTCAAAGCCGCGTTTGGGAATCGTCTTGGCCTCGCTCGCTGCACGAAAGCCCGCCTCTACCGCGGCCAACCACATCGGCGTGGGCTTGCCGGTGTTCCAGGCAGCGAGAACTTCCTGCAAGCCGTCTGCACGGACGGTGCTGGCCCTGTCTTTGACCCATAACTGGACGGCGCCGGAAAGCATGGGCGCCTCTGCCAGCCCGGAAAAGTCCAGGTTGCGGACCGCTTTCACGTTGTCCACGGTCCAATTCGTCGCCGAGGCCAGAACCCGCTTCGTGGCCGCCAGCTTCACCGCTTCAGCCGCCGCCGATTTGTCGCTGGCATCGATCAGCATGCGCAGCAGCAGGATGTCATCGTCCGGCGTGCCCTGCTGACGCCAAAGCTCGAACGCCTGCACGGCAACGGCAACAGCAACCGGCGAGTCCAGGCGCAGTCCGGCCTGCTTTGCAAAGTCACGGACCGACGTTTCGGCAGACGAATCCAGAAGCGTCGCGGCATGGGCTCCCGCCTCGATCGGCGCCTGCAAATCGATCACCTGCGCAGGGAGCCAGCGAGAAATCAGCGCTTCGGGCGTGCAGACCACGGCCAGCTCATGGACGTCGTCGGGGCCGAAGCTGAGGCCGAACGTCAGCTTGCTTCTGTACTCTGGCGGTGCTCTACGCCAGAGGTCGAACATGGTCTCCTCGAGGCCCTGGCTCTGACGGACCACGATAGGCCTCGGCCCGTGTCCGCTGAGCGCCGTGGCAATCGCGACCGCACCTAGTGACGGCTCAGCGGCGTTCTCCACATCCAACAAGGCACCCAGCTCGATAGGCCCCAGTCCTTCGCCCTCTGACCAGGGCGACTCGAGGATTGCCGCGATGGGGCGCAAGTCGCCAAGCGACTCGACATCGGCAAGCGGAATGAAAGCAGCCCTCGACAACACCATGCCGCCACGATTGGCGGCAACGTCACGGCGCGTGTGGACCAGCATCAGCCACGCGCCCTCCTTTATCAGCCGGAAATATGGCGCCCACTCAACCCCGGCCGGGCAGGTCTGCGGCAGGTCGGTGCGCCACGCGACGTTCCTGAACTGCCCTGCAAGTCCAGCATCGCTCGCCACAAGGAGAGCGTGCCCTGCTGCTGCCCCAAATACCGCTTGGTGCACGCGCATCAGTTCCCCGACATGTCTGCCAATCGCACGATCGGAATCGTCAGATCAGGATTCGGGCGACCATCGGCCTCCACGACGAAACCAGAGTTCTCGGGGCCTCGGTCGATGAAAGCATCGTCGGCTCGCTCCATGTCCAGCTCGCCTCCCAGCGCGGACAGTCCCAGCACTGAGGCGCGCGCTCCCCAGTTGCTTCGAACGAACGACGCCAGCAGCGGCAGCAGCTCATTCAGCACATCATTCGGCTTGGTGCCTTCGGGCAACTTCAACTCGTCCCAGCACGACAGCACCACCACCAGCGGTGGCACCGGTCCTCGCTCGTGGAGCCCGCGCGCGTGCAGCAGCATCTGGAGGAGCTCCACCAAGCGCGCCTGAATGGAGCGCCTCGGCTTCTTCGCCTCGCCATCCGGCGTACGCACGATATGCGCCAGCGGCTTGCTGAAGATGTCGTCGTCGCCTTTCGCCAGCTTGGGGCGCACGATCAAAACCCAGCCGTGAGCCGCCTGCGTCCGGTCCAGCCACTCTTGCTTCATCGCCCGGCTGTCGATCAGTTGCCTGACCTGCTCGCCGGCGTAGTCCGGCCAAGTCAAATCCATCGCCCGGCCGGCCGCATCGACGACCGGCAGGATCACGTCCTGATAGACACCCGATGGCGTGTGCTCCGCCAGCAAGCCGGCACCCAGACGCCGGCGCACCTCGTCGAAAGCGGAGATGTCTGCCGCGGCCACCCGCAGCTTGATCTCACATTTTTCAGCCTCGATGCGCTCGAGCAACTGCGCGCCGTAGTGGCTTTTGCCGTTGTCGGATTCGCCGAACAGCGCGATTCGAACGTTGACATCCGAGCCGCTCATGCAAATGCTCCAAACGCCTGGAAGAGGGCCCGGCTGGCGTCTTCGCGCTCTTCGCGCACGGCCAGGGCGGGCTTGGCCGACAGGATCCAAGCCAGCAGCTCGATGATCCCCTGACCACGGTTTCGCGCCTCCTCACTCGGTGCCGGAAGCATGCTGACGCGAAACTCCTGGAAATGGCCGAGGCTGCGCTGCGCTGCCTCTTTGATTCGCGTTCCCATTTCAGGCGACACGGTCACGTCGCATTTCGTCCATACGAGCGCCACCGGTCGACCCACGGCTTCTGTGCCGATGCGACGAAGCAGATTGACCAAGGCAACACGGGCCTGCCCTCGATCGGGCCCCGCCAGGGCCTGAGAGTCGGCGATCACCAGGAAGGCATCCGTGCGCTGGGAAAGCCAACGCGCGCCCTCGCCCTGCGGGCTGGCTTGGTTGGAGGCCCAGTAGCTGAACCATTCACCGGGCGCGTCAGCTGTCACCAGCTCACACCGCCCCTGCGGCGCATCCAGGGAAAGGTGGAGCATCCCGGGGTAGCGGCCGCCACCGGTGGAGGTGTGGGGCGGGAACGTGGGCCCGCTCGCCGAAGTCCAGCGCAAGCTCCCGGCGATGTTCTCCCAGCCTTCCAGCGTGACAGAGCCTGCGAATTCGACGCCATCGGGCCGAATGCCGCGGGCGACCAGAAGATAGAACGCCGCAAGTAGCGAAGTCTTGCCCGCATCCGACGCGCCAGCGAGCGTCAGCAACTTCAACTTTGAAGCGCCGGCCAGATAGGGGAGATCGGCTGGCCCCATGGCGTTGCCAGTCCACGGAAAGCGAAGTTGACGTTCGGCGCCTTCGCGATCTTCCGCAGACTCCCCCGCATCAGCGGATACCGCCCCCTTTGCGAAGTGAGGACAGTCCTCGGGCACCTCTCCACGCACGCACGTCGTGGTGGGTGCGTAGCAACCGCGGTGCGAGCAACTGCTACTCATCGGCCGCGTCCTCAGCCTTTGTGGCTTTCTGGATCCCCTGCACCGCTCTCAGAGCCATCAGTTCACGCAGCAGCCAGACGGCCCAGCCCTGATAGGTCAGCGTCGGCGAGCAGATCGGGGCGACGCCATCCTGTTGGAGAACGCCAGTCATCACCAACCCTGAAGGACTCTGGAACGTCAGACACTCCTCCAACGAAGTGCGGGCCTGTGCTTCGGCCCTCTGGAGCGCACCAATGCCCTGCGCATCGTTGCCCAGTCCGAGAGCCAAGATCATTTCCGACAGGAAGGAGTCAACGGCGCGCTCATAGGCATCGGGCAGGTGGCTGGCCAGATCGGCGACCGCGTGGATCACAGCCTCTGCTCCGCCGAGTTCGCGATAAGACTTGTCAGCCGAGTTTGAATACAGCGACTGGCGCCACCACAGCAGCCGCATCGACCGTTGGATCGTCGGATCAATCGTGCCGAGGGCGGCGATGCTGCTCGCGACGCCTTGCTGATTCTTCTCGTCGAACTTGGCTGCTTCGGCAATGGCCAAGTCGATATGGTCAGCGATGATCGGCATCAGCCGATCAGAAAAATCGTGGCTCCACGGATTGCCGACGTTGGACCAGTGGGGGTTTGGATTCTCTCCAGCAGTCCCGGCGCGGTTGTGTGGGCCTACAGCCGCTTCGATGCGATTCAACAGCTTCGATCGGTCAACCTTCGTGGCCTTGACTGCACTCGGTAGCACGGTGCTTATCCCTTGCGCAGGCACGGCCAGCGCCCCGCGTTCTTCGGCGAACGCGGTTTCGGCAGCATCGACGAGCAACCCAATGGGGGTGGCGTACTTCCCCAGTTCAACGGCTGTCGCGAAATTCCGCGTCAGCAATGCGATAGCCGTGCCTAGGGACGGCTCTTTATCGATAGCCGCCACCAGTGCCTGAAGCGCGACCCCGCGATACAGCGTGTTGGCCTTGCCGTCGCGGAATACGCTTTGGTAAGTGCTCCAGTGGCCCCCAATGGCGCGGGCCGTGTCATCGAACGCGTCGACCGGGTTCTTGTCGTCATCACGCAGGACGGCCACCAGCGCCGGGATCGCCATGCTGATGGGCCTGGCACTGAACTCGTCCGCCAGCGCCGCCGAAGCCGCCTGCAGCTTTTCCAGCCGCGTATCTTCACCGTCGAGATCGATCAGGCTCACCTGCATGAACGCCTGAAGAACTTCTGCCGACATCGTCTCTCCTCCCAATTTTGTGGATCACGGCGTCGCCCCGAAGCGCGGCCACCAACGTCGCGCGTCGCTGCGCCCGAAGGTTAGCATCAGCCGTTGCATATTTGTAACACGCGCGCGCGCTCCGAAGGTCGTGTCGCGCCATTGTTTCGCCCTCGCCGGCCGCGGTCGGAAAGAGACATCCGCACGATGCAGAAACTTCTGGAGCACACAGGCGCAACAGCGACCATGATCGTCACCCGCGTCCTCAATTTGGGCGGTGGCGACCTACGGAGTCCGCTGGACACCCAACCGGAGACGTGCTGCCCTAAAGCAGGCGCTCGTGAACTTCGGCAATCAGCCTATAACGGGCATTGCGATGGGTCAACTTTGCCTTTTCAACATTTACGAATCTAGAGTGACGCAAAGACCTAGCCAACGAAAGTAGAGTGGCGTGGCCTTCCAAACACCAATGGCGAAATTTGAGTAAATTTCAAATTAATCAATGACTTGCGTCAGTTGTTTTTCTAGGGTCAACTGTCGTTCCGCACTAGTGGCCGGCGGCCCCCGCGTCTTCGGTCCAGCGGGCCAGGAGATCGGGGGGCAAGGCTCGCGTGAGTTCGAGATAAGGCTTGCCAAGCAAGCGCTCGGCCTGGGCCAGCAACAGGGCGACGGGGCTGCTGGGCTCATGCTCTTCCAGCCAGTGTCGTGCTTGACGAAGTTGCAGCCGGATGGCCTCCCGAGGGTGTTGTGAAGGTGCTGGGTCGCCGATCGGGATTTTGGTGCCAGGCCCGCTGCGTGGTGACTCCAGGGCCGCGAAAAAGGGGGGCTGGGCCAGCGCATTGGCAGGGGCAGGCACAGGCATGTCGTCAAGGTCTGGTGGGCATTTGTCTGCCGGACAGTGGGCTGGGGTGGCTGCGCTGGCGCCAGGGCTGGGTGCTGCCAGTTCGGTCAGGGGCGTCAGCAGTCTCTGCAGCGGGCTCAGATCGGGGGCGTGTTCCCCCAGGTCTTGCTGCGCCCATTGTTCGATCTGGCGTACATGGGCCGCGATGGCTTGCAAGGCCAGCAGGGGCGGGTGTTGCCGATGCTGCAGGTCTTGCAACTGCTGCCGGACCTGGTCAGCCGGGAGTGCCCCGGGATGACGGCTCGGATCGAAGGCCCGTTCGACGTCGCGTAAGCTCAGCCGTTGGGCATGGTGGGTGCAGATGGCGATTTGGCGCAGATCGGCCAGCAGGCCTTCCGGGTCGGCCAGGCTGGCGAGGGCGTTGGCACGCACGGCGGGGTCTAGCTCACCTTCGATCCTGTGCTGTGGGTGCAGGGTGTCCGGGTAGGTGTGCAGCAGTGTGAGCAGGATGTTGAGGATTTCGAGCAGAGCGGGTGCACCGCCTAACCGGGTGCGGCAACGGGCCAGCCAGACGAGCAGGTTCAGGTCTTTGCTGCGTTGGAGCAGTTGGCGGCAGTGGCGCTCCACATCACCCCAATCCGGGGGCGTGGGTCGGTCGACGAAGTCGCCGTATTGGGCTTCGCTCTGCGGCTCCAGACGGGCCGCCAGGGCTGCGTATTCGGGCTCGTATTCGAGGTTGGGGCCGCAGGGTTGCTGATCGCTGATGGGGTGAATCCATTCGGGGGGCGTTGGCCGCTGGGCTGCCGTTGGGGATGTTTTCTTGCGGCTGGAGGCCGTACTGATGTCGGGCTTCATGGCGCGTGGGGCTTGTCCGTGTTGGCGGTCCCAGCGGACGGTTGAGGCGCTGTGTTCTTGGATGCTGTCAGACTTCGTTCGGGTTCAAACACCATGCCCAGGATGGCCTCGTCACTGGCGGCGGGAGCCTGGTCCACCATCCAACTGGACCAGCCCAGTCGGGCTGATCCACCGAGGCGGATGGGCCGGGCTTCTTGGCGGCGCAGCATGAGCGCGACCTCCCAGAGGTATTCGAAGCCGACAAAGGCGCGCACCCATTCAATCAGGGCGGGCAGGTCGCTGCCGTCATCGGCACCTTGCGGGGTGAAGCGCAGGTATTGACGCAGATCCAACGGGCCGAGGATGAGGCGAAAGCCATGCTGGCGGTCGGGTACGACTTCGCCGGCCAGGGCCCCTTGGCCCAACAAGGAGGAGGGGCGCGCCAGGCCGATGAGGCAGGTGTCCTTGGCTTCGATGGGAATCCAGTGCAGTTGGAACTCCTGCAGGGTCACGCCAATGCCGAAGTAGTGGGCCAAGGTGGACACCAGGCCGTCGGGGTTGCGGGCCTCGCGAATCCGATGGGCTGCGGAGGCCCACCGTGCATGGCGTGGGAGTGGGCCCTCAGGCACTTCATCGACTTCGTCTCCAATCAGGCGGGCGACGTAAGGGGTGAAGGTCTCTGCCTGGGGGCGGTCCAGGCCGGCACAGGCCTGGGCCTGGGCCCAGGCCCGGTAGAACAGGGTCAGGTAGCGGTGATGGAAGAGATCGAGGAAGTGGCTCAGCGTGGCATCGCGGCGGGACTCGCTGCGTTCGCGGACGATTTCTGTGACATGCAGCGGCAGGGGCCCATGGGGGCCCAGCATGCCGAGGCCAAACAGGCGAATCACCGCTTGACCGTCGCGGATGCTGATGTCGGCGATTTCCCGGGGTGCAAAGGCCAGCGAGGCTTGTTGGCCCAGCCGGAAGGGTTCCTGCTGGGGCCGCTGGCTGTGACCGATGGGCGGCTGTTCGGGGTGACGGGCCGCGAGCACGCGCAGCAGTGGCAAGAAGCCTTGCTGCCACGGGGCCTGTGCAGCCCGGGCCAGCCGGCTTGGCAGGCCATGGCGAGCCAAGGGGTCGGCCGGTGGGGTTTCCGTGGGAGCTGCGGAGGGCGGCTGCAGGGAGGGCGGATGGGCTTTGTTCATGCCACACCCCGGGTGCCCATGCGCACGGGCCAGCGGGCAATCTCGCCGCGTTGCATGGAGTGCAGCACGGTTTCGGTGAAGGTGTTGATGGACACATGGCGGGCCAGGTAGTGTTCCAGCAGCAGACCGAACAGGTAGGGGCTGGTACCCGAGAAGCCTTGCTCGTCCAGGGTCAGGCTGCATTCGATGCCACGGCCATAGACCAGGGGGCCGCTGCCGGGCAGGCGCCGGGTCACGGGTTGGATGCGGGAGCCGATCAGGCTGTCGATCTGCCGGTTGGCAACAGCGTCATCGCCCCGAACGAACAAGCGCAGCATGTCGCGCAGAGCTTGCGCCCCTTCTCGATGGGGCATGTCAGCCAACGGGAGGTGGTTGAAATTGAGCTGCCTGATCAAGCGCCAGGCCAGTCCTTCGCTGGCAAATGCGGGTTGGGGGGCAGATGGCGCACGGATCAGGCCGACGCCGGCCAGGGGGATCGAGTCGTTCGGACGCAGGTCGGTGCGGCCGTTTCGGGGAATCAGGCGTGGCAGGTCGCGGTTGGTGAGCAGGGCTTGCACGCTGAGGTAGTGCAGATGCTCGGGATAAGGGGCTTCGTGCTGGTCGACAAGCGAGAGGAAGACTTCCGAACCGATGTAAGGCGTTCGGGTGCCGTACCGTCGGGTGGACTCCGAGGGCAGGCGGGGCTCGCGCCGCACGGAGAAATAGCGGCCATGGTTGCCTTCATCCTGATGCAGCGTTTGGTACAGCGCCCGGAACTCGATGGATTGGGCGGTGGCGTTCTGCTGGCCCTGGATGGCGCTGACTGAATGGACTTCAAAGTCCAGAGGGCGAGACCGGTCCGGTACCAGATGGTGTTCGATGTCGTGCTCATTGATTTCAAGGCGATCGGTGCGACGGGGGAACAGGTTGATCACCGGGGTGCAAAACAGCGCGAACTGCCGGGCATCCACCAGGCCACTCAGGCTGCCTGGCGAACGGTTGAGCGCAATGACGATTTCAGCTTCTGGTCCCTCCACCCGGGCCAGGCCGGGCGCAAGGTGCTGCAGTGTCAGGAAGTAGAACCGGCTTGGGCAGGCCAAGCCTTCGTGCAGCAGATTGTGGCCGTGCAGGCTGTTCCAGGGCTGCGGCAGCAGCGATTCGCCGGGCGCCAAGCCCTGGTGCACCAGGGCCTGCTCTGTGACCGCATGGGGCTGGCCCCCAAACTGCCCCGGCGCGGCCGTGAAGCTGGCCACCGAGGCGGTGTGAAGCAGCTCGAAAAGGTGGCTTGCGATCTGTTCGTCGCCCGAGAGATACAGGCACAGGCTGTCCAGGCCCTTGAGGTCGGCGAAGGCCATGCCACCCATGGTGCGCAGGCGCAGGCGCAGCGCTCCGGCCACATGGACATGGGCGGGCAGGTGGCGCTCCAGCGCGGGGATGTCGGGGGGGGCACCGGTGAGCCGGGCTTCATGAAGGCTCAGGGGCCAGAGTTGCACGTCTTGCCCAGTGCGGAACTCGCAGGCGGTGACTTCACCGGCCGGCACATGGCTGAACAGCGCTGTGCCGCGCGGCACCCGATAGCCGTTCGTGAAGTCGCCCTCGGTGCTGCTGGGGTGCATCTGTGCCACAGCCATCGAGGGGGTGGGGCACACGTAGTTGGGGTACAGCACCTCGAGCAGCCGTTCGGTGAAACGTGGAAATTCGGCGTCAAGCTTGAGGCGCATGCGTGCGGACATGAAGCAAAACGCCTCGATCAGCCGCTCGACATACGGGTCTGCGATCTCGATGCCTTGCATGCCCAGGCGTCGTGCCACCTTGGGATGCATGCGGGCGAATTCGCCCGCCATTTCTCTCATGTAGACAAGCTCTTCGTTGTAGTAGTCCAGCAGATGAGGGTTCATGGCATGGCTTTGAGGCTGAGTTGGATGTGGCTGGTTTCAAGGTCGATCGAGCTCTGGACGCAAAACTCAACCGGGTAGGGTTGTGCATGCAGGATGGCGCTGATCTCGAACGACAGGACGTTGTAGTGGTTCTGGCCCGTGGTCTGGTCCAGGGGACGTATGGCCAAGGTATGGGGAAGCAGCCGAGGCTCGAAGGCCAGCACGGCGAGTCGGATTCGGCGCTCGATCTCGCTCCATGATTGGCCACTGACATAGCTACCCGCCATCGGGGGCATGCCGTAATTGAGGACAGATGCGGCTACTTGGGCGTGCCGTTGGGGGTGTAGCAGTTCCTCGCGGTGGGTGGTGTTGAGCAGGTAGCTCAGATCGCGCTGAACGATGTCTCGCAGTTGGGCCCGGGTAGCGGTGTAGTGCTCTGGGGTTTCGTGGGACTGGTGTGGGGCGTCATCGCAAAGGCGATCCAACAGGGTGGGAAGGTAGTGCCGATGCCAGGGGCGTCGGGCTCCATCCCCTCCCTGCGACGGCAGGGCGCGGGAGGCCGGATGCAACTGATCGGGGTTTTCGGTCAATGGGGCCGACGTGCCAGCGGGTTGGACTCGCGCTGGGTTCATGGCTGGGTCCGCACGATGGCTTCTTGAGGCGGGTCAGCAGCTTGCTGTTTGTGCTGGTCGACCAGGCATTCAAGCCCCTGCATCCGCTGTCTGCCGCTGGCTGGGGGCATGGGCTCAGCCTCGGGCTTGCGATGTGGGAATGCGGGGGGCGCAAACGCACTGTCGGCCGTGACGACATGGTGTTCTCGCAAGGTCAATGTCGGCAGGGCTGGTGCATCGGGCACCGACATGGGCGGCGCAAACAGATGAAGAATCGATGGCGATGCCTCGGGTTGGAGCAAGTCTTGTGCACCCAAGGGATCCAGGCCAGCCATCACCTCATCGATGGCTACCCTGTCACCCAGGAGGGTGTACAGACTCTCATAACCCGATGCGTGTCGGGTCAGGTCTTCGAGCGCGCCCTTGTCAGAGGGGGCTGTGGTCGCCGTGTTGCTCCAGTCTTGGGCATCAGGTTGGGCATGGGCTTGGCGCAGGTATTTCCAATAGGCTTGGTGCAGGTGCTCCAGGAGACGAGGGTTGGATGCTGGCGTGCTGTCTTCAGGCCCTGAGGGGCTCTGTGGCATCGCTACATGCGCTGGTGACAAGGGCCCGTTGTGATCCCGCCAGTCGAGTGGGGCGCTCAGGCCGTCATGAATTTTGGGCCCTTCGCTCGATGTGGAAGAGGATGGCGGCGCCCACAGATCCGTCAGTTCGAAAGTGTCGAATGCGAGTGTGTCGAGGGGCGGCGCAGCCGGTGGTGGCAGGATGGGCATGGTGTGGTGGTTTCAATGAGGCCACAAGTCGTTCAGATTTGTTCCCGTGGCGAGACGGGTCCCTTGCGGATCGTGTTGCCAGAAGGCGGCTCGGGGGGCGTTGCTCCAAAGCGATTGGGGCCAGTCGTCCCAAGGCAGGCCCGCTGAGAGCACTGGGTCTTGCAGTGCCGGAGCGGCGTCACCCAAGTCGGTACAAACACCAAGCGCCCTCTGCATCGCAGCGAGTGACGGCGTGGCTTGGGGCTCGCCCAACCACTGGGGCCAGCCAGGTGCAAACAGGCGCCAGAGATGCCGGACAGCCTGCGGCAAGGGGTTTCGGGGCGGATGCGGCTCGGTCTGGGGGAGGTAGCAGTTCAGAAGGGCGCACAGCGAGTAAAGCCAGGCTTGCACCGGGTTGGTTGCCGGAGATCCGCATGGCTGCAGATGCAGTTCGAGCCAGCGCCGGTTGCTGTGTTGGTAAATGATCAAGGGCTGGTGCTGACCACCCGGGTCTTCCGAACAGATCACCGCACCGATCAGAAAATGCTCGGTGGCCAGTGGCACGGTACCGGGCGGCAGGATGAAGGCCACGGCGGGTTGCCAGGCCCGCTCTTGAGGCCGGGCTTGGGGCTCCAGATGAACCCAGTGTTGTTTTGCGGTGAGAAGGGGGTTGCGCCTTCGAGGCAGGGCCTTGGGATGCTGGCGTGCTTGGGTTTGATCGATCCACCAGTGTTGCCAAGCTCGCGCTTCACCGACGCATGTTCCCAGGGCGATGGTGTCGGCTTCTCCGGGCAGATGGCCCCAGAGGGAAGGCGCGCTCGCATGGGCCACCCAGTGCCATCCGGGGATGTTCATCTTGGCTGGCAGTCTCATGCGCGGCCCGGGCATTCAAATCCGTGCAGTAGATCGGAGCCCACCGGGTTGGGCAGCCGGCCGGTGTTGACATCCAGCACCACCCGACGGCCGTCGAACAGGTACTCGACGCTGAATCGGCCGCTGGTGGCACTACCCACCTGCCGGCCCCGCTCCAAGAGTTTGAGTAAGGCCCAAGGACCCCGGGTCATCAGGGTTGAGGTTTCCGGTCTGATGCGTGGGCTGGCTGATAGCTCGGCCGCGCCTCCTCCCTGGGGGCCTGGCCAGACAAAGGCCATGTTCTGGAGCGGACCATGGACATAGCGATGCGTCTGCCCGTCGACATGGATGGACAGTTCGAGGATGCTGGGATCGATCTCCTGTATTTTCAAATCGAGCTTCCAGGCCATTTTCTTGGCCCCGGCGTCTCGAAAGAAAACATCGCGGATCTGGTTGACCCGGGCGAAGAAATCCGGGTTGGGCCCTTGGGTGGCCAAAAGCTTGAGCAACTCACCATTCAACGTTGGTGCATTGCCGGTTGGCCCAACGGACGCGGGGGCGCTTGAATGGGGACCACTGTCTCCGTTCGGCCACTGCAACATGGCCACTGTTTTGTAGCGCCAAGGGCGCAGGCTGGTGTCGACATAGGGGGCCAGATTCTTCTTGAAATAGTCGTCTAGCAAGCCGTCTGCCGCAAACAAGGCATTGAAGTCATCGACAGGGACTTCCTGGACGGGGTCGCCGCTTTGCTGGGCCAGGGTGAACGGATAGCGGCCCTCAATGCTCTTTTTGCAAGGTTCGACCACTTGTTGGTTCATCAGGCCCAGCAATCGTTCCAGGTGGCCGTGCGCCTGTGCACGCAACAGCCCTTCGGCCCCTTTGCCAATCTTGTCAGAGCTGCTGGTCGCCAGGTCCTTCAGAATCTCTTTGAAAGGGGCTGGCAGGCGGGCCGCTTCGGTTCGCATGCGCGCGCCGGGGTCCACCAGGCCAGGCGGCAGGGTATTGGCGGTCAGCGCCGTCTCGGCGACGGCCAGGTTCGTGTACAGCTCATTGATCAGCCCGGCAATGGTGTCCAGTGCCGGTTTGCCAGTCGGGTTGTTGGCCATGATTGCGCCCGCAGGCCAGACACCTTCCCGGGCTTTGTGGGCGGTGTCAGCCTGTCCTGTGACAACTTCACGCAAGGCGGAGAACTGAGCGTCGACCAACTGCCTTTCCAGCTTGGCTTGGGGGCGCAGTCCGAAGTTCTTCTTCAGCTGTTCGGCCTGTTTGTCCAGTTGCTCGGCTGCTTTGTCGAAATAGCTTTTGTCTGTGTCTGAGGACAGCTCCAGGGGACGGGTGAGCGTGGTCTCCCGCACAGCGGCGCGGGCCAGGCGTGCCAGCGGCGAATCGGGCGCAGCCAGTTGACGCAAGACATCGAGATCGAAGGACAGGGTGCCACCCGCGACGGGCGCGATGTCCTCCAGAAAGTCGCGCCAGTGCCGCGCGTAGTCACTGAGGTATTGATGGCGAACGTCTTCGACCAGAGGCGAGAAGGCCTGTATGTCGTCAAGGGCGGGAATTCGCCCCGCAAGGCCCAGGGCGGCCTTGGGGCGGCCTGGACTGACGCTTCCCATGACCCATGCGTCTTCCTGGGCCAGTTTCCCGACCCACTCTGGCAGCTTTCGGGCAAAGAGTTCGTGGTAGCCCTTGTAGGTGTACAGCCCCGGAACGCCACGCTCCAAAGGGGCGCCAGAGCGACGCACGAACACCATCCCGGCCTGCGGGCCCACCACCCTGGGCAGGGTGAAATCAGGTGGCGCTTCCGCTGAGAGATCACTTTTGATCCGCTCGTAAAGACGCTCGCTGGTGTTGCTGCCCTCCAGCTGATCACGCGCGCGTTTGACCAGGGCTTCGTTCTTGAGCAGTGGTGAATGCACCACTCGCTGCCCATCGAACAAGCTTGTCAGGTGGTGGTTCAGCGCCGTCCTGGCTTCCATCGTGTTGATGCCATCATGGTCCAGCCAGTCAGTCAATACCCAGGCCCTCACCTCGTCGGCGCGGAAGTGGTCGTTGTCATAGAGCATGAGATAGACCCTGAGGGTGGAAAAGACGCGAGCTTCATCCCGATCGACCACTGCTTGGGACAGCGCATTTTCGATGCGTCTGACGATCTGCGGCAACAGCATCTGGTCTTGAAGGTGCTCGTAGGTTTGGCGCGCTGCCACCACGATGGGTGGCGCTGCATACAAGCCGTACTGATAGCTCAGTGGTGGTGCCTGCAGATCAAGCTGCCGGTGGCTGGCCAGGATCTGGGCCTGATTCAAGAGCCCGGGAACGTCTTCAAGCCGGAACTTCTGGAACAGGCGATGAACCTGTTCCGCCAACACCTCAGTCTTGTTGTCCACGTCGGCCAGGTAGGCCTGGTTATTCTGGTAGCTCAGCAGCAATCCGACCCCTAACCACAACCCGGTCACGAGTAGCAAAGCATGGCCCAGCATTCTGATGATGCGGTGACGGAACTCCCATGTCAGATTGGGCCTGACCAGGTGCCCCTCTCGGAACACAACCTGTTCCAGAACATCCTGGATAAAGTAGCTGCGATGGGTTGTGCTGTTTTGCGAGCTTGAGTCAGACCGTGAATTTGCCTGCGCGAGCCCGCTCTGCGTTGGCCGTTCGTCTTTGATGACCGTCACCGGGGCCTCGGGCCCATGAAGTTGCCGGATCAGCGTGTGAGGATCTGTCGCCACCCGGTGGCCATCCTGACTGGCGCTGGTGAAGTACAGGCCACGCAGGCCCGCGCGGTCTTCGGTCAGATCAAAGCATGATGCTTGAAAGAGGTCCTCCACAAATTGAACCAGCATCGGGATGAGGGCCTGGAACTCTTGCGGCAGTGCATAAAGTCGCTGTCGACGTGCTAGGTCGAATTCCTCTTGGAGGCGGGTCAGGAGTCCGTTCTCAAGGCGATCACGCAGGGCCTCCAGTTCAAGTTTGACGCGCTGGCTCAGGGGGCTGGGGCCGCTTGAGATGTCTGAGTCGTCGACTGGTCGTTCGGTTTGCCGTGGGTGCCATGGGCGAGCTTTCTCATGCCAGGGAAGTGTTGTGCCCCAGATCTGTCGCCGTCCCTCAGAAGTCAACGCGCCGAAGTACTCTGCAAACCCTGTCAATTGGTCCGCCTTGGTGAAGAGCACATACACCGGAAACCGGATACCAAGGTCTTGCCGTGCCTCTGCCAGTCTGGCGCGCAGCGAAGCCGCTAATTCGGTGCGCGACGACGCAGAGGCAAGGGCCAGCGAGCCCAGGGACACTGTGACGATCATTCCATTGATCGGCATCCTGGGACGGTACTTGCGCAGGATGCCCAAGTAGCCTTGCCAGAGTGTCGGGTCCTGGGGCGCAGCACCGCCGGCAGAGCTTGGCGGCCTGGCATCGGGGGCCATGTCCACCGATGGCTGGGGCGGGTCTGGATCCCCCGAGACGGGGGGCTGTGTCGGGCACAGCCGGCCTGCCGTGTCGATCAGCACAGCCTCGTTGCTGAACCACCATTGGGTGGATTCGGTCGGGCTGACGTGTCTCAATGTCCTGACCGCATCGCTCATTTGCTCCCCCTGGGGAAAGCGGCAACCTGAGTTGAGGACGGCAGAGGTCTTGCCAGAACCCGATGGGCCGACCACCAAGAACCACGGAAGATCGTAGAGGTGGCCTTGACGTTCAAACAGGCGTCGGTACAGCGGTGAGGCACCTTGACCCGATGGCCGCCGCATGCGGCGCAGTTGCTCGATGCCCTGGCGAACGGCCAGATCCAACGCCCGCACTGCTTGCTGGGTGGGCGCCGAAGTCTGGGCCTCTTTGCGTTTGAGCCAGTGCAACAACGAGACCTGACCCGTCAGAAATGCCTGGTAGAGCCGGTATAGGTCTGCAGATTGGCCAGCTGGGTTCGTGCATCCAGCAACACGGACAGCGCGCTCACTTGCCGGGCCACCTCGGCAGGAGAGAAGGCCTCCATGCTTTCAAAGCTGATGTCCACCATCAAGTAGCCCTCTCCTGTGAGGGTGTTGGGCACAGGGAAGGCCACGCGCGGGCGGATCGCCTTCATTCGCTCGTCAAAGTTGTCGATGTCGATCTCCAGGAACCTGCGATCCGACACCTTCGGAAGATCTTCCTGGGGCTTGCCAGAGAGATCGGCCAGAACGCCCATGACAAAGGGCAATTCGACCTTCTTCTCGGAACCGTAGATTTCGACGTCGTACTCGATCTGTACGCGAGGTGGTCGGTTGCGGGCGATGAATTTCTGACCACTTTTACTGAACAAATTGCTACCAGACATGGAATCCTCCTGTGTGAAATTGATGCATCGGTTTGCCAGGGAAAGTGGATAAAACTCTCGACCGCCCGTGAGAAAAACGGTGTCGGCCTGCGGTCAGGGTTGGCTGGAAATACGCCCAGACGGTCGATCGTCAGAAATACACAAAATCTGACCCACACGAACAGAAACCAGATATTCAGGCCCTGGCCATAAAGACGCTCAAAAGTCCGTGAGATGCCCGCCAGCACTCTGTGCAAATCAGCCGATTCCAGCATGACTGATAACGCTTGACTCATTCGAATCATGAATATCTGAAGCCCCAGACTCAAGCCAATCCTGACAATCTGAATGGCGGCCTCAGCGCGATGAAAAACATCGATCAGCAAACCAGAACGCACCCCCAAAAAATCGCGCTGTGTGGATTCATCACGCTCCCAAGACCGACCATCGCACTCAGCAGGGCGAATCGCACCATGACCATCCGAGTCAGACCGTTGCCTCCATAGGCGCAACCCCAGCACAACCTCCAGAAGGGATGGCTGGCGTCGGTGAACAGAAACAGTGGTTGTTCCTGCACCCGTCGCTTTTGCAGGCGGGACAAGGATGGAATTCATGACTTCAGACAAAGCAAAGCGGAGGACAGGCACGCGCCGACCATTGCCGACCATTGCCGACCATTGCCGACCATTTTCAGAACCTTACAAAGCCTGATTTGAAATCCGTCTGTCAGACGGAGCAACCAAGTCATCCGGATCACGGAATCCCACTGAGAAGACATTTTTCACGACACTCCCGAAAACCACCCGCAGAGGCATACACACGAGGAAATCGGAAGAATCACCTGCTCTTCCGCCTTCACTCTCAAACACCGAATTGCGGCTCAATATAGAACAGACATCCACACACCGACTGAAAAATTACCATTGATTTCTCATATTTCAATAAAAATCATCACCGGCTCACCATCGCCCCTAATATGTCCAATGATTGAAATATCAATTATCACCAGCGGCATTAAATAGGCGACAAGCCGCCAAACGCAGCATTTCGGCGGATGAAAAGAATGTCAATTCAAATAGACAGAACAAAACGGCGATATGACTGAATCCACAGCACACAGGCAGGGTCAGTCCACACTCGATCCTGAAAGCGATACCACCCGAAGCACAACACGAGGCCACGACTTCGCGGGCTGGGGTAGCGACGACACCTCGCCGAACGATGCACCCGATCCGATCATGGGGCTGCCAGCCCCCACAGACACCGCTCAACGTCTGGGCGCCGTTCTGACCGCCCGAAACCCTCTGCTGGCGGCTGCAGCTCCCCTGCTGAGAGCCCTGGCAGAGATGCCCGATCGACTCCCTGAAGGGGGTCTGATGCACCTTCGTCAATTGCTTGAAATCGAAATCCAGACCTTCTCACGTCTGTGCGATCAAGCCAATCTGCGGCGGGATCACATGCTGGCAGCGCGATACACCCTGTGCACGGCACTTGACGAGGCAGCCAGCCTACAGCCGTGGGGGGGCGGCACAGACACCAGCACAGGTCCCTGGTCCCGCCAAGCCCTTTTGCAGACCTTCCATCAAGAAGGTCAGGGAGGGCAGAAGGTCTTCCTGCTCATCGGTCGCCTGGCAGCCAACCCTCAGGAGCACCTTCGGGTTCTCGAGGTGATGCTTCATGTGTTGGGCCTGGGCTTTGAAGGCCACTACCGCACCCAGTCCGACGGGCACCGAATGGTGGAAACCATACGCAACCGCTTGCATGCCTTGATCACGGAAGCCCGGGAGACTCTGCCTCGCGACCTTTCGCCCCATGGGCAAGCCCCCGATGGCCAAACGCTTCGCCCTTTGCGCGGCATACCGATCTGGATGACCGCCTCAGCCCTGGTGCTGATGCTGGCAGGGCTGTTCGGCTGGGAAAAGTATCACCTTCTTGGCGAAATGGAGGGGGTCGAAAGACACATCCGAGGCATTGGAAAGGCCCTGCGGCCACCCGCCCAGCTGCGACTGCGCGAACTTTTGGCCTCCGACATCGCGGCCGGCAAGGTGGGGGTCGATGAAACCGACCAGCGCAGCCTAGTGACCTTTCGAGGAGACGACATGTTTGCGCCAGGGCAGGCCGATGTAAGTCCGCAAAGCAGGGACCTGATTTCAAAAGTCGCGGCAGGCATCAACGAAGTAGCCGGGCGTGTCACCGTCATCGGCCACACAGACAACCAGCCCATCGCCACGCAGGCCTTCCCCGACAACCAACGCCTGTCCGAGGTGCGGGCCAAGGCCGTGGCTGGAATTCTCCAGCGACAACAGGTCGAGCCAGAACGTATACAGGTGCATGGTGCGGGAGACCGGCAACCTGTTGCAGACAACGAGACCGCTGCAGGCCGGGCACGCAACCGACGCGTCGAGATCGTGGTGGACCCCCAATGAAATCCTTCTTCGCCGGTGCGCTTCGCACCCTCTTTTCACGCTACACCTTGGCCGGGCTGACACTGATCATCGGCTGTCTCGGCATCTGGTTCCTCGGCCCCTTGCTGGCCTTCGGAGGGCTTCATCCCTTGCAAAGCCTTGAACTGAGGGTGACGTTCACGCTGCTGTTGCTGTGCTGGCTGCTCTGCCTCTTGGCCCATGGCCCCGTATTGCTGCTGGCGGCGATCAGTCTGGCGGTCTTCATCTGGCATGCGGGCCCCTTGCTTTCGTTCGGGGCTCAGATGCCCTTGTCCTCTGCGTGGGCTCGTGTGGGCCTGATCGGACTCCTCTTTCTGGTTTACTTTCTTCATGGCCTTTATGCAACGTTGGCTCAACGAATGGATCATGTACTACGTCGATGCCGATCCATCCAATTCTTCGCAGGAAACCAAGGCCCGTCGACCTCTTGCGGCCGCCGAGGTGGTCGTGGACGACGTCGAGGGCAATCCTGGTTATTACAACGCCAAGTTCTTCTTGCGACCGCATTTCCAACTGGAAGGGCTGACGGTCAGTCTGCGCTTGGTGGCCAGACTGCCTTCAGGCAAGCAGGCCGCATGACCTGTTCAGCCAACTGACCATTCCTTTGCAGTGGTCAGTCAGGAAGGGCCGTAACCCATCCGGTTGCAGGCCCTTCCCACGGATTTCTTGTATCTAATTTTTCAATCCATCAGGAGGCACCATGGCTCAAGACATGTTCATCAAACTCGCCGGTATCGACGGCGAGAGCCAAGACTCGGCTCACAACAACGAGATTGACGTGCTGCAATGGCAATGGTCCATCGTCCAAGAATCGACCATGCACACCGGATCGGGTGGGGGCACGGGCACCGTCCATGACGCTTGATGCCCTGCCGGGAATGGTCCTTCCTTCTGAAGTGAAGGTACCCATGCCTGAGACACCGGGTCCATTTCACCAGCAGCCTTCTTTGCGACCGCTTCAAGGCCCTCTGGAGATCAGTGTGCCCGCCAAATCCATTTTTCCGCAGTGATGCGTTTAGGAGATCGCTTTCGTGAGTTGGACCAATAAAGTTGTCTGGAGTGAGGGCTTGTTTTTGCGGCCGCAGTTATTCCAGCAGCAGGAGCGCTACCTCGAAGCCTTTGCTCACCGCAGAAGTGCCCCACTGTCACCGTTTTTCTGGGGCTTCAGCCATCTGAACATCGATGTCGATTCACTTTCGCTGGGTAAATTGGTGTTGTCCAGCGCCAGCGGAGTCTTCACTGATGGTGCGCCCTTTGATGTTCCGGTCCAGAACCCGCCGCCTGCGCCTTTGACCCTGATGCCTGAGCACCTCGAACAGGTGATTCACCTGGCTGTCCCGATCCGCAGCCCCAATGGGGAGGAAACCCGTTTTGATGAGCTGCCTGGCTCGCTGGCCCGCTTTTCGGTTTTCGAAGCTGAGTTGCGTGACTCCAACTCTGTCGGGCAGGGCCCCAGGCCCGTTCAACTTGCGAGACTGCGTTTGCGTCTGGTGCCCGACAAAGAGTTGAATGATGGCTGGATCGGATTGCCCATTGCACGCCTGCACACTTTACGTTCTGATGGTCGCGCCGAGCTCGATCCGGCCTTCATCCCGCCGGTGAACGCCTATGGGGCCAGTGAGCTTCTGATCCAGTGGCTGCAGCAGACCCATGGCACGGCTCGGCTCCGAGGAGAGTCACTTGCCGGGCGCCTGGCTGGCAATGACGGAAAGGCTGCAGAGGCTGGAGAGGTGACCGATTACCTGCTTTTGCAGATCATCAACCGCTACGAAGCCGTTTTGGAGCACCTCCTGCAGGTCAGGGAGACCCCGCTGGAGCCGATCTATGTTCTGCTTCGCAGTTTCGCGGCAGAGTTGAGCACTTACCTGCGCCCTCGTCGGCGTCGTCCTGAAGCACTGCAAAACTACCGCCACGCGGATCCGTATGGCAGTTTTCATGGCTTGATCAGAGAGGTTCAGGCGCTTCTCAATGACATTCTGATCCGCAGCGCGCAGGCCATCCCACTGGAGACGCGTCCGCATGGCTTGTTCGTGGGCAGTGTCGATCCTCGTGCCCTGTCTTCCTACAGCAGTGTGGTCCTGGCTGTTTCGGCTCAGATCCCCGCTGATCTTCTGGCTCACCAATTTCTGGCTCAGGCGAAGGTGGGACCGACGGATCGTCTGCCTGAGTTGGTGCGACTGCATCTGCCCGGCATTGGCTTGTCGGTTCTGCCGGTGCCGCCACGACAGATTCCCTTCAACATGGGCTTCGTCTATTTTCTGGTGGAACCTCGGGGGGCCTTGTGGGAGCAACTGTTGCGTCATGGCGGATTTGGCCTTCATGTGGCGGGAGACATTCCTGGCCTTCGCACGGAGCTCTGGGGCGTGCGATGAGTTGGCCGCAGGGCCCGAGCGAGATTGGGATTCGTGATGCCTCTGGGGTATTTCGGGGCATGCGCGCACCTGGCCTGATGCAAAAAAGCCATGCTGTATGGGCAGCCGTGCTGGCTGAACACCGCGACCGCCGCTGCACATGGCGACAGGCGCAGGCGTGAATGTTGAAATGTGTGTGCTTGAAGCCGCTTGAAGCCGTTGGAGTGCGGTGTACCCCTGTTCCATGTGCCCGCACGGCTTCTTTTGTTGATCGAATTTCTTGACTTCCTTAGCTTCTGATAGGAGATTTTTCATGCCGATCCGTTTGACCCAGCCTGCCCGCTGGCTGACCGCCCTGTGCCTGGCCGCAGGCTCCATCGGGGTGGCCGCAGCGCCCGATACCGCCCTGAAGGCTGCGGCCGAGAAAGCCCAGCCCGCCGTCATCGACAGCCTGCGCGAGATG
>Ga0209913_1000501_pt1 | contig 32453 bp, 29 predicted proteins | sample PersoiDNA2013203_FD_185805 | JGI IMG/M metagenome (GOLD analysis project Ga0209913, IMG submission 185805) | Permafrost soil microbial communities from the Arctic, to analyse light accelerated degradation of dissolved organic matter (DOM) -... | ecosystem: Environmental > Terrestrial > Soil >... | reverse complement strand
ATGCGTGGGTCCTGATGGGTTCTTTTGTTCGTCAAAAGAACTGGCACTATTTCTGTTCAAGAAATATTACAAACTTCAATAACACTTTTTATTGTGCGATATGACTTGATTGTCACGAAGCCGAGACGGGCGACGGGCAAAGTCAGCACAGCCTTGCCATGGTGGTTCGGCAAACGAACGGGGCAGGCGGGTGGTGGGCTTGTGCGGCCCTGGCTTGCCCAACCCCGTTCAAGCAACTTGTTGCCGCAATGCCCCGCAGGCGAATGGCCCGTGCGGGTGACGTCGGCATCGTCTTTCAACGCAATCTAGTCGTCAGCCGGGAGCTGACGAATCGAGGACACATGATGAAAAAGACCCTGATCGCTCTGGCCGCCCTGGGCGCGCTGACTTCCGTGGCGCAAGCCCAATCGAGCGTGGCCCTGTATGGCCTGCTGGACAGCGGCGTGCGCCACGACAGCGCCGGCCCCAAGGGCAGTGCGGGCAACACCGGTTCGCAGAACCTGTTCACCTCGGGCATTCTGAACACGTCGCGCTTCGGCTTCCGTGGCACGGAAGACCTGGGCGGCGGCATGAAGGCCAACTTCAACCTGGAGTCGGGCATCAACGCGGGCACGGGTGCCGGCTCCAGCACCAGCAACATCTTTGACCGCCGCGCCGTGCTGGGCATGGAAGACAGCTGGGGCCGTGTCGACATCGGCCGCAACACCACCTTTGCCTATGACCTGCAGGCCGGCTATGTGAACGACCCGCTGGGCCAAGAGCTGACCACCAACCGTCAGAACGCTGCCGTGTCGGCCACCTCGGTGAACCCCCTCGGCAACCTGGTGGGTTCGTCGCTGGACACCTCGCGCCGCGACAACATGGTCAAGTACCTGAGCCCCAACCTGGCGGGCGCCAACCTGGGTCTGGCTTACTCGTTCGGCAACGTGTCGGGCTCCACCGCTGCCAACTCATCGGTGCAGTTCATGGCCAAGTACGACGCTCGCCCCCTGCAACTGGGCCTGTCGTATGACCGCCTGCGCGACACCGCTGGCCGCAAGCAGACACTGTTGACCACAGGCGGCAACTACATCTTTGAAGGTTACAAGGTCACCGGCGGCTACACCCAGATGCAGGCCGATGCCGGCTTTGTGAACAGCAACACCTCGATCCTGACCAACTCGGGCTCCAGCACCTCGCTGTACAAGTTCCTGGCTGGCGCCTCGGCCAGCACCACCGGCCTGAAGGCTGCGGTGTTCGACCTGGGCGTGGGCTTCAATGCCACGCCGCTGACCCAGGTGGTGGTGGCCTACTACAACACCAAGTACAGCGCCGATGGCCTGTCATCCAACCGTTACGACACCTTTGCCGCCCGCGCCCGTTACACCTTGAGCAAGCGCACCGACCTGTACGCCGCCATCGACTACACCAAGGCCAAGGGCATGACGGCCGCCCAGACCGCCAGCGGCACCACCAGCAACACCGGCCTGTCGGTCGGCATCCAGCACCGCTTCTGATGCGGTGAACTGGGCGGGCGCTGCCACGCCGGCCCGGTTGCACGGGTGATTTTTCATTGCGTTTTACCCGCCATGCCTGCCAGCGTGGCGGGTTTTTTCATGGGGTTGGCTCATCGGCCCACCGTGCGCTGCAGCCCCATGAAGCTGGTCCATTTGCGCTCGGCCTCGTCGCGCTCGAACTCGGCCACCATGAAGTCGATGAAGGAGCGGACCTTGGCAGACAGGTGTCGCCGGTTGGGGTAGGCGATGTTGATCTGGATGCGGGGCAGGTCCCAGTCGTTGAGCAACGGCACCAGCCGGCCCGCCACGATGTCGTCGTACACGATGTAGCTGGGCTGCACCAGAATGCCCAGGCCGCTGAGCGCGGCGGCGCGCAGCACCTGGCCGTCGTTGGATTCGAGCAGGCCCTGGATGGGCACGGTCTCGGTATGTTCGCCGCGGCTCAGGCGCAGCTCGTGGGCGTTGTTGGCATGCACATAGATCAGAAAGTCGTGGCCCGCCAGCGCCTCAGGCGTCTGGGGCTGGCCCCGCTCGGCCAGGTAGCTGGCCGAGGCGCAGAGCACCCGGCGGGTCGAGCCCAGGCGCCGGATGGTGATGCTGCTGTCGGGTTCGAACTCGCGGTTGCGGATGGCCACATCGATGCCGTTGTCGATCATGTCCAGGTAGCGGTTGGCGGTTTCGATGTGGATGCGCACCTGCGGGTAGAGCTGGTGGTAGCGCACCAGGCGCGGCGCAATCTGCTGCATCGAAAACGACAGCGAGGCACTGATGCGCAGCACGCCAGACGGGTTCAAGGTGCTGGAGTGGACGGCCGCCTCGGCCTCTTTCAGTTCAGCCAGCAGGGTGCGGGCGCGCTCGTAAAAATCCTGCCCCTCGCTGGTCAGGTACAGGCGCCGCGTGTTGCGTTCGACCAGGCGGGCGCTGAGCCGGGCCTCGAGTGACGCCAGGTAGCGGCTGGCGGCCGGGTTGGACAGGCCCAAGGCCTCGGCCGCTCCGCCCAGGCTGCCCAGTTCGGCCACTTTGACGAACAGTTCCAGCTCGGTGAGGCGATCCATATTTCCATTTTATGGAAATATGATTTCCTTTGAATGCTGTTTTATTCTTTTCTGTGAAATTCTAAAGTGTCACCCAGGGCCCGGGCAGAGGCCTCAACCCCAGGAGACACGGCATGCGCAACCTCAATCAAGACAACATCACCCAGGCGGTCATCGCCAGCTTTGGCGACACCCGCGACCCCAGGCTCAAAGAGATCGTGATCAGCCTGGTGCAGCACCTGCATGCCTTTGCCCGCGAGGTGAAGCTGACCGAGGCCGAGTGGTTTGCCGGCATCGAGTTCCTGACCCGCTGCGGCCACATCACCGACGAGCGCCGGCAAGAGTTCATCCTGCTGTCCGATGTGCTGGGCCTGTCGATGCTGACGGTGGCCATGAACCAGGACAAGCCCCATGGCTGCACCGAGGCCACCGTCTTCGGGCCCTTCCACGTCAAGAACGCACCCCACTACGAGCTGGGGGCCGACATCTCCAACGGTGCCAAGGGCACGCCCTGCCTGGTGCGCGGTCGGGTGCTCGACACCCAGGGCCAGCCGGTGGCCGGGGCGCATCTGGACGTCTGGCAATCGGATGAGGACGGCCTGTATGACGTGCAGCACGAGGGCCTGACCCAGGCCCAGGCGCGTGGCACCTTGAACGCCGATGCCCAGGGCCGCTACCACTTCCGCTCCATCGTGGCCGTGCCCTACGCCATTCCGCACGATGGGCCGGTGGGGGCGCTGCTCGAGGCCACCGGCCGCCATCCCTGGCGTCCTGCCCACCTGCATTTCAAGATCGACGCGCCGGGCTTCCAGACGCTGATCACCCATGTGTTCCGGGATCAGAGCGATTACCTCGACTCCGACGCGGTGTTCGGTGTGCGCCAGTCGCTGGTGTGCGACTGGGTGCCTCAGCCCGACGGCTCTTACCTGCTGGAGTACGACTTCGTGCTCAACCCGGCTTCGGCGCTGTAACGCCATGCTGTGCGCCTTTCACCTCATCGACCGGCCCGGGTCGGCCGCGCTGCGCCTGCAAATGCGCCCCGAGCACAAAGCCTGTCTGGCCCGGCTTCAAGATCGCATCGACTTGGCCGGCCCCCTGCTGCAAGACGATGGCCAGACCCTGATCGGCAGCCTGCTGGTCATCGACTTTCCGGGCCGCGCGACGGCCGGGGCCTGGCTGGCGCAAGAGCCGTTTCACCGCTCCGGCCTGTACGGCAGCGTGCAGATCCAGGCCTTCAGCAACCTCTGGCCCCAGCGGATCGGATTGGCACCATGAACCCAGGCTCACTTGTGCGTCACATCGTGATGTGGAACATCGCCGGAGCCACACCGGCAGAAAAACGCGCCAACATCGAACGCCTGCGCCAGGGCTTTGAGCGGCTCAGGGGCCGCATCCCCGGCCTGCTGCACCTGGACATCGGCGTGGACAGCAGCGGGGTCGACTACGCCTGCGACGTGGTGCTCTACAGCGAGTTCGCCTCCCAGGCCGCGCTGGATGCCTACGCCACCCACCCCGAGCACGTGCAACTGAAGGCGGCACTGGGCGACATGCGCACGGCGCGCCATCAGGTGGACTACGCCTGGGCGCCTTTGCCTTTGACCCTGACTGCGCCCTTGGCTGTGCCCCAGGCCGGGCCCGGCCCGATGGACATCCAGGAGCCCGGCGCATGAAAGCCTTCCTCTACCAGGCCCAATCGCCCCGCGTCGTGTTCGGCGCCGGTTCGCTCCAACACCTGGAGCGCGAGATCGACCACCTCGGGGCCCGCCGGGCCCTGGTCTTGTGCACCCCGCAGCAGGCCGGGGCGGCCCAGGCCGTGGTCGATCGCCTGGGCCCGCGTGCGGCGGGCTTGTACGCCCGGGCCGTGATGCACGTGCCCATCGAAACTGCCCGCGCAGCCCGTGCCGAGGCCGCCCGCCTGCAGGCCGATTGCGCCATCGCGCTGGGCGGCGGCTCGACCATCGGGCTGGGCAAGGCCATTGCCCTGGAGTCGGGCCTGCCGATCGTGGCCATTCCCACCACCTATGCCGGCAGCGAGATGACCCCGATCTACGGCATCACCGAGGCCGGGCTCAAAAAGACGGGGCGCGACCCCCGCGTGTTGCCGCGCACCGTGATCTACGACCCGGAGCTGAGCAGCAGCCTGCCCCTGGCCCTCAGCGCCACCAGCGGCGTGAACGCCATGGCCCACGCGGTCGAGGGCCTGTACGCCAGCGACAGCAACCCCATCCTGGACCTGATGGCCGAGGAGGGCCTGCGCGCCCTGGCCACGGCCCTGCCGCAGATATGCCTGCAGCCCCCGAGCCAGGACCAGAGCCAGAAACAGAACCCCTCGACCCAGGTGGGCGAAGCCCGCGCCCAGGCCCTGTATGGCGCCTGGTTGTGCGGCAGCGTGCTGGGGCAGGTGAGCATGGCCTTGCACCACAAGCTCTGCCACACCCTGGGCGGCACCTTCAACCTGCCCCATGCCGAGACCCACACCGTGGTGCTGCCGCATGCGCTGGCCTTCAACCTGCCGCAGGTGCCCCTGGCCGCCCAGCGCATCGCGCGGGCCCTGGGCCTGCCCGGCCCGGCGCAAGCCGCCACGGGCCTGTACGACCTGGCCCGCTCGCTGGGCACGCCGCTGAGCCTGCGTGAGCTGGGCCTGCAAGAGCGCGACCTCGACCGGGTCTGCGAGCTCGCCCTGACCCAGCAATACCCCAACCCGCGGCCCCTGGAGCAGGCCGCCCTGCGCCAGCTTTTGCAAATGGCCTATGAAGGCATCCGGCCGGGCGCGCCGGACTGAACCCCACAACAACCAGGAGACAACATGACACGCCAAGCCACCGCCCCCCGATCCAGCCCCTGGCTGGCCCAACACATGGCCCGCGCTCTTTCCCGCAGGCTTTGCCACCTGGCCCTGCTCAGCCTGGCCGTGGGGGCCAGCAGCCCGGCCCTCGCCCAGGACAAGTACCCCAGCAAGGTGATCAAGGTCATCGTGCCGTTCCCGGCCGGAACCGCCCCCGATGTGATGGCCCGGTTCTGGGGCGAGCGCCTCGGCAAGGCCCTGGGGCAGGGCGTGATCATCGACAACAAGCCCGGGGCCAGCACCATTGTGGGCACCCAGCAGTTCGTGGCCTCACCGGCGGATGGCTACACCTTTCTGTACACCGCCAGTGGCACGGTGGCCATCAACCCCTACGTCTACAAAAAGCTGCCCTACCAGACCAGCGATCTGGTGCCCGTGATCCAGACCCTGTCGATCCCGCTGGTGATCAGCGTGGCGGCCAGCTCGCCCTACAAGACCCTGGGCGACCTGATCAAGGACGCCAAGGAGCACCCCAACCAGGTCAGCTACGCCTCGTATGGTGTGGCCACGGCGCCCCATGTGTCGATGGCCTACTTTGCCAACAGCGCCAACATCACGCTGAACCATGTGCCCTACAAGGACGGCGGCCTCAACGACATCGTGGGCGGGCAGGTGGGCACGGCGTTCAGCCCGATCGCCGATGTGCTGCAGTTCATCCGAACGGGCCGCGTCCGCGCGCTGGCCGTGTCCAGCCAGCAGCGCCTGGAATCCTTGCCCCAGGTGCCCACCGTGGCTGAGACCTTTCCGGGCTTCGAGGGCGACTCCTGGCATGGCGTGTTCGCCCTCAAGGGCACGCCCCAGGCCGTCATCGACCAGGTGTCGTCGATCTCCCAGAAAATCGTGGCCTCGGACGAGTACCGCAAATACCTGGCCAGCATGGGCCTGGTGCCCATCGGTGGCAGCCCCGAGACCTTTGCCACGGTGCTGCAGGCCGACAGCAAGCGCTGGATGGCCGTGGTCAAGAACAACAACATCAGTCTGGATTGAAGCGTCTGGAACGAGCCCCGGGCCTGACCGACAGGGCTGGCCCCCCGAACCCGCCCGGGGCCGCTTCAGATCTTGCCCGTTGAACCCCGCTTGGCCTGGTCCGCCTCCAGCGCGCAGCTCACGGCATCGCGGAACGACTCCACCACCATCACGCCCGGGGGCGCCGGGGTGTGCGTGGCCTGGCCGGTCACCCAGGCAGGCAGTTGCACCTGGATCAGGATGGCCTGCGGCAGGTCTTGCTGCAGCTGCAGCACCAGGGTCTGGGTGGCGGCCTCGGATTCGCCGCTCTGGATGAAGACCCGGGCCACGCTGTCGGTGCGGGCCTCGGGCGGGGCCGCATCGGTGTCGGTCACCGACATGTGGCGCGCGTCCAGGCCGGCGTCGCGCAGGGCGCGGGTCAGCAGCTCGGTCATCATTTCGTCGCCGATGCTGCCCTGGCCGATGCACAGGTTGAGCGAGCCGGTGGGCACGCTCAGCGGGCCTTGCCAGCGGCCCATCTCGGCCTCGCGCTGGCGGCGCAGGGCCACGCCAGGGCTGCTCTGGTCGAGCACGGTATTGGCCTCGCCGCGTTGGCGTCGCCGCCGGGGGGAGCCGTCCAGTGCGCTGATCACATCCACCACCACCTGCCGCATGCGCTGGGCCTGCTCGGGGGTGATCAGGTCCAGCTCATGGTCGCGGGCCGCCAGTTGCAGGGCGGGCAGCACGATGTTGTCGCAGTAGCTGGCAAAGCTTTTTTTCTTCAGGTAGGCGCGGGCCTGGGCGATCAGGTCGTGCGCGTCGCCCGACAGGGTGCGCTGGTAGAAGCGCTGCGGCCGCGTCAGCGAGGGGCCGTCGCCCAGCAGGATGTCGAGAAACTTCAGCGAGGGCACATAGCGCCCGGCCACCAGCAGGCACAAGGTCAGCGGGGTGGCCAGCAGCAGGCCCACCGGGCCCCACAGCGCGCTCCAGAAGATGGCCGCAATCACCACCGACAGCGGCGACAGGCCCGTGCTGTGCCCGTACAGCAGCGGCTCGACCACCTGGGCGGCCAGCACCTCGATCACCAGGAAGGTGGTCAGCGTCAGCACCATCAGCGTCCAGCCGGGCTCCACCGCGGCGCCCAGCAGCACGGCGGGCACGGCCGCGATCAGCACGCCGATGTAGGGCACAAAGCGCATCAGCGCCGTCAGCACGCCCCACAGCATGGCGTGGGGCAGATCGATGGCCCACAGGCCCAGCCACACCACCGCTCCGACGCCGAAGTTGACTGCAAACTGCGACACGAAATAGCGCGACAGGCGCGCGCCCACATCGTTGAGCACTTCGGTGCTGGCGCGCAGGTCGTGCCCCCCGATCAGCCGCAGCAGGCGGTCGCGCAACGACTCATGCTCCAGCAGGGTGAACAGCATCACGATGAGCACGATGCCGGCCGTGGCCAGCGGCTCCCACAGCGAGCCGGCCAGGTGGGACAGCACACTCAGCGAGGTGGGGGGCGGCGGGTAGACCTCCACCTGCACGCGCTCGCCGTTGGCATTGGCCTTGAGTCGGCTGGCCGCATTGCGGCTGGGGGCCGGGCGCTCGGGCTCGCTCAGGTGCTTGAACAGGCGCCCGGCCGTGCCCTGTAGCGAGTCCATGCGGTCCACCGTCAGCTCTTTCACGGTGGCCACCTTGGCACGGATCGACGACTCGTACTGTGGCAGGCTGGCGGTCATGTCCACCAGTTGCAGGCCCAGCATCACGGCCAGGGCTGCGATACCGGCGCACAGGCTGCCCACGGCGGCCAGCACCGCGGGGGTGGCGGGCAGGCCGATGCGGCGCAGCCGCCTGACCAGCGGGGCGATCAGCAGGCTCAGCATGGCCGCCAGCGCCACGGGCACCAGCACCTCGCGTGCCAGGTACAGCAAGGCCAGCACGATGGCGCAAGACACCAGCGGGCTGGTGCTCAGACCGCTGCGCCCGCGCTCGGCCTCTTGACGGGGATGGGGGTCGACAGGGGAGGTCACGCTGTTGCGATCGGGTGGTTTGAGTTGATGGGCGGCGTTGAATTGATTCCGGATCATAACGAGCCATTCCCCGGGTGCCCTGCAGCTGAGCCTGCCCATGCAGCCATGCCCATCGTGAATACCAGCTAGTGCAAGGGTGTACTGGGCCGCGCCCGTGCCGGCGGCGGACAATCGCGGGCGATCCAGGGGCTGGCGCGCGCATCTTCTGCCCGGCCTGCCTTCATTCAGAACCACCTCACGAACCTCACGAGCGCTGACGCATGAGCACACCCATCACCGGTATTTCTTCCATGGCCACCCGCCTGCTTCTGGCCGACCTGGCGGCGGCCTACCAGCAACAGTTCCAGGTGCCGGTGCAGTTCGAGTCCCTGGGCGGCGTCGAGGCTGCCAAAAAGGTGCAGCAGGGCGAGGCGGTCGATCTGGTGGTGCTGGCCAGCGACGCCATCGACAAGCTGATGGCCGGGGGCTTTCTGCTGCCGGCCAGCCGGCGTGATCTGGTGCAGTCGTCGGTGGCGATCGCTGTGCGGGCCGGTGCGGCCCTGCCCGATGTGAGCAGCGAAGCGGCCCTGCGCGCCAGCGTGCTGGCCGCGCGCAGCATCGGCTACTCCACCGGCCCCAGTGGCACGGCCTTGCTCAAGCTGTTCGAGCGCTGGGGCCTGGGCGAGACCCTGAAAGACCGGCTGGTGCAGGCCCGCCCCGGCGTGCCGGTGGGCAGCCTGGTGGCCCAGGGCGAGGTGGAGCTGGGCTTTCAGCAGCTCAGCGAGCTCAAGGACCTGCCCGGCATCAGCCTGCTGGGTGGCATGCCCCCGGGGCTGGAGATCGTCACCACCTTCACCGGGGCAGTGCGTGTGGGCGCCGCCCAGGCCGATGCGGCCCAGGCCGTGCTCGATTTCATGAGCGCGCCGGCGCAGACCGCGCTCAAGCAGCGCCACGGCATGGAAGTCCCGCAGGCCTGAGCCTGCCCGATGGGGGGCGCCGGCGGGGGGGGGCCGCTCAGTCCAGCACCTGCCCGTCGTGCTCGACGTAGGGGTGGTAGGGGCCGGTACCGCTGTGCGAGGCCTCGGCGGCGGGGATGAAGGCCCCCCGCTTCACGTCGAACACGTTCACCTGGCCTTGCTCGATCACGTAGTGCCAGCCGTTCAGGGTCAGGCGCCCGGCCTCGACCTCGCGGCGCACCATGGGGTAGTCCATCAGGCGCTCCAATTGCAGCACCACCGAGCGTTCTTCGGTGCGGCGCAGTGCCTCGGCGCAGGCCTGCACCGGCAACTGGGCCTCTTGCAGCAGCTCCAGCCAGCTGCTCAGTGCGCGGGCTTCGTCAGGCACGCCCTCATAGGCCGCCCGCACGGCACCGCAGTGGCTGTGGCCGCACACGATGATGCGTTCCACCTGCAGTGTCAGCACGGCGTATTCCACCGCCGCCATGGTGCCGTGCAAGCCCCTGGAGCCGTCGTACGGCGGCACCAGGGCCCCCACATTGCGCACCAGAAACAGCTCGCCCGGGCCGGCCCCGGTCAGCAGGTGGGGCACCAGGCGCGAGTCGGAGCAGCCGATGAACAGGGTCTTGGGGTGCTGCCCCTGGGCCACCAGGTCTTGGAAGCGCTGCTGGTGCAGGGGAAAGTAGTCCGACTGGAAGCGCCTGAGGCGCTGCAGCAACTCGTCGGGCGGCGAGGCGTCTGTCGGGGGCATGGCGGTGTCCTGGGGGGCCTTGGGTGGGTGATGAAAGGCGTTGACATGCAACGCCTGGTTTTCAGATTCCACCGATTCTGGCGCTCATCCGGCTGTTTCCCTCGCGGCCCGGGTGGCCGTTTCTTGCCCTGGATCAAGGGCCTGCCGCGCCAGCGGCAGGCTGGGCCCGGCCTCATTCGGGCTTGATGCCGGCCTCGCGGACCACCTTGGCCCATTTGGCGATCTCGGAGCGCTGGTGGGCCGCCAACTGGGCCGGCCCGGCCACGATGGGCTCCATGCCCAGGGCGCGCATGCGGGCCTGCACGTCAGGCAGGTTGAACACGCGCATCGCCTCGGTGGCCAGCAGGGCCTGGATGTCGGCCGGCAGGCCGCCGGGCGCAAAAATGGCCAGCCAGGAGTCGGCGTCGAAGCCCTTCAGGCCCTGTTCGGCCAGGGTCGGGATGTCGGGGGCCGAGGCGCTGCGGCGCAGGCTGGTGATGCCCAGGGCGCGCACCTTGCCTTCCCGGATCGAGGGCAGGGCCGAGGGCAGGTTGTCGAACATCAGGCTGATGTGCCCCGCCAGCAGGTCGGGCACGGCCATGGCACGGCCCCGGTAGGGCACGTGGTTGAGCTTCACGCCGGCCATGGCGTTGAACATCTCGCCCGCCACATGGGGCGAGGTGCCGATGCCCGGCGTGCCATAGCTCAGCTGGCCCGGCTGGGCCTTGGCCAGCGCCACCAGCTCGCTCACGTTGTGGGCCGGCACCGAGGGGTGCACCACCAGCACATTGGGGGTGGAGGCCACCAGCACGATGGGCGTGAAGTCCTTCACCATGTCAAACGGCAGGTGGGGAAAGACCGAGCCGTTGATCGAGTGCGTGGCAATGCCGCCCATCATCACGGTGTAGCCGTCGGGTTTGGCCCGGGCCACGGTTTCGCCGCCCAGATTGCCCCCGGCACCGGGCTTGTTGTCCACCACCAGGGGTTGGCCCAGCGAGAAATGCTCGGCCAGCAGGCGCGCCAGGGTGTCGGGCACGCCGCCGGGCGGAAAGCCCACCACGATGTGCACCGGGCGCTCGGGGTAGCGGGCGGTCTGGGCCTGGGCCGGGTTGAAAGAACTCCCCAGGGCTGCTGCCATGAGGGCCAGCCCGATTTTCTTGAATTTCATGTGTCGATGTCCGGAATGAAAAAGCCCGCAATCCAGAGCGTGTTGTCATGCGCTGGCCGGGGCCGGTCGATTATCCAGGGTGGCATGGGGTGGCCAGGCGCGCGGCGGCTTTTCTGAAGCGCGATGTCACAGGGTCTGCATCAGCCTGGACAAGCGCTGAATCAGCGGCGCAAACTGCTCGGACGAGGTGTTGCCATAGCCCAGCACCAAGCCGTTGTCGGCCGGCCCGGGCGGGAGGGCAAAACCCGACAGCGCCGAAGGCGCCATGCCCTGCTGGCGTGCCTGCTCGGCCACCGCCTGGTCGGGCCATCGGGGCCCGAAGCGCACGCACAGGTGCAGCCCGCATTGGCCGCCCTCGATCTGGTGCGGCACGGCCAGGTGCTGCTGCAAGGCACTGCGCAGCGCACTCTGGCGGCTGCGGTACAGGCGGCGCATGCGCCCCAGGTGGCGCGCGAATTCGCCGTTTTCCATGAACTGCGCCAGCGCCAACTGGCTGTGGCGCTGGCCGCCGCGCAGCAGCTCGCCCAGCGGCCCTTGCAGGCCCGGCAGCAGGGCCTCGGGCAGCACCAGAAAACCCAGACGCAGCGAGGGGAACAGGGTCTTGCTGAAGGTGCCCACATACAGCACCGGGGCCTGGGGCACCAGGCCCTGCATGGCGCCGATCGATTCGCCGGCATGGCGGAACTCGCTGTCGTAGTCGTCCTCGATCAGCCAGCAGCCGTGGCGGCGCGCCTGCGCCATCAACTGCAGGCGGCGGGCTGCGCTCAGCACCGCGCCGGTGGGGTACTGGTGCGAGGGGGTGACGTAGATCAGCCGGGGCGGGTGGCGGGCCCAGTCCTGCTCGGTGGCGCACAGGCCCTCGCGGTCCACCGGCAGCGGGTGCAGCGTCAGGTCGGCGGCGCGCAGGGCGGCCTTGGCGCCGCGGTAACCCGGGTTTTCCACCCAGGCCCGGTCGCCCGGGTTGCTCAGCACGCGCGCGCACAGCGACAGCGCCTCCTGGGCACCTTCGGTGATCACCACCTGCTCGGGGCTGCAGCGCACACCCCGGGCCACGCTCAGGTGGCGGGCCACGGCTGCGCGCAGGGCCGGCTCGCCCAGCGGGTCGCCATAGGCCAGCGCGGCCGGGCCGGCCTGGGTGATGGCCCGATCCAGCGCGCGGCGCCACGCCGCCAGCGGAAAGTGCGACAAGGCCGGCACCCCGGGCCGCAGCGGCAGCCCGAACAGGGCGCCGGCCCCGGTGGGCTGGATGTGGGTCAGGCGCTGCGCAAGACCTGGCGCGAGGGCCGGCTGACCTGGGCCAGGGGCCGCGTCGCCAGCCTGCCGGCCGCGCGCCGTGGCGGGTGCCGGCCGGGCCAGGGCCGCCACGCGGGTGCCCTGCCGGTCGGGCTGCAGATAACCTTCGGCGCTGAGCTGCTCGTAGGCCGCGATCACGGTGTTGCGCGACACGCCCAGGCCCTCGGCCAGGGCGCGCGAGCCTGGCAGGCGGCTGCCCGGCGCCAGGCGCCCCGCCAGGATGGCCTGCTGCAGGCGGCGGTGCAGCTGGCGCTGCAGCGGCTCGGCATCGGGGTGACGCTGCAGGGTGGCTTCCAGCAGCACTTGGGGCATCAGCGGGGCAGGGGGTGTTGGGTCGGCAGGCATGGGCAGGGGGAGGGCGGCAGACCGTGGCGGCGTGGCTCTGTCAAAACTCAAGGTCGTGGCACTTTTTGAGGTGCCACCTTGGGGCTACTGTAGCGTACCCGGCGGCGCATTTCAGGGCCTGACCGGGCTTTTCAACCCGGCAACCCGCCTTTCAAAAGGAACCCCTCCATGGCCCTCTGGCCCACCCCGATCACGCTTCAAGGCGCTGCCTGCTCGCTGGAACCTCTGCACCCCGACCACCACGACGAACTGGTGGCCGCCACCCTGGACGGCGAGCTCTGGACGCTCTGGTACACCGCTGTGCCCAGCCCCGAGGGCCTGGCCGCCGAGATCCAGCGCCGGCTGGACCTGCAGGCCAAGGGCTCGATGCTGCCCTTCACCACCCGCGACGCCAGCGGCCGGGTGGTGGGCATGACCAGCTACATGAACATCGATGCCGGCAACCGCCGCGTCGAGATCGGCTCGACCTGGACCCGGGCTTCCGCGCAGCGCGGGCCGTTCAACACCGAGTGCAAGCTGCTCTTGCTGGGCCACGCCTTCGAGGCGCTGGACTGCATCGCGGTCGAGTTCCGCACGCATTTCTTCAACCAGCAAAGCCGGCGTGCCATCGAGCGCCTGGGGGCCAAGCTCGATGGCGTGTTGCGCAGCCACCAGCGCGCCGCCAACGGCACCTTGCGCGACACCTGCGTCTACAGCATCACCCAGGCCGAATGGCCCACGGTCAAAACCCATCTGCGCTGGCAGCTCGACAAGCCCCGGGCCTGAGAAAACCCTGGCCTGCTGATGGCATCAGCCCCCGGCGTAGCGCCCGGGGCGGTGGCTGATCCACAGAAACACGCCCATCACCACGGCGGCCAGCACCGAGTAGGCCACGCGCTCCAGCGGCACCACCCACAGGGCCGCCAGCAGAACGCTGCAATCGATCCCCAGTTGCACCTTGCCGGCGCGCAGGCCGTAGCGCTGCTGGGCATGCAAGGCCACGATGGTGGCGCCACCCAGGCTGGACTTGTGGCGCGCCAGAAACAGGCAGCCGGTGCCCAGCAACAGCCCGCCCAGCACCGCGGCGAACAGCGGGTGCAGGTAGTCCACCCGCATCACATGGGGGAACAGCTCGGTCAGCAGCGACAGCAGGGCCACCGAGGCGAAGGTCTTGAGCGTGAACTCCCGGCCCATGCGGGTCCAGGCAAACCAGTAGAAGGGCAGGTTCACCACGAAGAACAGCTTGCCGAAGGACAGGCCGGTGGCGTAGTGCAGCAAGAAACTGATGCCCGCCGTGCCGCCGATCAGCAGGCCCGCCTGGTTGAACAGCATCAGGGCCATGGCCACGAACAGCGTGCCCGCAAACAGGGCCTGCGCGTCTTCGAAGGCGCCGTGGCGCAGCGGCACGGGCGAGGGCGTGGGCAGGGCGCCGGGCGCCAGGTGAGAGGTCGACGATGAGGGTGTCATGGCAGGGTCGGATCAGCAGCTATCGGGTGGACAGTGCACGCAGGGGAGGCGCCAGGCCCCTTGTGGGGGTCACGGCATCAAGCCGCCTATTGTCGCCGGAATGCGTGGAAAACTCAGTAGAAACCCTAGCATTTGCCGTGCCTGCGCATCGGCCCTGGTCTGGTGCATCATGGCCTGCCTTCCAGACCGTCCCGCCATGCCCTGCTCACCCGATCCCGCCCCTGACCTGAACCCCGCCCGCCTGGTGGCGCTGGCCCTGGCCAACCCGGTCAATGCCGAGCTGATGCGCCGCCTGCCGGCGCTCGACCTGCCCCAGGGCCACCTCACGGCGGGCTGCCTGTTCCAGGCGGTGTGGAATGCGCACAGCGGCCGCGCACCGGGCTGGGGCGTGAAAGATCATGACGTGTTCTATTTCGACGACAGCGACCTGTCCTGGCAGGCCGAGGACGCCGTGATCCAGCGCGTGCAGGCCGCGGTGGCCGACCTGGGTGTGACGGTGGAGGTGCGCAACCAGGCCCGGGTGCACCTGTGGTACCCGCAACGCTTCGGGCTGAGCTACCCGCGCCTGCAGCATTGCCGCGAGGGCATCGACCGCTACCTGATCGCCTGCACCTGCGTGGGGCTGAGCTTGGCCAGTGGCGAGCTGTACGCCCCCGATGGCCTGCACGACCTGGCGGCCGGGCGCCTGCGCATCAACCCGCGTTGGGCCCAGCCGGCCCTGTTTGCCGCCAAGGCGGCCAGCTACCAGGCCCGCTGGCCTTGGCTGACCGTGTTGCCGCCGGCCTGATCCTGCTGCTGTCTTGATCTGACGCAAGTCCGGCATGGGCTGGATTCATGGATCCGTCATGCGCGCTGCCCAGACTGGGCTGCATCGTTAGGGATCGGCCTGAGCCGGGATCAAGGAAAACCATGGACAAGACATTGGCGGTGGCATCGTTGGGGCAGCAGCGTCTGTTGCTGCCGGTGTGGGTCAAGGCGGCACTGGTGGCCAACGACCGGCTCAAGTTCTACCTCTCGACCCTGCAGGCGTCCAGCCAGCATGCCGAGCACCCGCGCGAGCCGGCGTTGGACCTGAGCCGCGAGCTGGCGGCGGCCGGCCTGGGCAGCGAGACCTGGCTGCTCGACCTGCCCGGCGGGGCCAGCCGGGTGGACGGGCAGTTGATGCTGCCCGAGCTGGAGCGCCTGCGCGACGCCTTGCATGAAGACCTGGGCCTGATGGCGCGACCGGTGCTGGCCCTGGCCGACCCGGCGCAGGCCGTGCTGCCCGCGCGGATCCAGCACTGGCTCGACACCCTGGCGGCCCTGCAGGGCGTGCGCCTGGATGCGATGCAGCTGCGCAGCCTCACCCACGGCCAGCGCCAGGGCGGGCCCGGGGACGACAGCCTGCACCTGCTGGTGATGGACCTGCACAAGGCCATCAACCAGCTGGTGCCCCAGGTGGCCAGCGAGCTGATTGCCGGCGCCCATGTGTGGCAACTGGACGAGGCCGACCGCCCCCTGGTGCAGGCCTTCATGCGTGGCCTGCGCCGCACGGCCCCGCTCAAGTTCGACCACCCGGGCCTGGAGACGGCGGCCACCCGCGACGGCGCCCACCTGCTGCTGCAGAACGACATCGGCACCAACGACGCCCATGTGCTGGTGATCCAGGTGCAGGAGCTGACGATCACGCTCACCTACTCCGACCTGCACCTGCGCCGCTTTGGGTTCTTCCAGGCCTTGCTGGCGCCGCTGGGGGCCAACTGGTCGGTGGTGGAAAGCCGCACCGAGGCCCAGCTCAACCAGGGCCAGGCCTACACCGTGGGCACCGCCACCTTTGCCTGTGCCGACCTGGCCCATCTGCAGGCCACGCTGGAGGGGCTGGGCGCCCGCATCGTGTTCCTGATCGACTGGAACCGGGCGCGCAAGCGACTGCTGAATTTCGTCAGCAAGCCCGCGGCAGAACTGCTGCTGCGCGCCGCTGCCGAGCAGGAGCTGGGCCACATGGCCTGGCTGCGTGCCGGCGGCGAGCGCCTGATTTTTGGCGCCATGCAGACGGTGGGCGAGGGCGCCTTCCGCCTGGGCGACCGCCTGGACGAGGTGCTGGGCCCGGATCAGGCCAGTGCCTTTTTGCTCGACGTGATGCGCCTGGCCACCGAGGCCCTCTTGCATGGCCAAAGCCCCTCGCTGGTGGCCGATGAGGCCCGATTGCTGCTGGCGCGCCAGATGCAACGCCGCAGCGCCGGCTTCGACCTGCTCGACGAGCACGCCGCCTACTGCCAGACCCTGGCCCAGGCCGTCAGCGATGCCCTGGGCCATGGCCGCGACGGGCTTCAATCGCAGGCGACCGAACTGGCGGCCCGGGCCAAGACCTGGGAACGCCAGGCCGATCAGCTGGTGATGCAGGCGCGCGAGCAGGCCGAACGCCAGCCGCGCTGGCAGGCGGTGTCACGCCTGCTGGTGCTGAGCGACGATGTGGCCGATGCGCTCGAAGAGGCGGCCTTTCTCATCAGCCTGATGGCCGACCACCACCAGAAGGGCTGGAACCGCGAGGTGCGCCAGGCTTTGTCGGCCCTGGCCCAGGTGGTGCAGCAGGCCACGCAGGACCACGTGAAGGCCCTGGCCATCGCCCGCAACCTGGGCAGCGACAGCGAGCGCCAGGATCAGGACGAGTTCCTGACCGCCTCGTGGGCCGTGCTGCACGCCGAGCGCCGCTGCGACGATCTGCTGCGGCAGGCGCGCCGCGTGCTGCTGGCCGAACTGCAGGACGCCGCCTCGCTGATGCTGGCCAACGACCTGGCCCAGACCCTGGAGCTGGCCTCCGACCGCCTGTTGGCCGCCGGCTACGGCTTGCGCGAGCTGGCATTCAACCAGTCCGGGGTGCAGGCATGAGCGCGGATGACGAGCTGTTCCTGATCGGCTGCGGCGGGCCTGCGCCGAGCCCCCCGCCCAGCGCCGAGCGCATGGGTTTCAAGGCCTACAACCTGGCCCGCATGGCCGCCCTGGGCCTGCCCGTGCCACCCGCCTTTGTGCTGGGCACGGCCTGGTGCGCCGACCCGTTGCGGCGCAGCCGCGCCAGCCTGCCCGCCACCTGGGAGCCCGGCCTGGGGGCCCTGCAGGCCGGGCTGGCCAGCCCGCTGCAATTGGGTGATGCGCGGCGCCCGCTGCTGCTGTCGGTGCGCTCCGGGGCGCCGGTGTCCATGCCCGGCATGATGGAGACGCTGCTCAACATCGGCCTGTGCGACGCCACCGTGCCCGGCCTGCTGAGGCTGACCGGCCAACCCCGCCTGGTGTGGGATGCCTACCGCCGCCTGGTGGCCAGCTATGGCGAGGTGGTGGCGGGGCTGGACGCGGCGTTGTTCGAGGCCCCGGCTGCGGGCCTGGGGGTTCAACGTGACGAGCGCGACCTGGACTTTGCCGAGCTGCGCGAACTGACCCGGCAACACCTGAAGGCCTTTGCGCAGGCCGCGGGCCGCCCCTTCCCGCAGGACCCGCGCCAGCAACTGGCCGAGGCCATTGCCGCCGTGCTGGCCTCGTGGCAGGCGCCCAAGGCCGTCGAGTACCGGCGCCTGCACCAGTTGCCCGACACCCTGGGCACAGCGGTCACGGTGCAGGCGATGGTGTTCGGCAATGCCGGGGGGCGCTCGGGGGCCGGTGTGGGCTTCACCCGCGACCCGTCCAGTGGCGAGCCCCGGCCCTGGGTGGATTTTCTGTTCAACGCCCAGGGTGAAGACGTGGTTTCGGGCCGGCGCAGCGCCCAGGGCCACGAGGCCCTGGCCAGCGTGCTGCCCGATTGCTGGGCGCAACTGGTGCAGGCCACCCACACCCTGGAGCAGCAACTGGGCGACATGCAGGATTTCGAGTTCACTGTGCAGGAGGGCACCCTCTACCTGCTGCAGACCCGCAGCGGCAAGCGCTCGGCATATGCCACCGCCCGCATCGCGCTGGACATGCTCGACGAGGGGCTGATCAGTGCCGATGAGGCGCTGCGGCGCACCGCCGGCCTGGGCCCCGAGCAGCTGAGCCAGCGCCGGGTGGTGGCCGCCGATGGGCAGGCGCTGGCGCCCGTGGCGGTGGCCGCCAGTGCCAGCCCTGGTGTGGTCAGCGGCGCGCTGGCGCTGGACGAGGCCGCCGCGCGCAGCCTGCAGGCCCAAGGCCGCTCCGTGGTGCTGGTGCGGCGTGACGCCGAGACCAGCGACATCGCCACCCTGGAGTTGGCGCTGGGCCTGCTGACCCAGCGCGGTGCCCGCACCTCGCACGCCGCCGTGGTGGCGCGCCAGATGGGCAAGGTGTGCCTGGTGGGGTGTGAGGCCTTGCAGATCGATCTGGTGGCACGCAGCATCCAGCTGGGGCCCTTGACCCTGCACGAGGGCGACACCCTGTCGCTGGACGGCCACCAGGGCCAGGTCTATGCCGGTGCGGTGCAGACCCACGACGAGTTGCCGCAAGCCCTGCTGCAGCGGCTGGACACCCTGCGGGGGGCTGGCATACCGGGCGTGGGCGGCTAGTATTCGGGCTGGGCCGCCGCACTCGGCCCGTGACCCGATACCCACCATGACCCTTTGCCACCCTCGACTTCCGCGCGCCTGCGGGGCTCTCGTATTGGCGCTGCCCTGGCTCTTGCTGGCCGGCTGCTCCAGCGCTCCGCCGCGCCAGGCGGGCGACCCGCTGCCTGCCGTGGCAGTGCCGGCGGCCTTGTCTGAAGAGCAGAGCCAGGCCGTCACCGTGTATGCGCTGGGCCTGGTGGGCACCCCGTACCGCTATGGCGGCAACACGCCGGACTCGGGTTTTGACTGCAGCGGTCTGATCCGCCATGTCTATGGCCGGCAGGCCGGCCTGCCGGCGCCGCGCACGGTGGCGCAGCTGCAGGGCTGGGGCCACGCGGTGCCGATCGAAGCCTTGCGCACCGGCGATCTGGTGCTGTTCTCCAAGGGCGGGCCGCCCTCGCATGCCGGCATCTATGTGGGCGAGGGGCGTTTTGTGCATGCCCCCTCCACTGGCGGGCAGGTGCGGCTGGACCGCCTCAAATCGGGCTACTGGGCGCAGCAGCAGGTGGCGATCCGCCGGCCCTGAGCCGGGCCCTGTGCCCGGATATCGGGCAGGTTCTCAGATCGACGCCGACCAGCGGTCGTTCCAGTCGCGGTTGGCTTCGATCTGGCGGCGGTCGCGCTTGGTGGGGCGGCCTTCCTGCAGACTGGCGGCCGGCTCAGGGGCCAGGCGGCGCTGCTCCTGGGCCTGTTCGCGCGTGGCGATGCTTTCGGGGGTTTCCTGGTAAAGCTGCTGGGCCACTGGGGCCGGGCCGCGCTGCGCACTCAGGCCCAGTACCACCACCGTGCGGTGGATGGGGCCCTGGCGCAGTTCCACCGTGTCGCCGCAGCGCAGCTCGCGCGAGGGTTTGGCGCTGGCGCCGTTCACCGAGACCCGGCCTTTGCCGATCTCTTCCACCGCCAGGCTGCGGGTCTTGTAGAAGCGGGCGGACCAAAGCCATTTGTCCAGCCGCAGGGAGGCAAGTTCGCTCATGGCGTGATTTTGCCTTGATCTGATTCACCCCTGTGGCTGGCGGCCGGGGCCAGCGGCAGGCGCACGCAGGCGTCGAGGCCGCTCACCCCCTCGTCGTCGCGCGCGCCCCAGCCGCTGTCGTGGCGGTTGAGCAGGGCGATGCGCCCGCCCAGGGCGCGCACGATCTCATGGCAGATGGTCAGGCCCAGGCCCGAGCTGCCCGGCACATCGCCGGTCCAGAAGGGCTGGAACAGGCGCTCGCGCTGGGTGCTGCTGATGCCGGGGCCCTGGTCGCTCACGGTCAGCACCGCCTGATCGTCCTCCGCCAGCAGCGTGATCTGCAGGCGGCCGCCGGCCGGGCTGTGCCGGATCGCGTTGTGCAGCAGGTTGCGCACCAGCTCGCGCAGCATCCAGGCGTGGGCCAGCACGATCAGGGGCTGGTCCTGCAACTCGAAATCGAGGTTGCGCTCGGCCACCAGGGGCGACAGGTCCAGCGCCACTTCGCGCACCACCTGGGCCAGGTCCAGCGGCAGGGTGTCGGTCTGCTGGCGCAGTTGCTCCACCTTGGCCAGGGCCAGCATCTGGTTGGCCAGCTGGGTGGCGCGCTCCACGGTGGCGTTGATCTCCCGCAGGGCGGTCTGCGGGTCGATGTCGCCGCGCAGGGCCGACTGCACCTGCACCTTGAGCACCGCCAACGGGGTGCGCAGCTGGTGGGATGTGTCGCGCACAAAGCGTTTCTGGTGGTCCAGCAGGTTCTGCAGCCGCCCCATGAGCTGGTTGGTGGCGTCGATCAGGGGCAGCAGTTCGCTCGGCGCATCGGGTGCCCGGATCCGGGTCAGCTCGCCTTCGGGACGTTGCTGCAACTCGGCGCTGATGCGGCGCACCGGGCGGGTGGCGCGCTGCACCACGGCGATGACGATCACGATGACCATGGCCACCAGCACGCCCTGGCGCAGCAGCGAGGCGATCATGATGTCGCCCACCAGGGTCTGGCGCAGGCCCAGGGTCTCGGCCACCTGCACCATGGCCATGCCCCGGCCGTGCTCGCTCACCACGGGTTGCAGCAGCACGGCCACCCGCACCGGGTCGCCCCGGTAGAAGTCGTCGTAGAAATGCACCAGGGCCGAATAGGGGCTGGGTGGCAGGCCCTTGCCGGGCCAGGGCGGCAGGGCCTCGAAGCCGCTGACCCATTCCCCGTTCATGTCTGACACGCGGTAATACATGCGGCTGCGCAGATCGGTCTCGAAGGCTTCCAGTGCCGCGTGCGGCACGCTCACCTGCAGCCTGGCCTGCGCGTCGTAGCCTTCGACGGTGAGCAGTTCACCGATGGATTTGGCCGAGGCCAGCAGGGTGCGGTCGTAGGCGGTCTGCACCGCCTCCTGGGTGTCGAAATAAAGGGTGAGGCTGTTGATCACCACATACACCCCGATGGGCAGCAGCAGGCCCAGCAGCAGGTACCGACGCAGGGACAGGCGCGGGGCAGGGCGTGACGGGCTCATGGGGCGGCTTTCAGCAGGTAGCCCAGGCCGCGCAAGGTCATCAGGCTGACCTGGGCCTGGCTGAGCTTCTTGCGCAGCCGGTACACCACCACTTCGATGGCCTCCAGCTGCACGGAGTCGTCGCCCGGAAACACCAGTGCGAACAGACGCTCCTTGCTGACTGCATGGCCGGGCCGGCTCATCAGGGCCTGCAGCAGGGTGAGCTCACGCGGGGTCAGGTCCAGCACCTCGTCGCCGAGGTAGAAGGCACCGTTCTCCTTGTCGAACTCCAGGTCGCCCAGCCGCTGGCGGCTGGCGGGCGCGCGGGTGTCTGCCGGCTGCAGGCGGCGGTACAAGGCGCGCAGCCTGGCTTCCAGTTCGTCCAGGTCGAAGGGCTTGGCCAGGTAGTCGTCGGCCCCGCTGTTGAGGCCGATCACGCGGTCCCCCACCGTGCCCCGTGCGGTCAGGATCAGCACCGGGGTGCGCAGCCCGGCCCGGCGCGCGCGTTCCAGCACGTGCAGGCCGTCCAGGCCGGGCAGGCTCAGGTCCAGCACCACCACATCGGGCTGGCGTTGCAGCCACATCTCCAGTGCGCCCGTGCCGTCGGCGCAGATGCTGACCTCGATGCCATGCCGCGACAGCGCGCGCTGCAAGGCAGTCTGCATGGAGCGGTCGTCTTCGATCAGCAGGAGTTGCATGCGGGCACCGGTTGAGGGCTGGCCAGGTTGCCCTGGTTCGGGCGCCGATCATAAACAGAGGCGGGGCAGGACTTCGACAGCCGATTGACAGGTCCGATTCCTACGATCGCGCGGCAGTCCTCCAAGACGCATTGCCCCATAGGAGACATTTGAAATGAACAAGACATCCCTGGCCCTGGCGGCCGCCGGCCTGTTGGCCACCACCGGCGTCAGCGCCCAATCGGTCGAGATCTTCGGCCTGCTGGACTCCGGCTACCTGCGAGTGAACAGCGATGGCAACGGCTCCATCAGCAAGGCCAACACCGACGGCAACCTGTCCAGTCGCCTCGGCTTTCGTGGCACCGAAGACCTGGGCGCCGGCCTGAAGGCCAGCTTCTGGCTCGAAGCCGGCCTCAACCCCACGGACGGCTCGGCCGGTACCACCAGCACCACCAACCAGCCTGGCGGCTCGGCCGGCAGTGGCGGCCTGGCCTTCGGCCGCCGCTCCACCGTCAGCCTCAGCAACCAGTTCGGCGAGCTGCGCCTGGGCCGCGACTATGTGCCCGGCTTCTGGAACCTGTCGAACTTCAGCCCCTTCGGCACCAACGGCATCGGCTCGTCGAGCTTTCTGTTCTACCCCGTGCCGAGCGCGGCGCGCATCACGCATGTGCGGGCCTCCAATTCGATCGGCTACTTCCTGCCCAAGCTGGGCGGTTTCTATGGCCAGGCCATGGTGGCCTTCGGCAACAACCCCTCCACCGCTGGCGCCAAGAGCGACGACGGCAATGTGACCGGCCTGCGTCTGGGCTACGAGGACGGGCCTTTCAACATCGCCGTGGCCACCAACCGCACCCAGAACGTGTCCATTGGCGATTACAAGCAGAACAACCTGGGGGCCAGCTACGACTTCGGCCCGGTCAAGGCCATGGCGCTGTGGGGTGAGAACGTCACCGCCACCACCAAGACCACCACCAAGCTGATCGGTGCCCACGTGCCGGTGGGCCCGGGTCAGATCCGCCTGGCCTACTCGACCCTGAGCGCCAAGGGCGTGGCCAACGACGCCAACCACCTGGCCCTGGGCTATGTGCACAACCTGTCCAAGCGCACGGCGGTGTACGGCCATTACGCCCGCATCAGCAACAAGAACAATGGCACGGCCTTCGATCTGGGCCAGGGTGTGACGCGCGCCGGCGGCAGCAGCACGGGCTACGAGTTCGGCATCCGACACACCTTCTGATCGACCTGGCTCCTCCCGGCGCGGCCGGGGGCGCCGTTTCCCGTTCGAGGCGGGGCACAATGCTCACCGGCCAGCTGCCGGGACCATCGGCCCTGCCATGACAGAACGGGAAACCACATGATGCGTCGAAGCCACTTCATCCGATCACTGCCGGGCCTGGCCCTGGGCGGCAGCGTGGCTGCAGATGCGGCCCAGGCGGTGGGCAGCTTGCGCATCCTGGTGCCTGCCAACCCCGGCGGCGGTTGGGATACCACCGCGCGGGCCTTCGGCAAGGCCTTGCTGGACAGTGGTGCCGCTTCGTCCGTGCACTACGACAACAAGGGGGGGGCCGCAGGCGCCATCGGCTTGGCCCAGTTCATCAACAGCCGCAAGGGCGATCCGCAGGCGCTTTTGATGATGGGCTCGGTGATGCTGGGCGGCATCATCACGGCCAAGCCCCCCGTGTCGCTGTCGCAGGCCACGCCCTTGGCGCGCCTGGCCACCGAATACAACGTGTTCGTGCTGCCGGCGAATTCGCCTTTCAAATCCATGAATGAGTTGCTGGCCCAGCTGCAGAGGGATCCGGCCAGCGTGAAGTGGGGTGGCGGCTCGCGCGGCTCGACCGAACACATTGCCACAGCCCTGTTGGCCCGTGCCGTGGGCGTTGATCCGAACCGCCTGCAGTTCCTGCCCTTTCGCGGGGGGGGCGAGGCCACGGCCGCCGTGCTGGGGGGCAATGTCACGGTGGGGGGCAGTGGCTACAGCGAGTTTGCCGAGTCCATCCAGAGTGGGCGCATGCGCGCCATTGCCGTCACCGCACCGCAGCGCCTCAAGGGGCTGGAGGTGCCCACCCTCAAGGAGCTGGGCCTGCCCGTGGAGATCGGCAACTGGCGGGGTCTGTATGGCGCCCCCGGCATCACGCCCGACCAGCGCCAGGGCCTGATCGACCAGATCGTGACGGCCACCCGGCACCGCAGCTGGCAGGAGATGCTGGACAAGCACCGCTGGACACCGGCCTTGCTCACCGGCGACGCCTTCAGCCAGTTTGTGGACGAAGAGTTCAGCAGCCTGCGCCTCACCCTGATCAAGTCGGGTCTGCTGTGAGCGGTGGCGGCAGGGGCTGACCAACGGTATGGCCGCACCTTGCCGCGCTACCATCTCGCCATGCCTGCGCCCTCCCATTCCGATCCCTCAGTGGCCCTTGCGGACCCCGCACCTGCTTCTGCATTGCCCGAGGCCCGGCCGGATGTGTTGCCGCTGGACGGCGACAGCATCCTGGCCCTGGCGGCCCAGTCGATGTTCCACCTGTTCTCGAGCATCAGCCAGGGCATGTTCCTGGTGGATCGCAGCGGTTGCATCGTGTGGGTCAACGAGGGTTACCGGCGCTTTCTGCCGGCCCTGGGCTTCTCGTCGATCGACCAATTTCTGGGCCACCGGGTCGAGGACGTGATCCACAACACCCAGATGCGGCGTGTGCTGGAAACCGGCGAGCCGATCCTGATCGACCTGCTGACCAACAAGGCCGGCACCTTTGTGGTCAGCCGCCTGCCGCTGCGCGACGATGCGGGCGGGGTGATCGGGGCCATCGGCATCGTGTTGTTCGACCACCCCGAGACCACGCTCAAGCCCCTGATCAGCAAGTTCGCCCGCCTGCAGCAAGACCTGGACGATGCCCGCCGTGAGCTGGCGGTGCAGCGCAAGCGTCAGCTCAGTGCCCCCGACGGCGAACGCCGTGCCAAGTACACCTTTGCCAGCTTTGTCGGCACCAGCACGGCTGCGGTGGAGGTCAAGCGGCAGGCGCGCCGCGCCGCCCAGTCGGCCAGCCCGGTGCTGCTGCTGGGCGAGACGGGCACCGGCAAGGAGTTGCTGGCGCACGCCGTGCATGCTGCCTCGTCACGGGCCAGCGGGCCCTTTGTGAGCGTGAACATCGCCGCCGTCCCCGATACGCTGCTGGAGGCCGAGTTCTTTGGCGTGGCCCCCGGCGCCTACACCGGCGCCGACCGCAAGGGGCGCGACGGCAAGTTCCGGCTGGCCGATGGCGGCACCCTGTTCCTCGACGAGATCGGCGACATGCCTTTGAACCTGCAGGCCAAGCTCTTGCGCGCCCTGCAGGAGGGCGAGATCGAACCCCTGGGTTCGAACCGCTTGCTGCCCTTCGATGCCCGGGTGATCGCCGCCACCTCGCGCGACCTGCTGGCGCTGGTGCGCGAGGGCCGGTTTCGCGAAGACCTGTACTACCGCATCGGCGTGCTCCCCATCCGCGTGCCGCCGTTGCGCGAGCGCGCCAGTGACATCGTGGCCCTGGTCGAGGTGCTGGGCGAGGACATGGCCCTGCGCAACGGCAGCCCGCCGCCCGAGCTCACGCCCCAGGCCCTGGCCCTGCTGCAGGCCCAGCCCTGGCGCGGCAACATCCGCGAGCTGCGCAACGTGCTGGAGCAGGCGGCCTTGCGCAGCGAGGGCGGCCCGTTGGACCTGGAGTTGCTGAGCCGCGTGTTGCAGGACTCGGGCCTGACCCCGGTGCGCCCGACGGCAGCCAGCCTGTCGCCGGTTTCAAGCGCCTCACCCAGCTTGCCCGCCCCGGGGGCCGCCGCCTCCCTGGCCGTGGGGCAGGGGGCCCAAGCCGCCGGCCTGCGCCCGCTGGCCGAGCAGGTGGCCCAGCTCGAACGCCAGGCCATCGCCCAGGCCCTGCAGGCCACCGGCGGCAACAAGGTGGCTGCGGCCCGGCTGCTGGGGATCTCGCGGGCTACCTTGTATGAACGGTTGGGTTGAGGCCTGGTTTACTGATTCAGCCCATGGGCCAACCCACTTGGCGTGGGTGCCCCGGGTTCCCGATGGTGACGCTGCAGGGGGCGTTGTTCAGTGCTCCAACACAAAGCGTGCCTCAGTCCGGCTGAGCACTCAGGGCTGGAGAGGCATGGGGCCCGCGATCGGCAGACCCCCATGCGGCCGGCCTGAACATCAAGTTGCAGCGGCCCAGTTGTCCAGCTGCAGGCCGGGCACCTTGGCGAACTCACGGGTGTTGTTGGTGACCAGCCGGGCCTGCTGACTCAGGGCGTGGGCGGCAATCATGGTGTCGAGCGCGCCAATCGGGGTGCCGCGGCGCTCCAGATCGGCGCGGAGATCGCCGTAGGCCCATACGGCGGCTTCATCAAACGGCAGGATGGTGAGAGGAGCCAGAAACATCTCCAGTGCCTGGCGGTTGCGCGCCGATCCGCTCTTGGCCACGCCAAATGCCAATTCAGCTGCCACCACGCTGCATAGCCCCACATCGCCCATTCGGTACTGCTGAAATCGCGCCAGCACGGCGGGGGGCTTGGCGTTGATGATGTAGGTGCAGATGTGGGTGTCGAGCAGGATCATGGGTTGATCTCGTCCCGCTGCTGGATGTCAGGCTGCTCGCGCGCGAGCACAAAGCCGGGCTCAAAAGCGTCTAGTCCCGCCTGCAGCGTTTGCCAAGGGTTGTCTGCGGGCAGCAGCAGCACGACGTTGCCAAAGTGTTTCACCACGACCTCCGTGCCCTTGAAACGTTACTCCTTGGGCAGCCGCACGGCTTGGCTGCGGCCAGATTGGAAAAGGCGTGCGATGTCCATGGCGTGACCGTCAAGTTGATGGATATCGATGGCAGCTACCGTTTATGGCGTTGTCTAACACGGCTATCCAGAAAATTCCCATGCGTCAGCCCCATCGATCCCACCCCCATCCTTGGCTTTCAATCCTTCAGGCTCGGTGAACTCAGCGTGTGGATGGGGCCTCCAGGCCGCAGTCACGCAATGCCCTGCGGCCTGCCGGGCGTCGGAGCCCGCAGCCTTCATACCCTCATTCCGGAAGGTGGCACACCGCTTCGATGTTGTTGCCCTCGGGGTCGATCACAAAGGCCCCGTAGTAGTGGGGGTGGTAGTCGGGGCGCAGGCCCGGCGCCCCGTTGTCGCGGCCGCCGGCGGCCAGGGCGGCGTGGTAGAAGGCATCGACCTGGGCACGGTTGGCGGCGCGCCAGGCCAGGTGGCAGCCCGTGGTGGCGGGGGCACCGCCGTAGGGCGAAGGGCCGTCGATGAACCACACATCGGTCTTCTTGCCCTCAGGCTCGTGGGGGTCGGGGTAGGCAAAGCCCAGGATGTTCATGCCGAAGTTGCCCTCGAAACTCAGGCTGTACCCCAGCGGGGTGAGGGCGGCGCTGTAGAAGGTTTTGGCGCGCTGGATATCGGTGACGCGGAAGGTCATGTGGTCGATCATGGTTTCTCCTTGGGGGTGCTTGATGGTGACTGTACAAATATACAGTTACGAACAATCGTCTGCAAGCCCCCTGCACCCCCTCTTTGGCGGCCATGCCTTCAGCGCGGTCAGACCGCCTCCCGGCCCAGCATCAGGTCCAGGTTCTGCACGGCCGCACCCGAGGCGCCTTTGCCCAGGTTGTCGAAGACGGCGGCCAGCAGCAGTTGGTCGGGGGCGTTTTGGCCCAGCACGGCCAGGCGCAGCTGGTTGGTGCCGTTGAGGGCCTCGGGGTCGAGGGTCTGCAGGGCCTGGGCTTGGTCCAGGCTCAGCAGCTCGATGTGGCGGTGGCCGGCGTAGTGGCTGGCCAAGGCCTGGTGCAGGCTGGCGGCGGTGGTGCCGGGGGCCAGCTGGCGCAGGTGCAGGGCCACGGTCAGCACGATGCCTTGCCTGAAGGCGCCGTAGGCGGGCACAAAGGCGGGGCGGGTGCTCAGGCCGGCGTGCTGCTGGATCTCGGGCGTGTGTTTGTGCTGCAGCCCCAGGCCATACACCTGCAGGGCCGGGGGGCGGTGGCCTTCGGTGGCGGCTTCAAAAGCCTGCACCTGGGCCCGTCCACCACCCGAGTAGCCCGAGACCGCATGGATGCTGAGCGGGGTGTCGGGCGGCAGCAGCCCGGCCTGGATCAGGGGGCGCAGCAGGCCGACCGCCCCGGTGGGGTAGCAACCGGGGTTGCTCACGCGCCGGGCCTGGGCGATGCGCTCGGCCTGGCCCGGGCCCATCTCGGCGAAGCCATACACCCACTGCGGGTCGGTGCGGTGGGCCGAGCTGGCATCGATCACGCGCACGGCGGGGTTGCGGATGGCCGCAGCGGCTTCCCGTGCCGCGGCATCGGGCAGGCACAGGATGGCGATGTCGCAGGCATTGATGGCTTCGGCCCGGCGCGCCGGGTCTTTGCGCTCGGCCTCGGGCAGGGTCAGCAGGCGCAGGTCGCTGCGGCCGCGCAGGCGTTCGTGGATCTGCAGGCCGGTGGTGCCTTGGTCGCCGTCGATGAAGACAAGAGGTTGCATGAAGTCTCTCCAGGGTTGTTAGCCCGGATCTTCCGGCCCTGCCTAAAATAAGAAAAGTTGAATTTCATGAAGATCTTGTTTGTAAAAACTGAACGTCATGCGTGAACTGAGCCTGGACCGACTGCGCACCTTGGTGGCGATTGCCGACCTCGGGTCTTTCGCCGCGGCCGCACGGGCCCTCAACTTGGCGCCGCCCACCGTCAGCCTGCAGGTGGCTGAGCTGGAGGAGCGCATCGGGGCGCCGCTGCTGCTGCGCCAGCGCGGCCAGGTGCGGCCCTCGGGCATTGGCGAGACGCTGATCGCGCGGGCCAGGCGGTTGTTGGCCGATGTGGATCAGGCACTGGACGAGGTGCGTGCCCAGGTGCTGGGTCGCACGGGGCGGGTGCGGCTGGGGGCCTCTACCGGAGCGATCGCCCACCTGCTGCCGCAAGCCCTGGAGCAGCTCGGCCGCGAGCACCCGGGCATCGATGTGCAGGTGGCCGTGCTGACCTCACAAGAGACCCTGGCGCGACTGGCCACGGGGCGCCTGGACATCGGCCTGGTGGCCCTGCCGCAGCCCGCCGTCGACGGCTTGCAGGTGGAACCCTGGCGCCGCGACCCGGTGATGGCCTTCGTACCGGCCGCCTGGGGCAAGACGCCGGCCCGCATCAGCCCGGCCTGGCTGGTGGAGCACCCGCTGATCCTCAACGACGCCAGCACCCGCCTGTCACGCCTGACGGCCGAGTGGTTTGCCACCGCCGCGCTCCGCCCCACGGCCCGCATCGAGCTCAATTACAACGACGCCATCAAAAGCCTGGTGGCCGCCGGCTACGGCGCCACCCTGCTGCCGCACGAGGCCACCGCAGCCCCACCCGACCCCCGCATCCGCATGCTGCCCTTGCGACCGGCCCTGTGGCGCCCGCTGGGGCTGGCCTGCCGCAGTGCCGCACCCGAGCCGGCGACCCAGGTGGTGCTGGAGGTGTTGCGCGGCTTTCGCCAGGGGTGAGGTCAGCAGCCGCAGGGTGTGCCGGGGGCACCCCTGAGGATCACGGGGTGCTGCCCGCGGCCAGCACCGACCGGTTGCGGCCGCCTAGCTTGGCCTGGTAAAGCTCCTTGTCGGCCCGTTGCAGCAGGGCGTCGAACGAGCTGTCCTCCGGGCTCAGCGAGGCGATGCCGATGCTGACCGTGAACCTCACCGCCGTGCCGTCTTCGGCGCAGACGGTGGCGGACGCCTCGGCCCGGGAGCGCAGGCGCTCGGCGATGAGCTGGGCCCCTGAGGCGTCGGTTTCAGGCAGGATGAGCGCGAACTCATCGCCGCCCAGGCGCCCGCACAGGTCCTGCCCCCGGATCACGGAGGTCGTCAGTCGGGCCAGTTCCTGGATCACGCCGTCGCCCGTGGGGTGCCCCCAGCGATCGTTGATGGTCTTGAATTTGTCGATGTCCAACATCAGCACCGACAGCGGATGGCCATAGCGCCGGGCGCGGCCGAATTCGCGGTCGGCGATGTCCACGAGGTGGCGGCGGTTGGCAATGCCGGTCAGGGTGTCGGTATTCGCCAGCTCGCGCATCTCCTCGCGCTGACGCCGGGTGGCCCGCTGCACGCGCAAGGCCATCAGGGCCAGGGCCGACAGCACGATGTAGCCGGCGGCAAACTGCCAGGCACGGTGTTGCCAGTCGGACAGCACACGTGCCGTGTCGAAGCCGACGATGACGATGAACGGAAAACGCTCCAGCTTGCTCATGCCAATGATGCGCTCCCGGCCGTCGATGGGCGAGACGGCCGTGAAGTTGGCGCTGCCCTCGACCTGTTCAAAGGACGGCTCATTCGGCGGGGGCGAGGTGCGCAGCCCGATCGCTTCGGGCAGCGGCGGGTTGCGCGCCAGCAGCGTGCCATTGGAGTCGACCAGGGCCAGCACATCGTCTTGCTCGACTTCGAGGGCGGTGATCCATTGCTGGGCGTACTCCAGGTCGACCACCACCATCGCGCCACCCAGCAACACGCCTTCCGGCGAACCCACCGTCCGTGACATCAGCACCACCGGGCGGGCCGAGGCCGAGTTGACCGGTGGCATGTATTGGATGTGCAGGCTTTGCCCGGGTTCGACGTGGGCATCGCTGCAGAACCGTTGCCGGCTCTTGGTGCCCCGCGTCGGGTAGTTGGCGGTGGCGGCAAAGATGCAGGCGCCGTTGAACAGCACCAGGTCGGTCAGGCCTGCCACGGTGAGCACCTTCTCTTTGAGCAAGGCCTCCAGGCGTGCAGTGACCTCGGCTTCAGGCTGAGGGTAGGCCAGGTCTTTGCCCATGCGGGCTCGGCCAAGGACATCGCGCAGCACATAGTCGGCGGCCAGAAAGGTGTCGCCGAATGAACGGTTCATCAACTGGCTTTTGTTGATCGCCAATCTCGACCGCTCGGCCATGATGCGATCGCGCTCCCGCACAAAGTCGGCCACCAGCCAGGCGCCGATGACGAGCAGCAGCAACAAGAGCACGCCGTAGCTGTCGACCCGTGTGAGGGACAGGCGTGAGCGAATGGCCGACACGGGATCAGCCCTCATGTTCATTCAGGAGAAGGTGCACGCTGAAGATCTGCACACATGTGTCGGGTGGCCCCGAGCCCCGGTTGTCGGTGAATGCGCTTCGCCGCAGACCTGGCTGGCAGCTGAAGTGGATGTGATCGCAGTTTGTTACAGATCGGCATCCTACCCCAAGCCAAGACCCTTCCCCCCTCCCCGGGGGGGCGCGTGGCGCGCACGGTGCACCGTGAAGTTCAATGGGGGGACCACGGGGTGCTGAAACCCTTGCTGTTGGGGGGCTGCTGTCGGTGTCTGAATTCAATACATGCGTCTGAAATTCAGACAAATGATTTGTCTGAATTTCAGGCAATTGTGGCAATTTGCTAGAAAAAATGAAGAAAAATCAATTACTTACAAGCAGGCACAGCTTGTGCAATGATGGTGCCTGACAGCCAACATAACAGGAGACATCCATGCACCGTCGTGCTCTCATCGGCCTGCCCGCGCTTGCCGCACTGGTTTGCAGCGCCTTCAGCGCCGCCCCGGCGTTCAGCCAATCGGGCGATATCCGCATTGCCCACATCTACAGCAAGACCGGCCCCCTGGAGGCCTATGGCAAGCAGACCCAGACTGGCTTCATGATGGGCCTGGAGTACGCCACCGGCGGCACCATGGCTGTCAATGGCCGCAAGCTGGTGGTGCTCGAGAAGGACGATCAGGGCAAACCCGATCTGGGCAAGTCGCTGCTGGCGTCGGCCTACTCCGATGACAAGGCCGACCTGGCCGTGGGCCCCACCTCGTCGGGCGTGGCGCTGGCCTTGCTGCCGGTGGCCGAGGAGTACAAGAAGGTGCTGATCGTCGAGCCCGCCGTGGCCGACAGCATCACGGGCGACAAGTGGAACAAGTACATCTTCCGCACCGGCCGCAACAGCTCGCAAGACGCCATCTCGAACGCCGTGGCGCTCGACAAGCCCGGCGTCACCATCGCCACCCTGGCGCAAGACTATGCCTTCGGCCGCGATGGTGTGAAGGCCTTCAAGGACGCCCTCAAAACAGCCAAGCTGGTGCACGAGGAATACCTGCCCACCAGCACCACCGATTTCACCGCCGGTGCCCAGCGCCTGATCGACAAGCTCAAGGACCAGCCGGGCCGCAAGGTGATCTTCATCATCTGGGCCGGCGCCGGCAACCCGTTCAAGATCGCCGACCTCGACCTGAAGCGCTACAACATCGAGATCGCCACCGGCGGCAACATCCTGCCGGCCATGGCCTCGTACAAGAACTTCCCCGGCATGGAAGGCGCCACCTACTATTACTTCGGCATTCCGAAGAACCCGGTCAACGAGGCCCTGGTGTCGCAGCACTACAAGCAGTTCAAGACACCGCCCGATTTCTTCACGGCCGGCGGCTTCAGCGCGGCGATGGCGGTGGTGACAGCGCTCAAGAACACCAACGGCGACACCGGCACCAACAAGCTGATCAAGGCCATGGAAGGCATGAGCTTTGACACCCCCAAGGGCAAGATGACCTTCCGCAAGGAAGACCACCAGGCGCTGCAGAGCATGTACCACTTCAAGATCA
>Ga0209913_1000497_pt1 | contig 32526 bp, 31 predicted proteins | sample PersoiDNA2013203_FD_185805 | JGI IMG/M metagenome (GOLD analysis project Ga0209913, IMG submission 185805) | Permafrost soil microbial communities from the Arctic, to analyse light accelerated degradation of dissolved organic matter (DOM) -... | ecosystem: Environmental > Terrestrial > Soil >... | reverse complement strand
GCTCTGTCGCCTGATAGACTCCGCCAATCTCCTTCTGTCGCGAGCCACCCCCATGCTCCACGTGTTATTCAGCGTTTACCTGAAGATGCTGGTGCTCTACAGCCCGTTCTTCGTGTTGTCCTGTTTTATCAGCCTGACCCGCGGCTACTCCAGCAAAGAACGGCGACGCCTGGCCTGGAAAGTGGCGCTGGCGACCCTGGTGTCGAGCGTCTTGCTCTACCTGTTCGGCCGGGTGATTTTCAGTGTGTTCGGCATCACCGTGGACGCCTTCCGCATCGGCGCCGGTAGCGTGCTGTTTATCTCGGCCCTGGGCATGGCCCAGGGCAAGTCGGCGGTGCAGACCGATAACGTGCAGCAGGACGTGACCATCGTGCCGCTGACCATCCCCCTCACCGTCGGCCCCGGCACCATCGGCGCGCTGCTGGTGATGGGCGTCAGCCAGCCCCATTGGGATGACAAGCTCACCGCCATCCTCAGCATCGCCCTGGCCAGCTTCACGGTGGGTGTGGTGCTGTATTTGTCCAACCGTATCGAACGGATTCTCGGTGACCAGGGCTTGCAAATTGTCAGTCGGTTAATGGGCTTGTTCGTGTGCGCCTTGGCCGCACAAATTATCTTTACCGGGGTGCGCGGCTACCTGGTGCCTTAGATCCGGTATTTGGCGATCGCCAGTTGCACCTTGTCGCCCGCACTCTCACGCATCAACTGGATGGTTTTTTCGTTGACCACCGAGGTATTCAGCACCAGGCAGGTTTGCCCGCTGAAGGCCTCGAACGAGGAACTGTCCCACTCAAGAAAGGGCAGCCCCACCTGTTTGCTGACGCCATGGGAGCTGTAGGTCACCAGCACCATCATGACTTCGCCGTTGGTTTCGGCGCAGGAGGCCAGGCCAAAATCGCCGCCCTGATGCACCGTGCTATTGCGCTTGAACAGCTCGAACGACGCGGGCATCTGCTTCAAGGCGTCCAGCGCATCGGCAGCCAGTTTCGGTAGGGTCGCCAGCAGTGGCCCGGTCAACGAGGTCGAGGCCAGCAGGGTCGCGATGATATTCAGCGCCGCCAGTTGCACCGTCAGGCCCTTGCCGGCGCTTGAGACCCGCTCGAAGCGGCTACGCACCGGCAGCCAGCCCAGGCTGATCATCACCTTGATAAATTCGTCGTACCAACCCTCGGTGCCGCGACGCACTTTCAAGACATCGCTCACGTAGCTGCTGGCCAACAGATAACTTTTGCGGATGTATTCGCGGTTCAGGCCGCTCAGGCCATCGGCGAACGAGATCACGCCATTGTTGACCACTGCCGCGTTGCAGTCGTCCTCGGTATCCAGCGGTAAAACAGCGTGCGTCCCCGGCGCACCCGGCAGCTTATAGGCCGCAATCAATTTGCGCCGCTTGGTGCTGTTGATCCTTCTGTGATGTCGCTCCATTTTCAGTTCTCCACAAGCACCCCACATGGGGCGTGTGTCCACACTAGTCCAGGCGCTGGCGGGCTTTCCACACGACAAACATGCCTTGCCGACAGCGCCCGCACGGCGCTGCCCAGCATTCGTTGGGTGCCCCGTGGGCACGTGCGTATTTCATCGACAAAAAAAGAAAAAGCCCCGAATGACGGTAGGCGTTCACCCAGCGTCATTCGGAGCTTTCCGGCTGTTGCGCGGCGGTTTTCAGGAGGCCGGTTTTTCTCCGTACCAGCGCGGCGTGTACACCCACTCACCGCCGCCCGCACGCGGGAACACGCAGGTGGTGGACGAGCCGATCAGCACCATGGTGCGCATGTCCACCTGTTCCGGGGTCAGTTGCCCCAGCGTGGTCACGCGCAGGGTCTGGCCCGGACGCCCGATGTCGCGGCCCAGCACCACCGGTGTTTCGGCGCTGCGGTGTTGCGCGACGATCTCCAGGGCGCGCCCCAGTTGCCACGGGCGCGCACGCGAGATCGGGTTGTAGAACGCCAGGGCCAGGTCGGCCTGGGACGCCAGGTCCAGGCGCTGCTCGATGATCGACCAGGGCTTGAGGTTGTCCGACAGCGACATCACGCAGAAGTCATGCCCCAACGGCGCGCCGGCTTGGGCGGCAGTGGCCAGGGAGGCGGAAACACCCGGCAGGATTTGCAGATCGACCTGGTGCCAGGCCGGGTCGCTGGACTCGTGCAGCGCCTCGATCACCGCTGCCGCCATGGCGAATACGCCAGGGTCGCCGGACGACACCACCACCACCGAACGGCCTTGGGCGGCCAACTCGAAGGCGTGGCGGGCGCGCTGCATTTCTTCGCGGTTATCGGTGCAGTGCTGCACCTGATCGTCACGGAACGGCCCGGCCATGCGCACGTAGGTCTCGTACCCCAGCACATCGGTACAGCGCGCCAGTTCGGCCTTCACCGCCGGCACCATCAGGTCGGCGGCGCCTGGGCCAAGGCCGATCACCGCAAGGCGGCCACGCGGGCGACCGACCCGGGACACGTCCAGGGGCTGCTCGGCGACCGAAACAACGATGTCTTCCGCTTGCAACACCTCGGCGAAACGCAGCGGCACGCCTAATTCCAACGCCGCTTCGTGCAACGACGGTTCGGCCATCTGGGTATCGCTGGCCAACAGGCAGGCCAGGGACTGCACGGCAATCCCCGACGCATGCAACGCAGCGCGCACACGCTGCGCCAATTGCGCACCGGGCTTGCAGGTGGCGCACACGGTCTGTGGATAAATCAGCAACTCGTTGGGCGCCGGTACACGCTCGGCGCTGCCCACGTGGATCGCCAGGCGCGCCTGTTGGTCCTGCGGCAGGTTGGCCTGGTCAAGCCACGGCGCGGCGCCTTCGATACGCACGCTTTCCCCGGCGAGCAGGTCAGAGACGAAGCGCTTGCCCAGCTCCAGGTCCGCCAGTTGATACCCCGTCGGCGGGTTGAGCAGGCACGTGCCGAACCGCAACTCGCCACTGGTGGTGATCGCAGCGGCCACGCCCAACGCAGCGGCAATCTCCCGCGCCATGCCATTCACCCCGCCCAGGCCACCGAGCAACGGCACCACCGCGCTGCCGTCTTCGGCCACCGCCAGCACGGCGGGCTCTTCGCCTTTTTCCAGCAGCAGCGGCGCCAGGGTGCGGATCACGATGCCGGCGGCGCACAGCGCGATCAGCGGCGTGCCTTGCTGATAGAGCTGGCGCAGGGTCGTGCCGAATTCGCTGTAGGTTTGGTCTGCGCCGTCAACCCGGCCCAGCAGGCCGTGGATCACCGCGCCCGGATACACCTGCGCAATCCGCCGCGCCGTGGCCAGGCTGCCCTGCCCCAGAATGACAATCGCCGGGCACATCAACCTTGCCACCGTTCACCGGGCACGATGATCAGCGAGAAATACGGCGAGGACATCGGCTCGACTTGATCCAACGCCACGATTTTCTGGTTGGCCATGGTCGCGCGTTCCACATACAGCGCACGCTCGGCCAGGCCGAGCTCTTCGAGCACCTGGCGGACCTTGGGGAAGTTGCGCCCCAGCTTCATGATCACCGCCGCGTCGGCATCCGCCAGGCGGCGCTTGAGGTCTTCATGGGGCAGCACCCCCGACAGTACCGACAGGCTCTGGTTGCGATACACCAGCGGTGCACCGAGCACCGAGGCACCGCCGAGCATCGAACACACGCCGGGGATAACCTGCGCTTCGTAACGCTCGGCCAGGCGGTCATGCAGGTACATGTAGGAGCCGTAGAAGAACGGGTCACCTTCACAGATCACCGCCACATCGCGGCCGGCGTCCAGGTGCGCGGCGACGTCGAGGCTGGCGCTGTCGTAGAAATCGCTGATCACTTGTTCATAGGACAGCGGCGCCGGCAACGCTTCGGTGGTCACCGGGTACACCAGCGGCATCAGGGTTTGCTGCGCCACCAGGTGGTCTTCGATGATGCCGAAGGCGTTGCCCTTTTTGCCCTTGGCCACGAAATACGCCACCACCGGCGATTCGCGCAGCAGGCGCAGAGCCTTGAGGGTGATCAATTCCGGGTCGCCGGGGCCTACGCCCAGGCCAATCAAACGTCCGCGTGCCGACATTATTCGACCTCCGTGGCCAGGGCATTGACCGCCGCCGCCGCCATCGCGCTGCCGCCCAGACGGCCCTGCATGATCACGAACGGTACGCCACGGCTGTTGGCAGCCAGCATTGCCTTGGATTCGGCGGCGCCGACGAAGCCCACCGGGAAGCCAAGGATCAACGCCGGTTTCGGCGCGCCGGCGTCGAGCATTTCCAGCAGGTAGAACAAGGCGGTCGGCGCGTTGCCGATCACCACCACACTGCCGGCCAGGTGCGGGCGCCACAGTTCCAGGGCGGCGGCGGAACGGGTGTTGCCCAGTTCCTGCGCCAACGCCGGCACGCGGTCGTCGCGCAGGGTACAGATCACTTCGTTGTTGGCCGGCAGGCGCGCACGGGTCACGCCTTCGGACACCATCCGCGCATCGCACAGAATCGGCGCACCGGCGGCCAGCGCTTCGCGCCCAGCCTTGCCCGCGCCTTCGGAGAACTGCAGGCCGTCGATCGCCTCGACCATGCCGCAGGCATGAATCACCCGCACCGCGAGTTTTTCCAAGTCGGCCGGGATGCGCTCCAACTTGGCTTCCGCGCGAATAATGGCGAAGGAGTTGCGATAGATCTCCTGACCGTCGCGGATGTAATCAATCATCGGTGTTGCTCCGTGGGTGAGCGCGCAGCAGGGCGCCCGCCGCTTCAATAGAAAGAGTGCGTGCGTGCAGCCGGCCGAAACCGGGCTGGGCTGCCTCGCGAAAATAGACGTCGTAGTGACCGGGGCTGACCGCCAGCAAAGTGACCGGCGCGATGTGCGCCGCAGCGCACGAACGCGGGCAGCCGGACAGGTGTACCGCGTGGCCGGGGTGCAGCGCGGCCAGTTGCACGGCGTCGGCCTTGGTGTCGGCCAGGCCTTTGCCGCAGCCACTGGAGCCGGTGCAGGCGATCAGGTGCGCCAGCGGTTGCTCGGCCGAGCAGAGGAAGCCCAACTGTTCCAGGCGCGCAGTGATCGCAGCGGCATCGTGGTGTTTGGCGTTGGGCAGCAGCAGGCCTTGCCAGGGGGTAAAACGCAGCGTGCCGTCGCCATACTCATTGGCGAGTTGGGCTGCGCCCTTGAGCATGCTTGAGTCGAGTCGACCCAGCGGCGTCACCGCGGCGACGTAGACCCGATCCTGCTGACGCTGTGGATAACTTCCCAGGTGCAGCAACGCCCCGCTGGCCGGGCGTTTGAAGCCATCGACCGGCAACAGCTGCAGGTGCAGACCAGCGAGGAAGTTATCCACAGGCAGATGACGCATCCGCGTTTGCGCCGGCGTGGCCAGGTCCAGAAACCGTTCCAGCACCGCCACCACCAAGGCATGCCCCTGCTCCAGTCGCACCGCCGCCAGCGGCGCATCCAACCCCGGGCAACCGGCCAGGCCGAACGCGAGCAGCGTCTCGCCGTGCTGTTCAAAGGCCGACAGCCACAGGTCATGGTGATGTTCGAGCATCGCCAGGGCTTCGCCTCCATCCAGTTGCACGGCGAACTTGGCCGACAGCTCATGGAAGCGCGCGTGGTTTTGCAGGGTGGCGAGGATCTGGTCGGCCAGCGGGCGCGTGTCGAACAGCATCTGCGGGTCGATACCGGCGCAGGGGCTGAGCATCAGGTTGCGCACGTCGTCACCGGCGGCGGTGCTGGACCCGAGGCCTGCGGCAAGGAGCATTGCGATCAAGGCGTCCTGCTCGGCACCGATCCCGCGAATCTGCAGGTTGGCGCGGTTGGTCGCCTCGATCACCCCGCCCGCATAGGCCTGGGCCGCGTCCGCCACGGCATGGGCTTGCGCGGCGCGGATTGCGCCGCCGGCCAGTTTGATCCGGCAAATGCCGCCGTCCAACGCCTGGACGATACGCAGCAACCCCGGACAAGCCGAGGGGCGCAAGGTGTTCAGAGCAGGGATTGGGTTCACGGGGCTACCGGTTCGCGGGTCAAGGCGCGGTATTATGCCTGCTTTGTCCGGCGGCATGAAAAGCCTGCCCGTCGGATGTCGTTCAAGGAATTCATATGTCGCCCTGGCTGACGGTAATAGGCATCGGTGAAGACGGCTTCAAAGGGCTCGGCAGAAACGCCCGGCATGCCTTGTTGCGCGCGTCGCGGATCATCGGTGGCCAACGCCAACTGGACCTGTTGCCCGTGTGTATTCGCGGCGAGCGCCAGTTATGGCCGAGCCCGTTTTCCCTGGAACCGGTATTGGCGCGGCGCGGTGAACCGGTGTGCGTGCTGGCCAGCGGCGATCCGATGTTCTACGGCGTCGGCGCCAGCCTGGCGCGGCAGGTGCCGGCTGAAGAGTTGCTGATTTTACCGGCGCCCTCCTCTGTATCGTTGGCGGCGGCGCGCCTGGGCTGGCCGCTGCAGGACGTGATGACGTTATCCGTGGTGGCCCGGCCCTTGGCGGCGCTGAATGCGCATCTGGCCAGCGGCGTGCGCTTGCTGGTATTGAGCAATGACGGGCAGAGCCCGGCGGCGATTGCGGCGCTGTTGGTTGAATCCGGCTTTGGGCCGAGCCGTCTCAGCGTCTTTGAACATTTGGGCGGTGCGCATGAGCAGCGTATCGATGGCGTGGCTCACGATTGGCCGCACGCGTCAGTCGCCGATCTGAACCTGGTCGCCATCGACTGCCTGGCCGACGCCAATACCCCGCGCCTGTCGCGCCTCGCCGGCCTGCCGGACACAGCGTTCAAGCACGACGGTCAACTGACCAAACGCGACGTGCGCGCCATGACCCTGGCCCGCCTGGCGCCACTGCCCGGCGAACTGCTGTGGGACGTGGGCGCGGGCAGCGGCTCCATCGGCATCGAATGGATGCGTGCCCACCCGAGCTGTCGCGCCTTGGCGATTGAGGCCGATGCAGGCCGCCAAAGCCTGATCGAACATAACCGCGACGCGCTCGGCGTGCCCGGCCTGCAACTGGTACGCGGCACCGCACCTGCGGCCCTGGGCGGCCTGGAAACGCCCGACGCCATCTTCATCGGCGGCGGCGTCACCCGCGACGGCGTGCTCGACACCTGCTGGCAACACCTGCGCCCCGGTGGGCGCCTGGTCGCCAATGCGGTGACCCTGCAAAGCGAAATGACCCTGATGGCCTGGCGCGCCCAACACGGCGGCGAGCTGACCCGCATCCACGTGGCCCAGGCCCAGCCGCTCGGTGAATTCGACACCTGGCGCCAGGCGCTGCCGATCACCCTGCTGGACGTGATCAAGCCACTATGAAGCGCATCCTGCTGCTGGGCGGCGTCACCGAAGCCCTCGCCATCGCCCGAACCCTGGGCCCGGAACATATCTATAGCTTGGCCGGTGTGGGCCGCGTGCCGATTGACCTCACGTGCCAGGTGAGGGTCGGTGGCTACGGCGGGTTTGAAGGGTTGGCGCAGTTCGTTCGCGACGAGCAGATCAGCCTGATCCTCGACGCCACCCATCCTTACGCGGCACAGATCAGCCACAACGCCGCCCAGGCGGCGCGGTTGTGCGGTGTTCCGTGTTGGGCCCTGCGCCGCCCGGCGTGGCAACCGCAAGCGGCTGATGACTGGCGCGAAGTCGGTGACTGGGCCGAGCTGATCGACGCACTGAAGCCGTTCAAGCGCCCGCTGTTCACCTTGGGCCGCGAACCGTTGCAGCATCTTGATGAGATCCCGCAGGAGCAGTTCTGGACGCTGCGCGCGCTGGAGGTGTATCCGGGCAATGAACGCTGTGAAGTCATCGGCGCGCGTGGGCCGTTTCTGATCGAAGACGAGCGTGCGTTGTTCGAACGACAACAGATCGATGTGCTGATCAGCAAAAACAGCGGTAGCACCGCCACCGAACCGAAGCTGGAAGTGGCGCGCGAGCGTGGGGTGCCGGTGTTGGTGTTGAGGCGGCCGGTGTTGGCTCAAGTGGATCGGGAACTCTTGTCGCCGGAAGAAACACTCATCGCGTTGGCAAACTTCATTCGATAAGTCAGGATCGCTCGCTTGCTTGATTAGTAACCTATTTGTTACCTTCAGGACGGCCAATGATTGAGATTGAAGAATACCGACGCGACAACCACGTCAGTCCGTTCGATGAGTGGTTTTCATGTTTGAGCGTGCCCGCGGCCAGTAGAGTTTCAACCGCACTTCTTCGGCTTGAGATGGGCAACACCAGTAATGTGAAGTGGTTCGACGGATTTGGCGAGTACCGTATCAACTGGGGGCCAGGTCTTCGGATCTACCTGATAAAAGAAGGCCAACGGTTAATCATCCTATTTGGCGGTGGTGATAAATCGAGTCAAAAACGCGATCTCGCCGCAGTAAAGTCGCTGATCGCAGAGTATCAGCGGCGCAAGGCATCGGAACAAAAGAGGTAACCAGCATGGCACTAACCCGCAGCTACAAACACACCATCGCCGAACGCGCTCAACGCGACCCTGAATTTGCCCAAGCACTCCTGGATGAGGCTGCTACGCTTTTTCTCAATGGCGAGCCGGAAATTTCACGCGTAATTCTGCGTGATTTGGTCAACGCCACAGTAGGATTTGAAGGGCTTGCGAAAGAGACCGCAAAACCTAGTAAAAGCCTGCACCGGATGTTGTCAGCCAGCGGAAACCCAAGCATGGATAACCTGGCAGCCATTTTTGCAGTGATTAGAAAAGCGTTAGGTGTCGATATGCAGGTCCACGGAGTTCCCACCGCATAATTTGCGACATCAAACCACACCGCCAATGTCACACAGATGATGCTGTGCTGGCATGTCTGCGTATCAAACATGAAATGTTGGAAAACTAGCACGGGGAATTCGGAGAGTCGATTGTGTCGACGCTGTCGACACCATTGGCGGATCGTTCCTTTGGACGAACACAGGAACGATCACTCCTCAGGCTGTTAGCGCCTCGCGGCAGCCAGTATCTGCCCGACACCATCCTGTACGCGATCAGCCAGTAACTGCGCCAGTCCTATCAACTGTGCAATGCCCAGCAATTCCTCTCGTTTCGGGCCATCAAGGTTAAACGCAAGGTCGCAACTCAGTGCATCGGCCGAGGCGAGTGTTTCGATGAGGTTGACCAACAGGTCTTCGGTGCTGATTCCATCGGCCACGGCGAATAGCCGGACGGGGGGATTTGGGGTGGGTTTAATCATTGTGAAGCTCCTCAGGAAAGTGGAGCTGCCACTGATCGCCGCGACGCGATGGGGTGGCAGCTGTGCGCAGGTTCGCGGACCGGTCCTAAGGCAACCCGGCATACCCGAAGGTATCCCGCGCACAGCCACCATAGCGCCGCACAGTAGACGATAAAAAGGCGTCAACTGAAAGCAGGTGATAGCGCTTTGCTCTTAGAAAATCCGGGCCGCGACGCCCGCCCGCTGCGTTTGCAACGGTGTACGGAGACTAGAGATCGAGTTTCCTAGGGGCAACCTCAAAAACTTGTCGGAAGTTTCTGTTTTTACAAATACCTAGCCGAACGGTCAGTTGTTTGCTCCTCCTTCATTCCGCAGCCTCTTCCTGGCGCCATTCCTGGCGCGATCCCCTCAGCACGACTCAACACCACGATGGTGTGTGAGGCCTCTGCACGCAAAAAAAGGAAGTGACATGAACAGCACCGATAACACGCTGATCAGCAACCTGCAAAACCTGGCTCAGGTGGTGGAATACGCGGACGACGATGGCGTCCCTGGTCTTCTACAGCCTGGATGTCGCGTGGAGAGCCAGATGTGAAGCGCTACAACATCACCACTGGCGCGACGACCACAGCAGGCGGCGAAGTGATCAGTGGCCTGGAGCGCACCAGCTTCAACGGCCAAATGATTGCCAGGGAGGGTGACCGGGTCGCTTGTCCAGCATGCGGCACTGAAGGCGTCATCGCGCTCATCGGGCCTCACCTGCACGAAGACTGGGGCGGCAAACAAGCGGCGCTAGAGGGCGATCTCTGTCTGTGCAAATGCGACCCGCCACCGGAGCTGATCGCCTGCCAGCGCTTCAAGTGTCAGGTGTTCGAAACACAACCCCAGCGTGCCGCCTTCACTTGGACCGGACCAAACACACCCACCCCGCCCGTTTCCAACTTATCCGCCCCTGGCGTAATGAATCGTGCCGCTGATGCGTGCGTGTTCGCCAAGTCATGCGTTTCGGTGCCGGTCGGCTCCACGGCGGCAGGAACCAGCCCCGAACACGCGACAAACTTTGGCACCACGGCCGTCATGGCTTCGACCGGCACTGCGGGCGCTGTCGGGAGAGTCGCCGGAACACTCGGCAGCGACCTTGGCGCCTGGGCCATACGAGGACTGGCCGGAGCCAGCTCAGCACTCAACGTCGTGCTGCTGGCTTTTTGGCCAAGGGATATGGGGGATTCGACGCTCTACACCTCGGAACAACTGGCAGGTATGCGCTCGGCCAGTACGCGAGTGCGGTTTCAGTTTCGCCAGGATGAATCAGGTGAACTGCGCGTCTACGGCATACATACCAAGCCTGAAAGTGGCGCTGATCGTGTGTCTGTTACGCACGCCAGTTGGAATGCGGACAAGAGCGCGATGGTCGCGGTGCTAGATGGCATCCGCATCACTTGGACGCCGAACAACGGGCCGGTGGTCAGTGCGCCGAGCCCGTATCCGGGTACACCGGAGCGCTTGGATAATTTGTTCGTTCATCCGGTTGCGGTGGGGCAGGATTCGGCAATCAGTCACTACCCAGGTCAGGATGCAGAGGATGTTACCTGGCAGGACACGATCATTACGTTTCCTGCTGACTCGGGTATGTCGCCGTTGTACTTGGTATTTGCCAAGCCTATGGTTAGCCCACTTGAGGTTGGGCCATATGACGACTTGAGCAGTCGCAGCGTCAAAGATGGTTATGACATCGATCATCTTCCGGCTCGTAAAGTACTTGAAGCTGTTTTACAAAACCTTGATGGAGAAATGGATCCACGGGAAGTAAGGGATTACCTTCGGAGAGCCCCAAGCATCGCGATCCCTGCCCGAGTCCACCAAAAATATAGTGAAACCTACGGGGGGCGTAGTACGAAAGCAAAGCAAGTACAGGATGCCTCCGACCTCAGGGCCGCGGTGGACAGCAACTTCAATGCGATTAAACGCGGACTACTTGAGGAGGGCTTCACCGACGCAGACGTTGAAGTGGCTCGAGAGCAACTGCATAGGCTCAACAGAGAACAGGGGTGGTATTGATGAATGCAAAAACTATCGATGGCTGGATCAAGAGTCTTGGCAGGCACTACGAAGTTTTGATTAACGAGGGGCTGATACCGAACCAGCCGTTACGGGAACTCTATGAAGGGCGGGATCGACTATATCTAGAACCAACATTAGGCCTATCCCTGAGTTTTTGGGCTGAAACCAAGCGACTGGAAACGCTATTCATCACTCTGATTAAAAGCACCCCCTCAACGGTTGAGTACAAAGGCGATCTGCCCAACCCTCTCACCTCTACGATGACAAAATCTGACATCCGGTCTCATTTCGGCGCCCCTATAGAATGGAGTGATCCTGTAAAAATGCCACAGCCCGTGGGCATGACGGGAGGATGGGATGCCTATCGCCTCGATCCGAGCACGTATCCGAATATCAAGCTGATTTGCAAGTACAACTCCACTTTTCAGGTAAAAACGTTGGTGTTTACATTGATTGATAAGGGCCGTGATTGACCGGAGACAAGGTGGTGTATCTGCTGCTGATGGGCGGCGACAAATCAACACAAAGCCGAGACATCAAGCGCGCAATACACATGGCAAAAAATCTTGGCAGCCAGGAGTGACTTATGAGCGAATCTTTTACCCGTTTCGATGCCGCAAAATACCTTAAGACGCCTTTTGAGATGGCCGCCTATCTGGATGCTTGCTTCGAAGAAGATGCTGGCGACGGTCTGTTAATTCGCACAGCGCTGAACGATATCGCTCGCGCCCAAGGCATGACCCAAGTCGCTCGCGACGCCGGCCTAGGACGAGAAAGTTTGTACAAAGCCCTCTCCAGCACTGGCAATCCCGAGTTCGCGACTATCATGAAAGTCATGAAAGCGCTGGGCCTCAAGCTTCACGCCACAGCGGTCTGACACACTGCGACACCAAACCACACCGCCACTTTTTACTTATCCCCCCCGATCAGGCTAAATACCCACCTGATCGTTTAACCCTACGGATTGTCCGCCATGGCCCGTCAACGCTTTGCAATCGTCTGGATCGCCTGCTTTGCAGTGCTGTTCAACGCCTTTGCCATGCCGCTGGCCGGGGCGATGCAGCAGTCCAAGGACCCCGTGCAGCAACTGCTGTGGGGCAGCTTCTGTTCGTCCAATGGCGCCAGCCTGAAAACCGTTGCCCTGGGCAAGTTGGACATTCCGGCACCGCAGCAGGACGATCACTCCGCCATGCAGCATTGCTGGTGTTGCTCGGGCTCGGCGCCGTTGGTGGCGTTGCCGGGGCATGTGCCGCAGTTGTATGTCACACGGTTCGAGGCGGTGCAGAGCCTGCCGCCGCCGTCATTGCAGTCGCCCACGCCGCGCCAGCAATGGCCGAGCCTTAACCCGCGCGCCTCTCCAACGGTCTGATGGTCTTCGCAAATCAACTGCGTTTAGAACCGTTCTGGAGAACTGCCATGCTCAAATCTTCCCTGCTTCTGGCCGCGTTGCTGCTGCCGGTGTTCAGTGCTGCCAATGCCGACGACTACAAAGCCGGCGACCTGCTGGTCAGCGATCCCTGGTCCCAGGAATTGCCACCCAATGCGCCGACCGTCGCGGCCTACTTTGTGGTTCACAACACCGGCGAAACCCCGGACCGTCTGCTCAGCGTCAAGACGCCGGTGGCAGACACAGCCGAACTGCATGAGCATGTGATGCAAGGCGCCTTGATGAAGATGCAACAAGTGCCCAGCGTTGCCGTGCCGGCCAAGGGTGACTTGACCTTCGCGCCCATGGCGTATCACGTGATGTTGTTCGGTCTCAAAGACCGCAGCGTGCTGGCTGACGGCAAACACTTCCCACTGACCCTGACCTTCGAAAAGGCCGGGGACGTCGAGGTGCAAGTGTCCGTACAGAAAGTCCCGCAGATGGCCCCCCACGAGCATAAACACGCCGAGTAGGCCAACACTCGATGGGCGCCCCGCGCGCCAGGTTGTCCGTGCATCGCCGCAGGCCCATAAGCCTTAAGCGCGGCAGTTGGATCAGCCTGTTCGCCATGCTGATGATCTTTATCGGTCCGCTGATTTCCCAAGCGATGCCGATGAATCAGCACGCCGGTATGTCCATGAGCATGTCCATGGACATGCCCGAGTGCCACGGCGAACCGCAACAGCGTCCGACTCAAAAACAGCCCCCCGACGAACACCACGTCCTCTGGGAAAAGTGCGGCTATTGCAGCCTGCTCTTCAGTTGCCCGGCACTGCCTGGCAGCGTGTCCCACGTCACCCTCGGCGCCCCACCGCCGATCAACGCGCTCACCCCCTCACCGCGCCTGGGCCATGCCCGGCAGAGCATTTTCCCCGGCGCACGCAGCCGTGCCCCGCCCATCGCCGCGTAAGCACTTAAGACCGTTACTTCACCCCGGCCGACTTTAGACAGACAGCCGCAGGCTGCTGGCCGTGTTGTTTACGATTGATCGATGGAATTTTTCATGTCCAGGTTTTCTGCTGACACCCGTTTGGGAAGCACCCCCGTGTTCGCCGTTCTGTGCGGCGCGCTCTTGATGCCACAGGCCCATGCCGATACCGATGAGCACGCCGAGCACGAACTGAGCCCCACCGTGATCACGGCGATCGCGCCGAGCTCGCCGCTGACTGTGGTCACCAACCCGAAAGACCCACGCCAGCCGGTGCCCGCCAGCGATGGCGGCGACTACCTCAAGACCATCCCCGGTTTCGCCCTGGTGCGCAACGGCGGCACCAATGGCGACCCGGTATTGCGCGGCATGTTCGGCTCACGCCTGAACATCCTCACCAACGGCAGCATGATGCTCGGCGCCTGCCCCGGCCGGATGGACGCGCCTACTTCGTACATTTCCCCGGAAACCTACGACACACTGACCGTGATCAAAGGCCCGCAAACCGTGCTCTGGGGCCCGGGCGCATCGGCGGGCACCGTCCTGTTCGAGCGCGAGCCCGAGCACTTCGGCGAACTGGGCACGCGGCTCAACGCCAGCGTGCTGGCCGGCTCCAACGGGCGCTTCGACAAAGTCATCGATGCCGCTGCCGGCGGGCCCCTGGGCTACGTGCGGGTGATCGGCAACCAGGCGCACTCCGACGACTACAAGGACGGCAATAACGACACGGTCGCCTCGCGCTACGACAAGTGGAACGGCGACGTCGCGGCTGGTTTCACCCCCGACGCCGACACCCTGCTCGAACTCACCGCCGGCCGCGGCGATGGCGAGGCGCGCTACGCCGGGCGCAGCATGGACGGCTCGCAGTTCCTGCGCGAAAGCCTGGGGCTGCGCTTTGAGAAGTCCAATATCGGTGAGGTGTTGGACAAGGTCGAAGCCCAGGTCTACTACAACTACGCCGACCACGTGATGGACAACTACAGCCTGCGCGTCCCGTCGGGCACCGGGATGATGGCCGGCCCCATGGCCTCCAACGTCGACCGCCGCACCCTCGGCGCGCGGATCAAGGCGACCTGGCGCTGGGCCGATGTGCAACTGATCGGCGGCCTGGATGCGCAGACCAACGAACACCGCCAGCGCAGCAGCATGGGCGTCGACACCTACAAGGATTTGCCGCGCAACAAGGACGCCAATTTCCATAACTACGGCGTGTTCGGCGAACTGACCTGGTACGCCGCCGACCGCGACCGCCTGATCACCGGCGCACGCCTGGACCGCGCCGCGGCCAAGGACTTCCGCCAAACCATCGGCTCAGGCATGACGGCGCGCCCCAACCCGACCGCCGATGACACCCGCGCCGACACCCTGCCATCGGGCTTTATGCGCTACGAGCACGACCTGGCAGACACCCCCACCACGCTCTACGCCGGGCTGGGCCACGCCGAACGCTTCCCGGATTACTGGGAACTGTTTTCCCCCAACACCGGCGCGGCCGGTTCGGTCAACGCGTTCGATGGCGTGAAGCCGGAAAAAACCACTCAGCTCGACTTCGGCGCGCAGTACAAGACCGCTGACCTCGAAGCCTGGGCCTCGGGTTATATCGGCCAGGTGCGCGACTTCATCCTCTTCGACTACCAGGCCGGAATGATGGGCACCACTTCCCAGGCGCGTAACGTCGACGCACGGATCATGGGCGGTGAGTTGGGCGCGGCGTACAAGCTGAGCCAAAACTGGAAGGCCGACGCCACCCTCGCCTACGCCTGGGGCAAGAACAGCAGCGACGGCAAGCCCCTGCCGCAAATGCCCCCGCTGGATGCGCGCCTGGGCCTGACCTACAGCGAGGACGACTGGAGCGCCGGCGCCTTGTGGCGAGTGGTCGCCGCACAAAACCGCATCGACCAGAACAAAGGCAACGTGGTCGGCAAGGACTACGACAAGAGCAGCGGCTTTGGCGTGTTCTCGCTGAACGCGGCGTACCGCATCAATAAAAACTTCAAGGTCAGCACCGGCGTCGACAACCTGTTCGGCAAAACCTACGCCGAGCATTTGAACCTGGCCGGCAACGCCGGGTTCGGCTACCCGGCCAACGATCCGCAGGCCATCAAGGAGCCGGGGCGCACGCTCTGGACCAAGGTCGACATGAGCTTCTAAAAACCTCGGGAGCAGCCCCCCTCCCCCACTTGAAATGCACTTCAAATGTGGGAGGGGGCTTGCCCCCGATGGCGGTGTAACTGACCCCAAAAAATCAAACCCTTGCGGAGCCCCCGATGAGCACACAAAAAATCTCCTTCTACAACCTGGCCTGGCGTTGGCACTTCTACGCCGGGCTGTTTGTCGCCCCCTTCATGGTGCTGCTGGCGTTGACCGGCATCATCTACCTGTTCAAGCCCCAGCTCGACCCGCTGATGTACGGCGACCTGCTCACCGTACCCGCCGCCGAACACGCGCTGAGCGCCGACGAGCAACTGCAACGCGCCAAGGCCGCCTACCCCCGGGGCACGCTCAGCAAATACCTGCCACCGGCCGACGCCACCAGCAGCGCCCAGTTCGTCATGCACGACGGCGGCCGCGAAGTGACGGTGTTCGTCGACCCGTATCGCGGCACCGTGCTCGGCACGCAGGACGCGAAAAACAACCTGCAAGCCATCGCCCGCGCCCTGCACGGCGAGTTGATGATCGGCACCGTGGGTGATCGCCTGATCGAGCTCGCCGCCGGCTGGGGCGTGATGCTGGTGATCTCAGGCGTGTACTTGTGGTGGCCGCGCGGCAAGTCATCGTCCGGCGTGCTGTGGCCGCGTTTCACTACCCGTGGCCGAGTGTTCTGGCGCGACCTGCATGCCGTCACCGGTTTCTGGGGCGCCGCATTGTTGCTGGTGATGCTGCTCAGCGGCATGGCCTGGACCGGCTTCTGGGGCAAGCAATACGCCGAGCTGTGGAACCGGTTCCCGGCGGCGATGTGGAACACCGTGCCCACCTCCGATCAGCAGGCCCGCGTGCTCAACACCGCGACGCAACAGACCGTGCCCTGGGCCATGGAAAACACGCCGATGCCGACGTCCGGCGACCATGCCGAACACATGAACCACGGCGCGATGCATGCCGCCCCTGCCGAGCCCACCATCCGCCTGCAACAGGTGGTCGACCTGGCCACCGCACGCAAGGTCGAACCCGGCTACAGCATCACCCCGCCCACCACTGCCGAGGGCGTATTCACCGTCGCAGTGTTCGCCAACGACCCGCGCAATGACGCGACCCTGCATGTGGACCAGTACACCGGCAAGGTCCTGGCCGATGTGCGCTGGGAACACTACAACGGCGTGGCGCGGGCGACCGAGACCGGCGTGATGTTGCACGAGGGCAAGATGTTCGGCTGGGTGAATCAACTGATCGTGCTGCTGATCTGCCTGATGATCCTGCTCAGCGCCGTCAGCGGCGTGGTGATCTGGTGGAAGCGGCGACCGGCTGGCGGCCTGGGTGTGCCGCCGTTGCGTCATGACCTGCCGAAGTGGAAAACCGCGATGGTGATCATGCTCGGGTTGGCGATCATCTTTCCGTTGGTGGGCGCGTCGTTGATCGTCGTGTGGGCATTGGATCGCCTGCTGCTGTCGCGGCTGTTTGCGCAACCCTCGCGCGTTTGACGCCGACGCCGCCGTGGATCGGTCGATCCACGGCGGCCGGCTTCAGCAGCGCTGAACACCGGTCAGAGTTCGTCCTTGTCGCGACCGTACAGCACGTCCTGCGGGTCCGGCTCGGCGAGTACATCCTTGACCTGCCATTCCGCGCCCAGTGCGCCCGGACGTGTCCAGAAGGCATCGGTTTCCAGCACGCCCAGCGTGCCAGCCTCGCGCAAGCCGCTGACCAGCACGCTGGGCAACGGCGACGAGCCGACACTCAGCAGTCGCGTCTCATCCTCCGTGAAACCCGGCACATACTTCAGGAGCGCACCGCCGCGACACGACAGATACACACTGTCGGCGACCGGACGGTTACTGCCGATGATGTCCAGGTACAGGCGCAGATCATCCTTGTCGACAAAGTTGTCCAGCAAGCGCTGATCCAGCGACGGCAGATTCAGGCTCAAAGGGATGACTTTGTAAAACGCCTGGAGCGCTTTGATGGTGTAGAAGAACAGCGGGTGATCGGGCGTGATATCGAAGCCGAGATGGCCGAACCAGAACAGTTGTGAAATCGTGTCCGCAAGCCACGCACGGCGGTCCTCCACCGGCTCAAGCGCGACGAACCCGCGCCCTTTTGGCGGCGCCAACACGGCGCCGAGGTATTCGCGACCCTTGAAGCTGCCCAGCTGTTTTTCGGCCCAGCGCGCGGCGTCGTCGGCATGGTTGAACAGCGGCCCGCAAAATGACAGAAAGTGCGGGTTGTCCTGCGCAGGCCAGGGCGCGGCGTTGGGCTGCCACTGCGCGGTAACGGCTTGTTCCTTGCCCCACACCGCGCTTCTGACACGCACATACAACTCGCCCTGGGTCGCAAGCCCGCGCACGTAGTCGGCAACCGTCGCGGTGCCGGCCAGCAACTTAGGCTCGAGGGTTCTGGCCTCGGTGTTCAGCGCATTCAGCGATTGCCGCCCGTTCTTGGTGAATGAATACCTCAGCAACGCGCCGTCGGCGCACAGCAGGTAGAGCGGCAGGGCACCGTTACCGGCCAGGCTGCTGACAAAATTGACGCCGTTGGCCAGGGCCTGGGGCGAGAAAAAGCTCAGCGCCATGGCATCGTTCGTTGGCGCAATCGCCAGGGTAGAGGCGCACAAATACAAGCCCTCCAGCGTATAACCCTGGGGCAACAAGCCATCGACGAAGACCTGCTCGAAACGCGTGTAGTCGCCGCGTACCAACGGCAAGGTCGTCATGTAGGCATGCTTGCGCGCGTCCTTGAGTACATAACCGAACCGCAACTGCGCCTGCGGCGACGACAACCGCTGTGCATAACGCACGGCGTCGTAAGCCTGGGTAAAGATCGGGCTGCACGGCGCATCGGCAAACACCTGTTTGATCGCCAGCGCCGCCGGGGAGATCAGGTTCGGCACGAACGGCCCGCTCAACCGTCGCGGGTAGCCCCACAGATGATTGCCGTTGACCACCTGTAAATCGCCGGCCTTCGCCACCTGTGTGACGAAGTCGACCGGGGCCAGCGCGCCGCTGCGCAGTTGCTGTTCAATTTGATTGTCCGCGACATCCCCCTTGACCAGGTTCAAGGCCGCCAACGTCGGCTTGAGCGCCTCCTCCTCAGGGGACCCCGTCAGTTGGTAACTCAGGATCACGCCCTCAGGGCCGAACAGGTATTCGCGTTTGATGTGGACTTTACGGCGCAACAGGTCCGACAGCACGCTCGTGGGCAACATGCTCTGGTAGACGGCCTTCTGGGTGGCCGACAACAGTATCTGCGTCTCCTGCCTGAGCACTGAGCGGTAACGCGCGACGATGGTACTTCCCGGAGGATACAGCCCTTGCGTAATCGCCGACTCAGGGTAAATCCAGTTCAGTGCAAACCCCTGGGGCGGCACCACCAGCGGATCAGTCGCCACGAACAAGCCATCGGGCAGCCTGAGCAAGACGCCGCCATAGGTGCGGCGCCGGCCCTCACCGACAATGGCCGCGGCATAACGCGCCGCATCGTCCGGGCTGGCAAAAGCCGGCCCAACGCGGCGTCGGGTCAGGTTTTCGTAGCCGGACCAGGTGCGCGGCACCCGCCCTTGTTTGTCCCAGCATTGGCTGGTGCGCACCACGTTGAGTTCCCCGCCGTTGGCCCACTCCCGGACAAACGTCTGCGTCGTCTTCTGACCGGAGGCCAACGCGGTACTGGCCGCTTCAAAGGCGCTTTCCACCGGCCCGCCGCTTCCCACGTTGAAGGGCAGCGGTACGAATCGCAACAAGGCCCCCTCTTGCGTCGAAAAATACACCGGCAGGTTTCTACCGTTGTTGTATTTCGCCCCTCTGCGCTTGCTCTCGTAAATCGCGTCGTACAACACCATGGGCATCACAAAATAGCGGGTCAGCCAGGCACTGGACGCCGACAGCCCGCTCGGCTGCCATTGCTGCGAACGAAACAGCCCGCAGAGCACAAACCCATCAGGAAACCGATAGTCACTCGCTTGTGTCGGTGCAAACACGCTATTGAGATTGAACAACTTGACCTGTTCATTGACGCCCACCACCTCGGTGGCCACGTAGTGCGTCTTTTCCTTGTGCTTGAGGATAAAACCAAAGTACGCCTGCGCAGGCAGGTTGCGCCCATGGACCCGCGCATGCAGATCACGGGCGGCTTCATCCGCCGTGCTGAACAGCGCGCCATAGGTGGCATAGTCGGGTGCGCCGAGCCTGGGTGCATAGTCGAAAGAGGGCGTCCAATCCTTATAGATCGGCGAACGCGGGCCCCATAACGAATTGCCTTGGACCACCCGCAAATCAGCCGCCTCCGCTAACCTGGTGACCCACAGTGCAGGCTTGAAAAACCCGCTGCCCATGCGTTTTTGGGCCACGCTGCCACCCGGTTTCGGCGCAGTGGCGGTTAACACCAGTGCCTCCTGCGCGGAGCTGCTCGGGGTGTACGCCAGCAAACAGTCCTCGGCCCCCGACAAGTACGCAGGGCGCCCTGACTGGATCACATCATGGATTTCAGCGGCGTCAAAAATCTGCAGGTTGATGAGGGCGTCTTCGCGCGTCCAGTCGCGTTGCTTGACCCAGCCGGGGTCAACCATCGACAGCGCCGGGTGGGAGCCGTAACGGCCGTGAACGAAGTACGGCTCGGGCGGGATCAACGGGCCCGGTATATCCGCCGAAAAAAACAGCTTATGGGCGAACGGGTTGGGGTCGCTTGCCTGGGGCTGGGTGATAAAGAAGCGGCCGTCCTTGTCCTTGAGTATGTAGCCGCCATAGGCACGGTCGCGCCGTGAGCCGATCTGCTCGTGGGCATAGACGGCTGCGTCGTGGGCGGAAATAAAGGCGGGGCTCAATACTGCCTGATGGAAACCGTTCAGCACCGCCGAGTGATGGTCCACCGGACCGACGACGCGCCAGAGCAATCCGGCCTCGACCACTGATAACGACGTCGCGGCAATCACCCGGCGCACGTAGTCGCGCGGGCTGAGGGTGCCGGCCTTCAGTGCGGCCTGGGCACCATTGTCGTCGAGCAGGCCATCGCTGCCCTCTTTAACCAGCCCGCCGGCATCACTCGCCAGTGGCACCTTGAGTGCAAGCAGTGCGTCATCCGAGGTTTCGATGTAAAGGCGCAAACCTCGGCTTTTGTTCTGTATGTCCTGGGTCGCTTCTGACTGCGTGATGGCCGCTACCAACTCCGCTGGGGTAGGGAATGTAGCGTACAACCAGGGCTCGTTTTCGGGAACATCCGTTGGCGCGGGTTTAGAGCGGTAGTAGAGGGCTTCCAGCCGAAAGTTGGAAGGCAGCTTCAGTTTGCCCGGGGCTCGCTCGGGGAATAGCCCTGCTGCGGCGAACAAGGGCGGGCGCGCCTCTTCTGGAAAAGTCGCCACATAGCGTTCGTCCGTCAGATGCTTGAGCACAAACCCGAAGGTGCGACGGTCGGGCGTCACCGTTGCATGACGCTGCGCCGCAATCACCGCCGCTTCTGCGCTGCCGAGGACCGAGGTAAACAAGGGCTGGCGGGTCACGGCGTTAGACGTGAACGGCTCGAACACCACCCAGTCCGCCGGTACCGTGCCGATGGAGCCGCCCCACAATGCAGTGGGTACGATCAGGCTCAATTCGCCCAAGGTGGAGACCTTCTTCACGAACTCGCTGAACGGGCCATACACCCCCACGGCGTTGCCTGCCGGCTTGCCTGCACCGATCCACAGCGCGAAACTTCGCTCCCTTGGCGAGCCACTGGGCGCATAGCGAATCAGCGAGCCGTCCGGCCCGGACAGATACGCCGCCGGGAAAAACTGCCGCTCATTGACGTCGTAAAAGAAGTCGGCCGACGAAAAAAAATTCACAAACGCTTTGACCATGCGCTCATCCATCGAGGGGTCGTCCCGGGCGAACTGCGCATGGATCGCCGGGTGCGAATGGTAGCTGGCCACACAGGTGTAGCCCTTGGGTTGCAGATAAAAACCGTCGGCACCGACCGCCAGGACCTTGAGCAAGTCGAACTCCTGTTTTTCCCCAGGCAAAGGCTCGGTCGCCAGATACTTGCCCGTCGCCCCGCGCACAATCACCCCGCCGTACTCACGGTCTCTTTTGGCACCGATCCGGGTGTGCGCCCAGTAAGCCGCATCCTCTTCCTTTAAAAATTCCGGACTCAGCATTGGCAGGCTCGAAGCGCCCCTGCGTGAACCGGCGGCACGTTCTTCCCGCGATAATCTGATAGCCATAAACACTCCCTGTAGAACACCTGAATCGATGTTGTCAGGGGGCATTCTTGTCACGCCGAGCCCGGCTCAAGTGGTAGCTAATTAACCAACGCCAAAAACAGCCCCTTTAGGGTGCGCGAGCGTGCACGACGCACCCGCAACGGCGCCGAACTGGTGCACCGATGCCCCTCAACGCGTGTACATCGATGTGCGCGCCCCCGCGAATACGTACCTCGGCACAGCCTTTGCAAAAGCCTGTGCAACGCCCTCATAACAACATCGAGTTCACGGAGATCGCACCATGAAGCGTCGCAGCTTGATCAAGGCTTTCACTCTCACAGCATCGATTGCCGCCATGGGCATGACCTGGACCGTGCAGGCCGCCGAGACCATCAAGGTCGGCATCCTGCATTCGTTGTCCGGCACCATGGCCATCTCCGAAACCTCGCTCAAAGACATGGCGCTGATGACCATCGACGAGATCAACGCCAAGGGCGGTGTGAACGGCAAGATGCTGGAGCCGGTGGTGGTGGACCCGGCGTCGAACTGGCCGCTGTTCGCCGAAAAAGGCCGGCAGTTGCTGACCCAGGACAAGGTCGCCGTGGTATTCGGCTGCTGGACCTCGGTGTCGCGCAAATCGGTGTTGCCGGTGTTCGAAGAGCTCAACGGCCTGCTGTTCTACCCGGTGCAATACGAAGGCGAAGAGATGTCGCCGAACGTGTTCTATACCGGTGCGGCGCCGAACCAGCAGGCGATCCCGGCGGTGGAATACCTGATGAGCGAAGAAGGCGGCAGCGCCAAGCGCTTCTTCCTGCTGGGCACCGACTACGTGTACCCGCGCACCACCAACAAGATCCTGCGCTCGTTCCTGCATTCCAAGGGCGTCGCGGATAAAGACATCGAAGAGGTCTACACCCCGTTCGGCCACGCCGATTACCAGACCATCGTCGCCAACATCAAGAAATTCTCCGCCGGCGGCAAGACGGCGGTGATCTCCACCGTCAATGGCGACTCCAACGTGCCGTTCTACAAGGAACTGGCCAACCAGGGCCTGAAGGCCACCGACGTACCGGTGGTGGCGTTCTCGGTGGGCGAAGAAGAACTGCGCGGCATCGACACCAAGCCGCTGGTGGGCAACCTCGCTGCCTGGAACTACTTCCAGTCGGTGGAGAACCCGGTGAACACCAAATTCGTCGCCGACTGGAAAGCCTACGCCAAGAAACACAACCTGCCGGGCGCGGACAAAGCCGTGACCAACGACCCGATGGAAGCCACCTATGTGGGCATTCATATGTGGGCACAGGCGGCGGAGAAGGCCAAGTCCACCGACGTCGACAAAGTGCGTGAAGCCCTCGCCGGCCAGACCTTCGCCGCGCCGTCGGGCTTCACCCTGACCATGGACAAGACCAACCACCACCTGCACAAGCCGGTGATGATCGGTGAGATCCAGGCTGACGGGCAGTTCTCGGTGGTCTGGCAGACCCAGGAACCGATCCGCGCACAGCCATGGAGCCCGTACATTCCTGGCAATGACAAGAAACCTGATTACGCCGTGAAAAGTAACTAAGCCCCGCCACGGACCCATGTGGGAGGGGGCTTGCCCCCGATAGCGGTGGATCAGTCAGCACATGCATTGCCTGACACATCGCTATCGGGGGCAAGCCCCCTCCCACATAAAGCCGACCCGTGCATGCTCAGGACATTTTGTTATGCCCACTGCCGTCTACCGTTTCATCCTCGCCGCCCTGCTGTTGCTGCCTGTTGGCGCACACGCCGGTGACGCCGAAGACTTCCTTGCCGCCAACCCGACGCAACAAGCCAAACTGCTGCAGGACTGGGCCGCCCAGCCCGACCCTGCGCGCATCGCGTTAGTGGACGCCCTGCAACAAGGCCAACTCACGGTCAATGGCGAAACCAAGACCGTGCGCCTGAACAACCGCCTGCGCGGTCTGATCGACAACGTACAGGCCAGCCAGCAACTGCTCGCCGCCGACCCCAAGGTGCGCCTGGCGGCCGCGCAAACCCTGCAAAAAACCGCGCAACCGGCGCAGCTCAAATTCCTCGACCAGCGCGTTGCCGCCGAAACCGTCGAGGACGTCCACACCGCCCTCAGCCTGGCCCTGGCCAACCTGCAACTGGTGGACGCCGACCCGGTGGTGCGCCTCGCCGCCGTGCGCTTGCTCGGCAGCACCGGCGACCCGCTGGCCCGCACCCGCCTCGAAACCCTGCTCGCCCCCGGCGTGGAAACCGACGCTGCGGTGCATACCGCCGCCGAGACCAGCCTGGCCCAGGTCAAACGCAAATTGATGCTGGGCGAGATCCTCGGCCAGGCCTTCAGCGGCATGTCCCTCGGTTCGATCCTGCTGCTCGCGGCCTTGGGCCTGGCGATCACGTTCGGCCTGCTCGGCGTGATCAACATGGCCCACGGCGAGATGCTGATGCTCGGCGCCTACTCCACCTATGTGGTGCAGTTGCTGATGCAGCGCTACGTGCCGCACGCCATCGAGTTCTACCCGCTGATCGCGCTGCCGGTGGCGTTTTTCGTCACCGCCGCCATCGGCATGGCCCTGGAGCGCACGGTGATTCGTCACCTGTACGGCCGCCCCCTGGAAACCCTGCTCGCCACCTGGGGCATCAGCCTGATGCTGATCCAGCTTGTCCGGTTGGTGTTCGGCGCGCAGAACGTCGAAGTGGCCAACCCCGCCTGGCTGTCCGGCGGCATTCAAGTGCTGCCCAACCTGGTGCTGCCGTACAACCGCATCGTGATCATCGCCTTCGCGCTGTGCGTGGTGGTGCTGACCTGGCTGCTGCTGAACAAGACGCGCCTGGGCCTCAACGTGCGCGCCGTCACCCAGAACCGCAACATGGCCGCCTGCTGCGGCGTGCCCACCGGGCGCGTGGACATGCTCGCGTTTGGCCTGGGCTCCGGCATCGCCGGGTTGGGCGGCGTGGCGCTGAGCCAGATCGGCAACGTCGGCCCGGACCTGGGCCAGAGCTACATCATCGATTCCTTCCTGGTCGTCGTGCTCGGCGGTGTCGGCCAATTGGCCGGTAGCGTAATGGCCGCGTTCGGCCTGGGGATCGCCAACAAGATCCTCGAACCGCAGATCGGCGCCGTGCTCGGCAAGATCCTGATCCTTGCGCTGATCATTCTGTTTATCCAGAAACGCCCGCAAGGCCTCTTCGCACTGAAAGGACGGGTGATCGACTGATGAACCAGCCACTGATGCTCACGGCCACGCAAAAGGCCGGCCCCAAGCTGACGATTGCCGTCGGCGCCGTGATCCTGATCCTGCTGCTGGCCCTGCCGCTGTGTTCGCTGTTGTCGCCGGACAATCCGCTGCACGTCTCGGCCTACACGCTGACGCTGGTAGGCAAAATCCTCTGCTACGCGATCGTGGCCCTCGCGCTCGACCTGGTGTGGGGTTACGCCGGGATGTTGTCCCTCGGCCACGGCTTGTTCTTCGCCCTCGGCGGTTATGCCATGGGCATGTACCTGATGCGCCAGGCCTCCGGCGATGAGTTGCCGGCGTTCATGACCTTCTTGTCGTGGACCGAATTGCCCTGGTACTGGGTCGGTACCGAGCACTTCCTCTGGGCCTTGTGCCTGGTGGTGTTGGCGCCGGGGTTGCTGGCGCTGGTGTTCGGCTTCTTCGCCTTTCGCTCGCGGATCAAGGGCGTGTATTTCTCGATCATGACCCAGGCCCTGACCTTTGCCGGGATGCTGTTGTTCTTTCGCAACGAGACCGGGTTCGGCGGCAATAACGGCTTTACCAATTTCCGCAGCATCCTCGGCTTCGGTATTACCGAACCCGGCACGCGCGCCGTCTTGTTTGTGGCCACCGTGGTGTTGCTGGTGAGCAGCCTGTACATCGGCTGGCGCCTGGCCCGCAGCAAGTTCGGCCGGGTGTTGACCGCCTTGCGCGATGCCGAGAACCGCCTGATGTTCTGCGGCTACGACCCGCGTGGCTTCAAGCTGTTCGTGTGGGTGTTGAGCGCGGTGCTGTGCGGCCTGGCGGGGGCGTTGTACGTGCCGCAGGTGGGCATCATCAACCCCAGCGAAATGTCGCCGACCAATTCCATCGAAGCCGCCGTGTGGGTGGCCTTGGGTGGGCGCGGCACCTTGATCGGGCCGCTGCTCGGCGCCGGAGTGGTGAACGGCATGAAGAGTTGGTTCACCGTAGCGTTCCCGGAGTATTGGCTGTTCTTCCTGGGGGCGCTGTTCATCATCGTCACCCTGTATTTGCCCAAGGGCGTGATCGGGCTGTTGAAGAAACGGGGTGACCAATGAGAATCACTGCGACGGCGGAATTTATGCTCGAACCTATTCTCGACGCCGGCAGCGGCCGCGATGCGATCGGCATCGGCCAGGCCGCCGGCACCGGCCTCAACACGCGCCACGGCACGATCCTGACCCTGGAAGACATCAGCGTCAGCTTCGATGGGTTCAAGGCGCTCAACGCCTTGAACCTGTACATCAGCGTCGGCGAGTTGCGCTGCATCATCGGCCCCAACGGCGCGGGCAAGACCACGCTGATGGACGTGATCACCGGCAAGACCCGGCCCAGCCACGGCAACGCCTGGTTCGGCGAAACCCTCGACCTGACCGCCATGAGCGAAGTGCAGATCGCCCAGGCCGGCATCGGCCGCAAGTTCCAGAAGCCCACCGTGTTCGAAGCCTTGAGCGTGTTCGAAAACCTGGAGCTGGCGCAGAAAACCGACAAGTCGGTGTGGGCCAGCCTGCGCGCACGCCTGAGCGGCGAGCAGAAAGACCGCATCGATGAAGTGCTCGACACCATCCGCCTCACCGCCTCGGTGCATCGCCCGGCCGGCCTGCTGTCCCACGGCCAGAAGCAGTTCCTGGAAATCGGCATGCTGCTGATGCAAGACCCGCAACTGTTGCTGCTCGACGAACCGGTGGCGGGCATGACCGACGCCGAAACCGAATTCACCGCCGAACTGTTCAAACGCCTGGCGGGCAAGCACTCGCTGATGGTGGTGGAGCACGACATGGGCTTTGTCGGTTCGATTGCCGACCATGTGACCGTGTTGCACCAGGGCAGCGTGCTGGCCGAAGGGTCGCTGGAACAGGTGCAGGAAAACGAGCGCGTGATCGAAGTCTATCTCGGTCGCTGACTTGCTTTATGTGGGAGGGGCGGTGCGACGATTCGACTTGCCCCCGATGACAGTGGATCAGTGAAAGTTGTGTTGGCTGACACACCGCTATCGGGGGCAAGTCGAATCGTCGCACCGCCCCTCCCACAAAGGATTTGAGGAGAATTTGAATATGTTGCAAGTCGACAAGCTGCACCAATACTACGGCGGCAGCCACATCCTGCGCGGGCTGTCTTTTGACGTGAAGATCGGCGAAGTCACCTGCCTGCTCGGCCGTAACGGCGTGGGCAAGACTACCCTGCTCAAGTGCCTGATGGGCCTGCTGCCGGCCAAAGAGGGCGCGGTGAACTGGGAAGGCAAGGCCATCACCGGCTTCAAGCCGCACCAGCGCGTACACGCTGGGATCGCCTACGTGCCCCAGGGGCGCGAGATTTTCGGGCGGCTGACGGTGGAAGAAAACCTGCTGATGGGGCTGTCGCGCTTCCCCGGCGCCGAAGCCAGGGAAGTCCCGGCATTTATCTATGAATTGTTCCCGGTGCTGCTGCAAATGAAGCACCGCCGTGGGGGTGACTTGTCCGGTGGCCAGCAACAGCAGTTGGCGATTGGCCGCGCCCTGGCCAGCCGCCCGCGCCTGTTGATTCTCGACGAGCCGACCGAAGGCATCCAGCCGTCGGTGATCAAGGAGATCGCTGCGGTGATCAAGAAACTCGCGGCCCGTGGCGACATGGCGATCCTGTTGGTGGAGCAGTTCTACGACTTTGCCGCCGAACTGGCCGACCAGTACCTGGTGATGTCGCGCGGTGAAATCGTCCAGCAAGGCCGTGGAGAAAATATGGAAAGCGACGGTGTGCGCGGTCTCGTAACCATCTAATCTGTAGCCTCCTAACGATAAGTCCACGCCATGAACCTGCCCGTTTCCCCTGCCTTGTTCACCCCTAGCTGGCACGCCGAGCTGGAACTCGGCTACGCGCGTTTCGGCGACACCACGCGCCCGGTGATGCGTCGCCACCTCGGCCCGCTACGCGTGCAAAAACACCTGTACGCCGAAGGCCCCGAGGTGTGCCAGCACATCATCGTGCATCCGCCCGGCGGGATTGCCGGCGGCGACCGCCTGGACATCCGCGCCCACGTCGCCGAGGGCGCCTGGGCGCAATTGACCAGCCCCGGCGCGGCCAAGTGGTACCGCGCCAGCGGCCCGGCGTTTCAGCAACTCGAGCTGAGCGTCGAGGCCGGCGCCACCCTGGAATGGCTGCCCCAGGAAACCATCGTGTTCAGCGCCGCCCAGGCCGAACTCAGCACACGCATCGCGCTGCACGGCGATGCGCGGCTGTTCTACTGGGACGTGGTCGCCCTGGGCCGCCCGGCCAGCGGCGAACGCTTCGACCTCGGGCACTTTCAAGCGCACCTGGACATCCGTCGCGACGGCCAGTTGCTCTGGCACGAACGCCAGCGCATTGTGGGCGACGATGGCTTGCTCGACTCGCCGATCGGCCTGGACGGGCAACCGGTATTCGCCACCTTGTTGCTGACCGGCGATATCGAGCCTGAATTACTCGAACACTGCCGCTCACTGCCCCACGCGGTGCGCGGCGACCTGACCCAACTGCCCGGCCTGCTGGTAGCCCGCTGCCTGGCGAGCGAAGCGCTGCTGGCGCGGGCGTGGTTGATTGATTTATGGAAATTGTTACGCCCGGCAGTACTGGGCCGTGAAGCCGTGGCACCCCGAATCTGGAGCACATGAAGATCAAAATGTGGGAGGGGGCTTGCCCCCGATGGCAGAGTGTCAGGCAATGCATCTGTCACTGACCCACCGCCATCGGGGGCAAGCCCCCTCCCACACTTGATCTCCATTGTATTTAAGAATGCATTTTATGAAGGACCTTGAACAATGGACCTGACCCCACGGGAAAAAGACAAACTGCTGATCTTCACCGCAGGCTTAGTCGCCGAGCGGCGCCTGGCGCGCGGTGTGAAGCTCAACTACCCGGAAACCATCGCCTACATCTCCGCGGCGCTGATGGAAGGCGCCCGCGACGGCCGCACCGTGGCCGACCTGATGCACTTCGGCACCACCCTGCTCAGCCGCGAACAGGTGATGGAAGGCATCCCGGAAATGATCCCGGATATCCAGGTGGAAGCCACCTTCCCCGATGGCACCAAACTGGTGACCGTCCACCAACCCATCGCGTGAGGCCCCGCCATGATTCGTGATGCAACCGAGCACGACCTGCCCGCGATCCGCGACATCTACAACGACGCGGTGCTGAACACCACGGCGATCTGGAACGAACAGCCGGTGGACCTGGCTAACCGCCTGGCCTGGTTCAGTGCGCGCCAGGCGCAGCGCTACCCGATCCTGGTCGCGGTGGAAAACGACGAAGTGACGGGCTACGCCTCGTTCGGCGACTGGCGCCCCTTCGAAGGCTTTCGCTACAGCGTCGAGCACTCGGTGTACGTGCGCAACGATCAGCGCGGCAAAGGCCTCGGCCCACGCCTGATGCAAACCCTGATCGAACGCGCCCGCGCCGGCGGCAAACACGTGATGGTCGCGGCCATTGAAAGCGGCAACCAGGCCTCGCTCCGCCTGCATGAGCGCCTGGGTTTCAGCACCACCGGGCAGATGCCGCAAGTGGGCATCAAATTCGGCCGCTGGCTCGACCTGACCTTTATGCAACTGACCTTGAATCCGGGCGCCGAACCGCCCCAGGAGTGAGATCGATGAACGCCGCGCAACTGCGTCGAGTCAATGCTGAAAGTTTTGCCCACTATCGCCAGGGCTTGATCGCGCTGTTGCTGGATGCGGTCAGGCACGGCGCGTCGATCGGCTTCATGGCCGACTTCGATGAGGCCCAGGCCCGCGCGTATTTGCACAGCGTGCAAGCGAGCATCGAAGACGCCAGCCTGTTGCTGTGGGTGGTGGTGCGCGACGAGCGCGTGATCGCCAGCGTGCAACTGGCGCTGTGCCAGAAAGCCAACGGTTTGAACCGCGCCGAAGTGCAAAAACTGCTGGTACACAGCAGCGCCCGCCGCCACGGCCTGGGCCACCAGTTGATGCAAGCCCTGGAACTCGCCGCGCGCCAACACAAGCGCGGCCTGCTGTACCTGGACACCGAAGCCGGCTCCGAGGCCGAAGCCTTCTATCAGGCGCTGCGCTACACCAAGGTCGGTGAACTGCCCGATTACTGCCAAAGCCCGGACGGGCGCTACAGCCCAACCGCCATCTACTACAAGACCCTGGGGCAACCTGCATGATTCCTGGTGAATTTCAGATCCAGCCTGGCGACATCGAACTCAACGTCGGCCGCCGCACCGTCAGCCTGAGCGTGGCCAACAGCGGCGACCGGCCGATCCAGGTGGGCTCGCACTATCACTTTTTCGAAACCAATGACGCGCTGACCTTCGACCGTGCGCTGAGCCGGGGCATGCGCCTGAATATTCCGGCGGGCACGGCGGTGCGGTTTGAGCCGGGGCAGAGTCGCGACGTCGAGTTGGTCGATTTCAGCGGTGGGCGACGGGTATTTGGTTTTGCCGGGCGGATTATGGGCGACCTCTAGGGCCTCATCGGGGGCAAGTCGAATCGTCGCACCGCCCCTCCCACCTTAGATTGGGTTCACACAGTTTGATTTGTGAATACAGCCAAAAGGTGGGGGGGCTTGCCCCTCCCACATTAGATTGGGCTCACATAGTTTGATTTGTGAATACAGTCAAAAGGTGGGGGGGGCTTGCCCCCTCCCACATTGGATTGGGCTCACATAGTTTGATTTGTGAATACAGTCAAAAAGGTGGGAGGGGGCTTGCCCCCGATAGCTGACTCACATTCAACATAAATTTTTCAGGGCAACCACACATGAAAATCAGCCGCCAAGCCTACGCCGACATGTACGGCCCCACCGTCGGTGACAAGGTCCGCCTGGCCGACACCGAGCTGTTTGTCGAAGTGGAACAAGACTTCACCGTCTATGGCGAAGAAGTGAAATTCGGCGGCGGCAAGGTCATCCGCGATGGCCAGGGCCAGAGCCAGTTGCTCGCCCACGAGGTGGTCGACACCCTGATCACCAACGCGCTAATCATCGATCACTGGGGCATCGTCAAGGCCGACGTCGGCCTCAAGAACGGCCGCATCCACGCCATCGGCAAGGCCGGCAACCCGGACATCCAGCCCGGCGTGACCATGGCCATCGGCGCCAGCACCGAAGTGATCGCCGGTGAAGGCATGATCCTCACCGCCGGCGGCATCGACTCCCACGTGCATTTCATCTGCCCGCAGCAGATCGAAGAGGCGCTGACCAGCGGCGTCACCACCATGATCGGCGGCGGCACCGGCCCGGCCACCGGCACTAACGCGACGACCTGTACGTCTGGCCCGTGGCACCTGGCGCGCATGCTGCAGGCCAGCGACTCGTTCCCGATGAACATCGGTTTCACCGGCAAGGGCAACGCCAGTTTGCCCGAGCCGTTGATCGAGCAGGTCAAGGCCGGCGCCATCGGTTTGAAGCTGCACGAAGACTGGGGCACCACACCCGCGAGCATCGATAACTGCCTGAACGTCGCCGACCAATACGACGTGCAGGTGGCGATCCACAGCGACACCCTCAACGAGTCCGGCTTCGTCGAAACAACGCTGGCCGCACTCAAGGGCCGCACTATCCACACCTATCACACCGAAGGCGCCGGCGGCGGCCACGCGCCGGACATCATCAAGGCCTGCGGTTTCCCCAACGTGCTGCCGAGCTCGACCAACCCGACCCGGCCATTCACGCGCAACACCATCGACGAACACCTCGACATGCTGATGGTCTGCCATCACCTCGACCCGAGCATCGCCGAAGACGTGGCCTTCGCCGAAAGCCGCATCCGCCGCGAAACCATCGCCGCCGAAGACATCCTGCACGACCTCGGTGCGTTCTCGATGATCAGCTCCGACAGCCAGGCCATGGGCCGCGTCGGCGAAGTGATCACGCGCACCTGGCAAACCGCCGACAAGATGAAAAAACAGCGCGGCGCCCTGCCCGGCGACGGCCCCGGCAACGATAACTTCCGCGCCAAGCGCTACATCGCCAAGTACACCATCAACCCGGCGATCACCCACGGCATCAGCCATATCGTCGGCTCCATCGAGGTCGGCAAATGGGCCGACCTGGTGCTGTGGCGCCCGGCGTTCTTCGGCATCAAGCCGACCCTGATCCTCAAGGGCGGCGCAATCGCCTCAAGCCTGATGGGCGACGCCAACGCCTCGATTCCCACGCCGCAGCCGGTCCACTACCGGCCGATGTTCGCCAGCTTCGGCAGCGCCCTGCACGCCACCAGCCTGACCTTTATCAGCCAGGCCGCCGAGGATGCCGGCTTACCGCAAGCCTTGGGGTTGAAGAAGCAGATCGCGGTGGTCAAGGGCTGTCGCAACGTGCAGAAAACCGACCTGATCCACAACGACTACCTGCCCCACATCGAAGTGGACCCACAGACGTATCAGGTCAAGGCAGACGGTGTGTTGCTGTGGTGCGAGCCGGCGGACGTGCTGCCGATGGCGCAGCGGTATTTCTTGTTTTAGCGCCGGTGCTTCAACCCTGAAAA
>Ga0209913_1000496_pt1 | contig 32556 bp, 27 predicted proteins | sample PersoiDNA2013203_FD_185805 | JGI IMG/M metagenome (GOLD analysis project Ga0209913, IMG submission 185805) | Permafrost soil microbial communities from the Arctic, to analyse light accelerated degradation of dissolved organic matter (DOM) -... | ecosystem: Environmental > Terrestrial > Soil >... | reverse complement strand
AAGGTCGGCGACGCCATCGGCTACGACGACCGGCTTCGGCTGACCCGCAAGTGCCTGGAGGTGCTGTCGTGAGCCTCGAAACCATGATGGCCGGCGCCGTGCTGACTGTCGGCGTGGTGGCCGGCGGCTGGGTCTGGCACGCGCATGCCGTGTCGACTGCGCGCCAGGAGGGTTACGCCGCCGCCGTCGAGGCCGGCCGACAGCAGCACGCCGCCGATGCCGCCAAAGCCCTAACCACCGAGCGCAACCTGCGCGCCCAAATTGCCTCCCGAGACGAGGCTGCCCGATCCGCCAAGGAGAAAAACGATGAAGCTCTCGCCGATGCTCAGCGCCGCATGCGCGCTGGCACTGACCGCCTGCGCTGCCCAGCAGCCAGCCCCGTACACGCCGCCGCCACGGTCCCAGCTGGACCCGCTGCCGTCGGACCTTCGCCTGACGAACCTGGAGCGCCAGTTGTGCCAGAGGTGGCTGCTGATATTCTCGGCCTCGCCGCTGACACAGCAGAACTCGTGCGGAAATTCGAGCGGCTCACCGAGCGTTTCGAAGCCTGTCGCGCGCTGACCAACGGACCAGGGGGGGAAGAGTAGCTAGTGATGAGCTTATGTGAGTCGTTACGCGACCTGCGGCGTGCCACGTTGTGTCCTGCGGCAGCGTCGACGCGTACGACTGCTTCCGCCCAATTATGGACGTTCATTTTTCCGATAAAAGTGCGGGATTGAACCAAACATCCTCGTGCCCATCTGCGATTTGAAAACAGTAACCCGGCGGCAGTGACAAGTAGGGCTCGACCGATGGCAAGTATTGAGCAATGTGCGCGACATGAAGTGGCTGATAGAAGTCGGGATCGACCGACGCTTCTCCACCAGACCAGATGAACCACCCGCACGTTCCCTCAAGACGAATCCTGAACCCGTTTATCGGGAGCTCTCCAATCGTCGAGAGTGCGATCCCAAACTTTTCGCCTGCACTTGGCGGCTCGGCTACTACGCCGAATCTGGCACATACTTCCTGTTGAGTTTCCATAAGCTTCCCATCGAGTTTAAATCGTCAACCTGGCACGGTGAACCGCCGCTTCTGGCGGCATGCGGGCGTTGCAGGCCCCAGTATACGTGTTGTTGCTCTTCGACCAACGGCCATCCGTAGGCAACGAAGCCATCACCGGCCGGCCCGGCCCCGCTGGTGGTGGCGGCGTGTCCGGAGTTAACGCCCCTGAATGACCCGAGCTTCGGCGCCACCACGACGAAGCTGGTCCAGGTGGCCGGGCAGTACAACGTCTGCCGCACGGCTGCTCTGGCGGGGAAGAAGGGCGTGGACTGATCAGCCCTGGCGCTGCGCCAGCTCTGGGCCCTGGTTCCGCACGTTGCCGACGGCGCGGTTCACCTGGAACCATTCGAACAACTCCGGGCCCAGCGCCGCTACACGGGCGAGTTCCTCGGCCATGTCCGGAGGCGTAGCCGGGTCGAGCCTGACTTTCGCGTCGTCGGCATTGAGCACGATGGGGCGGCGGTCGTGCACATCGACCATGCCGCCCTGCGCGTCGTCCGTGACAATCGTGAAGCCGCCGGCGGGCTTGTGCTCGTCGTCCGGGTGGGTGACACCGGCCAGGCCGGCGAAGAAGAGGGCGCCCCGGTCCTCGCGATGAATGTGCCAGGGCTGCTTCTCGCCCTTTTCGCCGGTCCATTCGTACCAGCCGTCGGCGGGGACGATGACACGGCCGATTTTCAGCAGGCCGGCCCAGTATTTCCCGCTGATCTTCTCGCGGCGGGTATTGATGGCAACCGGAATTTTCCCCTTCGCCCAGAACGGCTGATAGCCCCAGTGCACGTCCTCGCACACGAGCGTGCCGTCCTCATCGAACCGCAGCAATGGGCGCGACGTCGTCGGCGCCACGTTCCAGGACGGCTTCGCCATGCTCCGGTTCACGAGCTCGTCGGCCCACGCGAAGTCGGTCAGCAGCCGGGGCAGGTCATTCTGATCAAATCGTCCACACATGGGAGCAGGATACCGCAGAGCGCGACGGTATATACTGTACGTACATACAGTATTCGATTGCATCATGAACGGTAGTAGCGTTTCCAACAACTGTTGCCCCGCCACCCCGCGCTGGGTCGGCATGCCGGTGAATCTCGTGCGCCTGCGGGTCGACGGCCGGCGGCTCACGCGCGACGAGTTCCATGCCACCGAGCCGCTTGCGGGCCGCCTGATCCTGCGGCCGACGGACAAGTTCCAGAACGGCGGCGGCGCCAGCGACATTGCCGAGCTGGCGAAGCTGGGCCGGAGCGATCCCGGCTACCTGGGCGCGCCGCTGTTCAACCCGGTTATAGAGCGGGTCGACCATCGCGGCATTGTGCTGAGCGGCTATGAAACGAGGCTGGTGGACGGCGCCGTGCGCCACGTGGAACAGGTTTGGCTGGTCACGTTCCTGGCGGCCGGCGACGCGACGGTTCCGTAATTACCCTGGCGATCACCGGCAGCGGCACGCCGGCCGCGAGCAGGGCCCTGGCCGCCCGGCGGCGCCGGATGAAGTGTAGCCGGCCTAGCACGACGTCGATGGTGCGCCGCGTGCGCTGGACCGGCCTGTCGTATTTCGAGTATGGCATGGCTCCTCCCGGGCGACAGGATGGCATGTCGGTACGGGATACAGTTTGATGGGCATCAAGGGCGGCGAGGGCAGAAAATCGTTTCCGCATGTCCGGATGGTGCCCAGCAAAATCAACGCTCTAAAGCGTGGTAAGTCAGTGGTGTTGCGGAATCGATAGTCGCGTAACGCCATGATCCTAAACGGAAAGGCCATGGACTTGAAAACTGCCGACGGTGTGAGCCGTTCGTGAGTTCGAATCTCACCGCTTCCGCCAGGAAATAAGAAAACCGCCACCAGGCGGTTTTTTATTTTCGGGCGGAAGCTAGGGGAGCGCCTGCGCGCTCCCCCGGTGAGATTCGAAGGGTTGCGCCTATGAGCGCAACCCTCTCCGAATTGCCCATCTGTCGTTGAAGCGATTTTTCCGCACAGCGGTAAAATCGCTTCGCAACGGCCCGGCGCGCCGAGGGCGCGCTTCGTCACTCCGTTCCTGCGTGGCTCCGCCACTACCGCTGCGCGAGTCGCGAAGCGACAAGCTCTCCAGTCCCGCGTGGCTTCGCCACCACCGCTCCGCGAGTCGCGAAGCGACAAGCTCCCCGGCCCTGTGAGGCTCCGTCACCACCGCTCCGCGAGTCGCGAAGCGACAAGCTCCCCGGCCCTGCGAAGCTCCGCCACCGCCGCTGCGCGAGTCGCGGAGCGACAAGCAAATCTGTTCCCGCAAACCGATCGCACGCCTCAGCTACCACCAGCCAAATCATCCGCTCCGATTCCCCTAGGCCTCAGCTGAAGGGCCAGATGCCCGCAACCACGCAGATTTTCTGCATCGCGGCGCACACGCTCGCGGGCATGAAGGAGCACTACGACGCGATAGGATGCTTCAACCCGCACTATGCCGAGCAGGCGCCAAACCTCAAGCGGCGCGCGGATACGCTGGGCATCAGCCGACCGACGTATTACAGCCGGAGTGGAGGCATCGGTCCGTAAGGCATACATCTATTGCTGAGCCTGAAAGCTGTGCACGCTGCGGGAGCTAGCGTGGCGGTCGGAAGGGTAGGGAGGCGCACCAGGCTACTGCGTAATGGCGAAGTTAGACAAAACAGTTGGCGACTCGCCTTTACACAATGGCCTGAAATGACCTCAGTTTCAATAGTCTTACATACGATTGCCGAAAACAAGTTGCTATTTACGAGATACGTCTGAGCACCTGAAAGCCCGGGCTTCAGCCCTTGGGCGTTTTCGCGTTTGGCGGCGGAATGCTCCCGCGAAAGTCGCTCAGTGCGTCCATTCCCTGCGGTGAGAGCGCGCGTCGAACGGCAGCGGGCGTTCCGTGTTCGCGGGACGTGTCGCTGTCTTCTTTTTTGTTAAATCATCGTGTATAACGCATGAGGTGGTCAAATCACTATTGGTGGCCGCGGGTTCGCAGCCGGTCTGCGATAGACGGGGAAAATTAAATGCGTTACCTCTTGAAGCCGGCCATGATCGCCGGGATGGTTGCCTGTGTGTCGACATCTGCATTTGCAGAGGTCAAAGCCTCTGCGCAGTCCGGCATTTCAGGCATTACGTTCACTGTGCAGGACCTCACGCCGACGGATGGTCATGCCGCTGGTTACGTGATGGGCGATAGAATGACGTATTACAGCGTAAACAATCGGGACTCATGGCCAGGCACGATTAGTGTTTGGCCAGCGTGGCCTACACCGGTCGATTGGTCACTGGATTCTACCCTAGGGTTCGCGGCGCTGGAGGGTAATGGCGGGTTAGGTAGTTATACGTCCTCTGTGAGCGCAAACACCAGGACTGCCGACGCTTACTACTATGACTTGGAGGCAGTCGGCGCAGATTGGCAAACGATCGTGTTGAAAGCAGGCACCGCACTGACATTGACTGGCTTTATGGCGGGCTCGATTGACCAATATGTCCCGGCAATTATGGACGGCGGTGAATTTAGGACGCATGCCAGCGTCGGGCTGTGGACAGGCGGTAGCCTTCAGTCATTCGGCCGTGAATTGCAGCTCACTAATGGCAGCACTCACGGGTCCTACAGTGATGAATTCTCGCTCTACGCGGAGAACAGCAGCACCGAGGATATAGTTTTACGTCTCCAAATCGCTGCCTACTCGAAATACTCCGGCTGGGACAGCACCCCAATCGAGCCAGGCACGACGCCGCCGATTCCATCGCCGGTGCCTGAGCCTGGCACGTGGCTGATGCTCTCCGTCGGCGCGATGGCACTGGGCGCCCGCGCATGGAGGAAGCGCCGTACCTGATAAAAATGATTAGTCGAGTACCAAAAAGCCCGCACCTGATCCCGCGGGCTTTTTGCATTGTCGCAGCGTTATATCAGGGACGCGCGCCGCATCTACCTGGGTACGCGCGCCTGGCCAGGCAAATCAAGCCAAGACTCACGCAGAGCATTGTGTATGTGGCAGGTTCCGGGGCCGGAGATAATAATGCCAACTGTGATTTGTTATCGTGGCGGGTAAAAGCCATGATCTGTCCCGCTTCATTTACTGCATGCGGAGAGATTTGCCAGCCGGCTGCCCCTCCAGTCAAGGAAGCGATGCTGGTCGTCACGCCGTTTTCGACAGTGACACCCAGGCCACTATGGTCCAATCCGTAAATGCGGCCGTCCGCGTCAATATAAGATATGCGCGAAAGGTCGACGTGGTACTCCGTCGTGCCATCAGCGCGAATCACGAACGCATGGCTGTAGCCACCTCCCAGCGATCCCAGGTCAACCTTGCCACCCGAGTCGCTCCACACATAGCTGCCGAACGATGCCTCGTTCGGCTTCGAATACGTTACCCGCACCGACCCGGCATTGTTAACGGCGTAAGCCGTACTGCTGTCTCAAATCAGACCACCGAGATCCCGGTAGGTCCCGTTGGCGTACACGCACTCGCGTTCCTCCCATGTACTCGTCGGGGCGGACCCAACGGTCGTCCCATAGTCATTAATGCCGTACGCTGCACTGGTGACGATCGAGGACGGCAGCGGCAGTGGGGAAGTGCCCATGGTCGAGTACATCTGGGCGAAGGTTTGGCAACATCTGCCGCCCTCGCCGACACCCACGCCAAGGTTGTTTAGGTCATTGACAGAGCCCAATCGCCGATGACAGTCAACGTGTAGCCGGTCGCGGCAAATGCGGGGAAGGTGGCGGCAGAGAAAACTGCTGCCATCAGAATATTTCGCTTAAGTGAATCTCCATTAGGGGAAAACCACGTTAGCACGGAAATAACACTATCTGCATACTAGTTACCTGCCGTTGCCGACGGCGTAAGCGGTTACAAGCACATCGCGAAGTCCTGTCCAGCAATGGAGTGGGGCTTCGTCGTTTCTGCCCATGGGACCCATGATCACGACCACGCACTCGTCGAAAGAGTCGGTCCGCGAGGACCATTCGAATCACCGGAACCAGCCTGCACTTGTCATGGCCGCCGGCGACTAAGCCCGTGCGGCAACCCGATAGCGTCTACCGGCAGCGAGTGCCACCAAGCCAACACCCAGCATCGCCCAAGTAGAGGGCTCTGGCACAGCCACCGCCTCGGTATAAATTGTCAGGCGTGGATTCCACACGTCGATTTGCCCCAGCCCATACACCTTGTCCGGCGACCACGGGTCGCCCGGGTCGAAATAGGTGGCGTAACCCCAGGCGCTGACGAATGCTTCGATGTACACGGCGACAGCCGTGCCGGGACTGGCGACGGGCAGCATTACGTCGAGCTCGTCCTGCGTCAGGTAGCTCTTGTCGTACGCCTTGACGGGCTTGAAGTCACTGGTGCCGAACCATACGCCCATCCGGTTGCCGGCATCGCCGTAACGCACATCGGTGGCGCCGGCTGGCGGCTGTCCCACTTCGAAAGCCCCGGTGACCGATGCGCTCAAGCGCATGCCGGTAATTCGGTAGCCCGATGTGGCAGTCAAGGAAAACCGCTCTTGCACGGTTTCGTTCGCGGGAAAGGCGCCGCCACGCAGTGCGTGCAGCACAGCGCCCATCGTGTGCATCGACAGGATCGTTTGCGTGTGATCGGTCGAGATCACGCTGGCGGAGGGGCTGGCGGAACTGTCCGCATACTCGAGGGTAAAGGTCGGTACCGCGATAGCGGGCGCTGACTGGGCGGGAAAGGCAATGGCGAAAACGAGCGTGGCGAGCGCCGCGCGGGCGGGATGGGCGGGCATGATTTCCTCGTCAGGTGAAAGAGAGGACTGCCGCTGTCGCAGTGACGCTGATGTTGCGCCGACCGTGACAGGCAGGCTGTACCCGACAAGTATATTTGGAAGGGGATGAAGCGGGCGCTACGTTGGACAAGGCTAGGACATGACGAGGACAAGGCGAGGACAAGGCGACGCCGCGCCGGTAGCGGCGTCCAGCGCCATGAAGTCGCCGCGCGGGCCGCAACTCAGGCGAAGGCGCCCTTTATCCGAGCCTGGATCGCGCGCAATGCGCTGGCCAGGTCAAGCGTCGACCACGCAGCTGGTCCTGCCGGTTTCTTGCGCTGCGCCGCAGTGTCCCGGGGGACGCAACCGCAGTCGCAGCCCGTCGGCCAAGGGTCGAGGGCGCCGCAAGTGACGTCGTGTTCATCGGGAGAAATCATCATACGGTTCCATGGGTGCAACTCCGGTTGGACAAGGCGTCGCGCATACCTGCCGCCACGACCATTGCTACCGGCTCAGTATAGGCCATGGGACATTAAGATTTCTTTAAACGCGCCTATCGTGCGGCTGAGCTGATGAGCTTGGTGAAGGTTCGCGCAGGAAGCGTTGCGCCAATGAAACATGACGGCCACGACCGGCTAGCCCGACGGCACAGCCGCAGAAGGCATCAGTATAAAAATTTCAATTCTCGAGCCTTGCCGCGGTCTGTTATTATTTATTAGATAATTGCAAAATTGATACTAGCAATATAATAGCGACGTCGTACCGTCGTTTTTCGCAATTAATCAAGGCAGTCACTTCCGGCGTCGTCCTGACGCTATTTACAAATATTTAAAGGAATAGGCATGCATATTTCAAAATTAATGCTGGCAGCATTAATCGCGTCAACCTGCGGGGCCGCCGCCGCCGACTCGGGTCTGGTCATCAAGGCCGGGTTCAGTAATGTCCAACTGAATGTGTTCGATCTCGCGCCGAACGATGGCCAGACGGCGGGCTACACCATCGACAGCTACAAGACGACTTATTCCTATGGGCTCAATTCAACCGCGCCCGGCGGCTCGCGCCAATACTACGAAGGCATTTGGGAAGGTACGGGGCCGCAGCAGTTCGACACGTCGTTCGGCAATGCTTCCGCGCAGTTCGGTTTCACCAGCTTCGGTGCGATGCAATCGAATGCCACCGCACTGTCCGACGTCGGTGAGGGGGGCGGGGCGCACGCCCTGGGCCGCGTCGTGGCCACCATTACGCTGTCGCCGCATTCCGCCCTGAGCCTGTCGGGGCTCGTGACGACGTCGGCGGACTGGCAGGATGCCCGCTACGTCACCGGTAACGGCCACCTGGAGGCGCGTGTCTTCATGGGCGAGGGATATGCCGGGTCGATCACAAACAAGTTGGAGCATTATTCGGAGTTCTGGGACACATCCCGCGAGGAGAACTGGAGCAAGGATTTCTGGTTCGCCTATGCCAACCAGACCGACAGCGACATGACCATTACCGTCGACATGAGCGCCAATGCCAGTGCCACCATCTACACGCTCGCGCCGGTACCCGAGCCTTCGTCCTGGGCCATGCTGGGGGCGGGACTGGGCCTGCTGGGCCTGATCGGGCGCCGCAAGCAGCGCCATGCCGCTTCCCATCAATCGCTGTCCCATCCATCCAAGGCCTAATACGATGAAATCGATTCCCGCTTTCAAGCACTCCCTCCTGGCAGCCGTCCTCGTCGCGGCATCCGGCATTGCCGGCGCGGCCGACGGCATCGTTTCCAGCGCCGGCATCACCAATATCCAGTTCGGCGTACTCGACCTGACGCCGGCAGATGGCAATACCCCTACCTTTTCGGTGGGCCGCTACTACAATAATTTCGCCTATGCGCTGAACGAATACTCGCAGATTGCATCCCCGGTGCGGGACTACCAATTCGTGCAGGGCCTGTCGGCCGAGACGATATCGGGCACGACCGGGCAGTCGCACGTGACCTTGCAGACGGACGGCGCCGTGGGTGGGATGCGCGTGGATTCGACCTACCTGACCGACCTGGCCAAGGACGGTGTCTCCACCGCCGCGATCGGGTCCAGCGTGTATGTGACGGTCAGCGCGCACTCGGCCTTGACCGTGTCGGGTACGGCATTTTCTTCCCTCCAGTGGCAGGTCGGGTCGGGCGTGGATGGCTACGGGGCGACGGACGTCTCGGTGGGGTTCTGGACAGGCTGGGACAGCGGTACCGTGGTGGAAATGCGCCATGGCTTCGGCGCCTGGGACCACAACAACGAGCAGTGGTCGGAGAATTTCTGGTTGGCATATGCCAACGAGACCGACAGCGATGTCACGCTGAGCCTGGATTTCGCCGTCAGCACGGAAGGCCGCATCTTCAGCGACGTGTCGCCGATCCCGGAGCCGTCCACGTACGCGATGCTCGGCGCCGGCCTGCTGTTGGTCGGCGCGGCGGCACGCCGCAAGGCACGCACCGCCAGATGATGCGGCCGGCCCGGGCCAGCGTTATTCCCAGGCCCGCGCAGCCGACCGGTGGAAGGTCCACGTAAACCCGGCCCCCACCGACAGCCCGCTGCCCTTGCGAAACAGCGGGCTGTCGCGGTTCGCCGCGTGGGCGTGGTTGTCGTAGCGCGCGAAGCCGAAGACGCGCCAGTCCGGCGTCAGGCGCCGCGACAGGCTCACGCCCAGGCGCGTCATCATCAGCCCGCCAGAGGCTTCATACACGGGCCGGTCGGCCGTCGCGTAGCGGGGCGCGACGTCGTAGAAATACCCGTTCAGGCGCGCATTGCCGAACACGGCACCGACGTTGGCATCGGCCTGCCACGTGCCCGTGCCATCGCCGATCTCGTAGACGACGCGCGGCTCGAAAACGAGGCCCTGGCGGCGAAAGCCGTTGCCCAGTTCCAGCGGCATCCGCAGCGGCAGCTCCAGCCGGACGCGGCTGGTGGCGGACGGTTCGGCCAGCAGCACCTTCAGGCGCGGGCCGAATTCCAGCAGCGAGCGCAGGTCCGGCATGCCGGCGCGGGCGTCCACGTCGTCGGAACGGGCCGGCAGCGATAGCGCGAAGCCCAGGTCCAGCTCGACACGGTCGCTGTTGATCAGCCGGGCACTGACGCCGGACCGGTCGGCGCGGATGATCTTGCCCCGGTAGATGACGATCGGCAGCAGCAGTGCCTTGGCGGCGCGGTCGTCGGCGCCTGGGTAGGCGGGCGTGGAGGCGGCGCCGCCGAACACGCCGATTTCCCATAGGGGCAGGGCAGGGTCGGGGACGGCCGGTGCGGCGCCGGCCGATGCCATCGCGGCCAGCAGTGCGGTGCAGCTCCAGATGCGCCGCTGCGTGCGCGCGCCGAGAGGATGTCGGGACATGTTGTTCTTTCGTACACTGGACAATGCCGGCACCTTACCATGGGCGGCCTGCGGCGCCCACCATCTCCTCTGTTCCTACAAGCGCCTCGCCCGTGCGCCTATCCCCGGCTGCGTCCGCGCGGGCTACGCTGGGGCACGTTTTCAACGCTTTCACCAAAGGAGATCGACATGCCGAACAACACCAATCCCGGGCGCTCGCTGGACCAGGCCGTACAAGCCGGCATCGACGCCGCCGACGCCCTCGATGCCGACACCCGCAGCGAAGCGGACAAGGGCTACGACGAGGCCGTCCGCACGCCGTGGAACGGCAGCGAGCAGGCCGACAGTACGGCGGACCAGGGCGCCAGCCGCGCCGACGCCGGCAACCGGCAGTCGCTCGACGAGGACGACGAGGAAGACAGCGAGGCCCAGAGCCTCTCGGGCGGCGGGCGCGCGAGCGACCCCACCGGCCTGGAAACGGCGGCCGGCAACCAGCAGTCCTCCAGCTGAACGGGGCAAACCAGCCCTTCGCACCAGGGGGCGAATGCGGTACCATTGTGAATATTTCAACATCGAAAGACTTCATCATGACCGACGCCACCCTGGAACGCCGCATGCTCGTGTCGCTGCGCATTGCGCTGTCGCCTTTCCCGGAGAACAACCGCGAACTGCAATTTACCGTTGTCGACAAGGCAGGAACGCCACTCGACGCGACGGTCAATGTTGGTAAGGAATTCGAGCAACTGCATGACATGGTCTCCGGCATCGCGGCCAAGACGCTCGCCCCCCCTCGGGAGACGCCTTTCGGCCAGCCGCAGCAGCCGAGGGTCATGATCGGTTTCGATGGCGCCAAGGCGCCGAACTACCGTTTCCATTTCACCATCGTGTATGCCGCTGGCGATGGCAGCCCATTGCCCCCGACCACATATATCGCCCCCGTCTCCGAAGCTTCCCTGGCCCGCCTGGCCGACGCGCTGCGCACCGTCGCCGAAGCCGGTTCGGGCGTGGCGGAGTGGACGGCGGCCGGCTGATACGGCTGCGCCCGGCATGATCCGGGAGAATCGGCTAGCATCCCCCTACTGCCAAATCGGCAACATTTCCGTAGAGGGGTGCCATGTCCTTCCTGATCGTCCTCGCCGCGCTGTTGTTCCTGATGTTCGCCGCTTACCGCGGCTACAGCGTCATCCTGTTCGCGCCCGTCGCCGCGCTCGGTGCCGTGCTGTTGACCGAGCCCGCGGCCGTCGCGCCTGTCTTCTCCGGCATCTTCATGGAGAAGATGGTCGGCTTCATCAAGCTGTATTTCCCCGTCTTCCTGCTGGGCGCCGTGTTCGGCAAGCTGGTCGAGCTGGCCGGCTTTTCCGAAGCCATCGTGATGGCCGCCATCAAGTACATCGGCCGCTCGCGCGCCAATGCCGTCATCGTCGCCGTCTGCGCGCTGCTGACCTATGGCGGCGTATCGCTGTTCGTCGTGGTCTTCGCCGTCTACCCGTTCGCGGCCGAGCTGTACCGGCAAAGCGGCATCCCGAAGCGGCTGATGCCCGGCGCCATCGCGCTGGGCGCGTTCTCGTTCACGATGGACACCTTGCCCGGCACCCCACAGATCCAGAACATCATTCCCACCACCTTCTTCCAGACCACCAGCTGGGCCGCGCCGTGGCTGGGCACGATCGGCGCCGTGATGACGATCGTCGTCGGGCTGGGCTACCTGGAGTGGCGCCGCCGCAGCGCCATGGCCAGCGGCGAGGGTTATGGCGACAGCGACCCGAAGGAAGCGGCCACGGCCCATGGGCGCACGGCCGGCAAGCTGCCCCATCCGTTGCTGGCGCTGGCGCCGCTGGTGCTGGTGGGGGTCGCCAACTTCGCGCTGACCTCGCTGATCCGCGACGCCTATGGCGACAACTACGTGCTGACGTCGAACCTGCTGCCCGGCCTGCACGCGCCCGTGTCCACGCCGATCAAGACGGTGGTGGGCATCTGGGCCGTCGAAGGTGCGCTGCTGCTGGGCATCCTGCTGGTGTGCGCGACGGCCTTCGGGCGCATCCGCGAGTCGTTCGCCGCCGGCACCAAGGTGGCCGTGGGCGGGGCGCTGCTGGCGGCCATGAACACGGCATCCGAATACGGTTTCGGCGGCGTCATCGCCGCGCTGCCGGGTTTCATCGCCGTCAGCGAAACCCTGCGCGGCATTCCGAACCCCCTCGTCAACGCCGCCATTTCCGTCACCACCCTGGCCGGCATCACGGGCTCGGCCTCGGGCGGCATGAGCATCGCGCTGGCAGCCATGGCCGATACCTTCATCGCCGGCTGCCAGCAGGCCGGCATCCCGCTGGAGGTGCTGCACCGCGTGGTGGCGATGGCCAGCGGCGGCATGGATACCCTGCCGCACAATGGCGCCGTCATCACCTTGCTGGCCGTCACGGGCCTGACGCACCGCCAGTCCTACCGCGACATCTTCGGCATCACCGTCATCAAGACGCTGGCCGTGTTCTTCGTCATCGCCGTGTATTACCTGACGGGCCTGGTGTGAACGGAAACCGACAGCCGCCGAGCTGTTAGCAGGTGCTTTGCGTCGTGCCATCCGGTATGATAGTTCCATCCAGGGACACGACAGGGGGGCGCCGCCGTGACAGTCGATGTGGAGGCCACGGACATCGTGGCCAGTGGAATCGCCGGCCTCGACACGATCCTGCTAGGCGGCTTCGTGCGCAACCGGCTCTACCTGATCGAAGGGGCGCCCGGCTCCGGCAAGACCACGCTGGCCCTGCAATTTTTGCTCGACGGCGTGCGCCGGGGCGAGCCGGTGCTGTATATCACCCTGTCCGAATCGGCTGCCGAACTGCGCGGCAGCGCCGCCTCGCACGGCTGGTCGCTGGAGGGCATCGACATCCATGAAGTGCTGCCTTCCGAGCAGATCCTGCAACCCGAGGAGCAGTACTCGATCTTCCACCCGGGCGACGTCGAAAGCCGCGCCACCACCGACGATATCCTGGCCGCCGTCAAGCGCGGCCGGCCGCGTCGCGTCGTGCTCGATTCGCTGTCCGAACTGCAGCTGCTGGCCACCAGCGCGCTGCTGTACCGGCGCCAGGTGCTGGCGCTGAAGCAGTTCTTCGCCAGCCGTCACTGCACTACCTTGCTGCTGGACGACAAGACCGGCGCCGACGGCGACCGCCAGGTGCGCAGCGTCGCCCACGGCGTCATCGCGCTCGAACGCCTGCCCAGCGAATACGGTGGCATCCGCCGGCAGATCGAAGTGATCAAGCTGCGCGGCGTCGCCTTCGCCGAAGGCCTGCACGACTACCGCATCGTCACGGGCGGACTGGTGGTCTACCCGCGCCTCGTGGCGGCGCAGACGCGCCAGGCGCGCGGCTATGCCCGTTTTTCCAGCGGCGTGCCGGCGCTGGACGACATGCTGGGCGGCGGCCTGGAGCAGGGCACCAGCACCCTGATCGCGGGGCCGTCCGGTGCAGGCAAGTCGTCGCTGGCGACGCAACTGGCCGCCGCCGCGCTGGCGCGGGGCGAACCGGTGGCCATGTTCATCTTCGACGAGTCGGCCGGCAGCTTCATCCACCGCGCCCAGGGCCAGAACATCGATATCGGGCAAGCCGTCGAGCGGGGCCTGCTGCAACTGCACCAGATCGATCCGGCCCAGATGAGTCCCGGCGAATTCACCCATGCCGTCTGCGCCGCCGCCGATGCCGGCGCCCGCATGGTCGTCGTCGACAGCCTGCAGGGCTTCCAGCGCTCGATGCCCAGCGAAAAGCTGCTGGCCACCCACCTGCACGAACTGCTGACCTACCTGGATCAGTCCGGCGTGGCCACCGTGCTGGTGGGCCTGCAGCATGTCGCCCAGGCCGGGCGCATCGCGGTGGAATCGTCCTTCCTGGCCGATAACATCATCATGCTGCATTACTTCGAAGCCGGCGGCGCCGTGTGCCAGGCCATTTCCGTCTACAAGAAGCGCGGTGGCGAGCACAAGCGCACGATCCGCCAGTTCCGTATCGCCGCTGGCGGTATCGAGATCGGCGCCGTGCTGACGGGTTTCCACGGCATCCTGACCGGCACGCCCCGGCTGGCCGACAGCGAGGCGCCGGCCATGGCGGCCTTCGATGGTTGACGTCACGCCCCTGGAGCAGCGCGTGCTCGTGTGCACGCCGTACGGCAAGGATGCCATCCTGACGGCGTCGCTGTTGTCGCAGGCCGGCATGTGCTGCACCGTGTGCGAGGGCATGGCCACCGTGTGGGACGAGCTGGCGCGGGGTGCCGGCGCCCTGCTGACGGTAGAGGAGGCGCTGACGCCCGACGTGGTGACGACCATGCAGGACTGGCTGGGGCGCCAGAGTGCCTGGTCGGACCTGCCCATCCTCGTGCTCACGCGCATGGGCGAGCGCTCGGCCTGGGCCGCCGCGGCCTATGAAAAGCTGGGCAACCTGACCTTGATCGAACGGCCGGTGCGGCCGCATTCGCTGGTCAGCGCCACCCGCTCCGCGCTGCGGGCACGCCAGCGCCAGTACGAGATCCGCCAGGCCGACCAGCGCAAGGACGAATTCCTCGCCATGCTGGCGCACGAGCTGCGCAATCCGCTGTCGCCGATCAGCGCGGCCGCGGCCCTGCTGGGCATCGCCGCCGACGATCCTGTGAAGGTGCGGGCGGCCAGCGCCATCATCACGCGGCAGGTGGGCCAGATGACGCACCTGATCAACGACCTGCTGGATGTGGCCCGCGTCACGCGCGGCCTGATCGTGCTGGAGCACGTGCCGCTGGACCTGCGCGACGTCGTCACGGAAGCGCTGGAACAGGCCGCGCCCCTGGTCAAGAGCCGCAGGCACCGGCTCGACGCGCGGCTGCCGACCACGCCGGTGCCCGTGACGGGCGACCTGCACCGCCTGATCCAGGTGGTCAGCAACCTGCTCGGCAATGCCGCCAAGTACACGCCGGAAGGGGGCGCCATCGACGTCGACCTGGCCGTGCAGGGCGAGCAGGTGGTGCTGCGCGTGGCCGACAACGGCATCGGCATCGCCGCCGGCATGATCGACCACGTCTTCGAGCTGTTCTCGCAGGCCGAGCGCACGCCGGACCGCTCGCAGGGCGGCCTGGGCCTGGGGCTGGCGCTGGTGCAAAGCCTGGCCGAGTCGCATGGCGGCAGCGTTACCGTCACCAGCCCGGGCGCGGGACGGGGCAGTGTATTCACGTTGACCCTGCCGCGCCGCGAGACGCCGGCGCCGTGCCCGGCCCCCGAGGACTGCGCGCCGCGCGTGCAGGCGGCCAATGCGGCGCCGCTGCGCATGCTGGTGGTGGACGACAACGCCGACGCGGCCGACGCACTGAAGTTCGTGCTGGGCACGGCCGGCCATGCCGTCACGGTGGCCCATTCGCCGGCCGAGGCCCTGGCCGCCCATGCCCGCTATGACGCTTGCCTGCTCGACATCGGCCTGCCTGGCATCGACGGCTACGAACTGGCGCGCCAGTTGCGTCGGCGCCCCGAACTGGCCGGCAGCTGCTTTATCGCCGTTACCGGCTACGGCACGGCGGGCGACCGCCAACGTTCGCTGGCGGCTGGCTTCGATGCCCACCTGGTCAAGCCGGTGGACGTGGCCGAACTCGATGCGCTGCTGGCGCGCCTGCCCGGGGCGCCTCGCCGCACCGGCCGCGCCGGCCTGGTCAAGGCTGGGGCGCCGCCAGCGCGGCCTCAAGCTGCGCCATCGTAAACGGCTTGCGCAGCAGGGTCGCGGTGAAGTCCAGCGGCGGCAGCTCGGCGCCGGATACGAAGAGCACGCGCAGGCCGGGGCGGGTGGTCAGCGCCTGCGCGGCCAGGTCGATGCCCGATTGCCCGGGCAGGTGCACGTCCGTCAGCAGCACGTCGGTTCCGGCCAGCAGGGCCAGCGCGCCGTCGGCCGAGGCCAGCGGCGTCACCGCGTGGCCCAGCAGTTCGAGCATCTGGCACAGGATCTCACGGCCGTCCTGGTTGTCCTCGACGACGACGATGCGCAGCGGCGCCGGTCCGGAATCCGGCGCGGCGCCAAGTGCGGGCGCGGCGGCCGGGCGCTGGTCCAGCACCTCGCGCACGCGCCGCGCCAGGTCCGGCCGCGCATAGGGTTTGCTGAGCAGCTCCACGCCGGGATCGAGCCGGCCTTCGTGCACGATGGCGTTCTGCGTGTAGCCGGAGGTGTACAGGATGCCGATCGATGGCAGCAGCTCGCGGGCGCGCCGCACCAGTTCCGTGCTGCGCAAGGGGCCGGGCATGACGACATCGGTAAACAGCAGATCGACGTGGACGCCGCTTTGCAGCAAGGTCAGCGCAGTCTGCGCGTCGGCCGCGCGCAGCACGGCATAACCGAGGGCGGTGAGCTGGTCCACAACCACCTGGCGCACACCTTCGTCGTCCTCGACGACCAGGATGGCTTCGCGCCCGCCCACCACGGGCCCGCTTGTCGGGCGCGGCTCGACATGTTCCTGCTGGTGCGTGCGGGGCAGGTAGATCTTGACGGTGGTGCCGATGCCCGGCTCGCTGTACAGCTTCAGGTGGCCGCCGCTCTGCTTGACGAAGCCGAACGCCATCGACAGGCCCAGGCCCGTCCCTTGCCCTTCGCGCTTGGTGGTGAAGAACGGCTCCACCGCGCGCTCCAGCGTCTCCGGTGTCATGCCGCAGCCGTTATCGGTGATGGCCACCATGACGTACTGCCCGGGGCGCACGTCCGCGTGGGCGGCGATGTACTGGGTGTCCAGGGTGGCGTTGGCCACCTCGATGGTCAGCATGCCCTGGCCAGCCATGGCGTCGCGCGCGTTGACGGCCAGGTTGATCAGCACGTTTTCCAGCTGGGCGCGGTCGGCCAGAGTGGTCCAGCTGGCGCCGCCGATGACGGTTTCGATATCGATGCCCTTGCCCAGCACCTGGTGCAGCAGCTCGTGCAGGTCGCGCACGATGCGCGACAGGTTCAGCGCCACCGGCTGCAGGGGCTGGCGCCGCGCATAGGCCAGCAGCTGCGCTGTCAGTCGCGCGCCCCGTTCGACGGCAGCCGCCGCGCTGGCCGCGCGGCGCGTCGCCGCCACGTTGCCGGCCTGTTCCAGCGCCAGCAGTTCCAGGTTGGCCGCCACCACCTGCAGGATATTGTTGAAGTCGTGGGCAATGCCGCCTGTCAGCTTGCCGATCGATTCCAGTTTCTGTGCGTGGTTCAGCGCCGCCTGGGCTTTCTGCAGCTCGGCGCCCCGTTCGGCCACCTGTCGCTCCAGGTCGTCCTGGTGGCGGATCAGGAGGTCCTGCATCAGTTTGTACTCGGTGGCGTCGTTGCCCTGGCAGAAGATGCCGGTGACGTCGCCGGCAGCGTCGAACAGGGGCTGGTAGACGAAGTCCAGGTAGCGCGTCTGCGGCGCGCCGCCGGGGCCGCGCCGCAAGGTGATCTGCATGTTGCGGCCGACGTAGGGCTCGCCGGTGATGAAGACCTGGTCGCGCAGGCGGGCGAAGGGCTGGCCCGCGAGCTCGGGGAAGACCTCGTCGACGGCGCGGCCGATCAGGTCCTGGGCGCCCATGATGTCGAAGTAGGCGCGGTTGGCCAGCTCGAACACGTGGGCGCGTCCGCGTGTGACGGCCATGAAGCCGGGCGCCTGGTCGAACAACCGTGCCAGTTCCACGTATTGGCCCTGCGCGCTGGCGATGGCGGCCTGATTGTTGGCCCGTTCGATCTGCAAGGAGCGCTCGCGTTCGGACACGTCGCGCAGCGCCAGCATGGCGCCGGCGAAGCTGCCGTCGTTCTCGCGCACGCTGGAGGCAACCAGCTCCAGCACCGTGCCGGGCAGGGCGGCCAGGCGCAGGTCGGCCTGGGCACGCGTGCGACCCGTGCGCACGGCCGTCAGCGCCCCTTCGATGCCGGCGTTCCACAGGGGCAGGTCCTGCAAGCGGGCGCCGCGCAGGCTGCCCCCGTAACCCACCGCATAGCGGGTGGCCGCGTCGTTCCAGTACAGCACGCGCAGGTCGGCATCGACCAGGATCACGGCGTCCGGCGCCTGGTCGAGGAAGGTGTCGAGATAGCGCTCGGCCTTCTGCAGCCGCTGCAGCTGGGTCACGTCCACAGGACGCACCGGCGCGATCTGCGCATTGGCGCGATTGAGCGTGGTGCGTATGCGGCGGGCCCGGCGCCCGGCCTCGGCCAAGGCGACCAGCTCGCGCGCCGGGTCGACGCCGTGGCCCGTGCCGAGGGTGACGCTGCGCATCAGCGGCGTGTGGCGCAGGCCGTCGCGCAGCGCGTCGATGGTTTCCAGTGGCGCCAGCACCAGCAGGCGGCTGTCGGGCCAGGCCTGTTGCACCTGCCGGGCGATGCCAAGGGGGCGCGCCAGGCAGTCCAGCACGACGACGGCGGGGCGCTCGCGCCCCTGTGCGGCATCGGCCAGTTCGCGCAACAGGGCTTCCGTGCCGATGGCCTGGATCGTCACGCCGGCCGCGCGCGCGGCCGCAAGCAAGGCCTGGCCCTGGGCATCCGGCCCCGCGACGTACAGGGCTTCGACGGCGGGATCGCTCATAGCAGCGGCATGCCCAGCAGGGCGCGCCCGGTCCAGATATGCAGCATGTCGGCGGTGGGCGACATCACGTGGCTGGCGCGCGCGTCGCGCAGCATCTGGCCCACGCGGCTGTTCTCGCGGTAGGCGCTGCCACCGCAGATCGACATGGCGTCGTTGGCCAGCGCGATGGCCGTGTCGCCCGCGTCGGCCTTCGAGGCGAGGATGAAGGGCAGGGCGTCGGCGTCGCCCCGGTCGCCCTTCTGCGCGGCAGTGATCACCAGCGCCCTGGACTTCTGGTAGGCCGTCCACATGGCCGCGTAGCGGGTCTGCATGGTTTCCACGTCGCCCAGCACGGTGCCGCTGTGCTCGAAGCGGCGGTTGCGCAGCTGTTCGCCGGCCGCGTCCAGCGCCGACTTGGCGATGCCCAGGTAGGTGCCTGCCATCGCCATCAGGAAGTAGGGTGCCACCACCTCGAACACGTACCAGACCTGGTCGCCTTCTGCGCCCAGCAGGTTGGCGGCCGGGACCCGCGCGCCATCCAGCTGCAGGGTGCGCGAGGAGTTGCCGCGCATGCCGAAGCCCTGCCAGTCGCCGTGGAAGGCAGCGCCCGGCGTGTCGGCGTCGACGATCAGGCAGCTGAAGTCGCCCCGTTCGCAGGCGTCCTCGCTGGCGATGGTGGAGACGACGTAGGAATCGGCGTGGCCGCCGTTGGTCACGAACTGCTTGCTGCCGTCGACCAGGTAATCGTCGCCGGCCCGTGTCAGCCGCGTGGCGGGCAGGTAGAAGTGGGCGCCCGTGCCGCTTTCGGACAGGGCCAAGGTGGTGATGTGACGCCCCTCCGCGATGGCGCGCAGGTAGCGCTCGCGTTGGTGATCGGTGGCCTTGGCCGCGATCACGGCCGTGCCCACGCAATGCATGCCGAAGCACAGGGCCGACGACGGGCAGGCTTCGCCGATGGCGGCCGTCACCATCGACAGGGCCAGCAGGCCGAGGCCGTGCCCGCCCAGCTCGTATGGCGCCTGCAATCCCATCAGGCCGGCGTCGGCGAAGGCCTGCATCGACGCGGCCGGCCAAAGGCAGGACTCGTCGACGGCGCGCGCCTCGGGTGCGGTAACGCTGGCCACCACGCGGTGCGTCAGGGAGAGCAAGGCGTCGAGGTCGCGCGGAAAGCCGGTATGCATGAGAGTTCGCCTAAATTGCGAGTATATGCCGGGCCCGGTGGAGGTGTCGGACAATAGGCGGGCTGCGGGCCCAATTGCTCATCAACGTGACGATTTCCCCGCTTTCCCGCGCCGCGAAAGCCCCTATGATGTCAGCGGTGCCGCGCCCGCCCGGCGCGGCCGGTTCCCTTGAGTCCATGCGCACCATGCCGATATTCGCCAATGCCTCCCTGCGCCTCGTGCGCCTGTCCTTAGCCGTCGCCGCGCTGGCATCCCCCGCGGCGGCCCAGGAACTGGGCATCCCGCAGGCGTCGGACGCGGCGCGGCAAGGCGTCCAGGAACGCGCCGCGCGCGCTGGCGCCACGACCTTCCTGATGGCAGGCGTCACGGCCGCCTCACCCGGCACGCTCAGCCTGTTCTCGTCGAACGACGGCGTCGAGTTCACGTCGCTCGCTTCCGAGGCGTTCCGGCCGCAAGCCGGCCTGGCGCGCGATCCGGCGCTGGCCCGTGGCGCGGACGGCTGGTACCACATGCTGTACGCCATCGACGGCGGCAAGCCGGGGCTGACCCGCTCGCGCGACCTGAAACGGTGGGAGCCGCCGCGCGAGCTGGCGCTGGCCGGCACGCCCCGCTGGCTGCGCGACCGCGACGGTGGGCTGAAGGCCATCGTGTCGTCCGAGGGGGCACACCGCTGGTTCGACGCGGGCGCCGGCCTGGCCCAGTGGGCGGCGCCGCGGCCGATGCAGGGCCTGGCGCTACGGGACGCCATCCTCGCCGCCGGCGACAGCGGCTACGTGGCGCTCGGCACCGACGCGGCAACCGGGCAGCCGGCGCTGGCCACGGCGCCCGCGCTGGACGGTCCCTGGACTGCAACGCGGCTCGCCGCCAGTTGGGACAAGGCCTGGCGCGCGCAGTCGCTGGTGCGCCTCGCCGATGGCGCGTGGCGCGTGTACCTGTCCGATCCGGCAGGCGTGCACACGTGGCATGCCGACAGCGCCGATCTGCGGGCCTGGCAGGCGCCGGCCAGGCTGAAAGGGGTATCCGGCGCCGTGCGGCAGGCGACCGTGATGACGGAAGAAAAAGCTGTGTTCGCGCAGGCCACGCGGCCGGCCGGCAAGCCGAAAAGCATCACGTGGGACCAGTACGCCCTGAAGATTGACGGGGAGCGCGTGGTGTTGTGGTCCGGCGAGATCCATCCGTTCCGGCTGCCCAATCCCTCGCTATGGCGCGACGTGATCCAGAAGATGAAGGCGCTGGGCTTCAACGGCGTGGCCTTCTATTTCGACTGGGGCTACCATTCGCCGGCGCCGGGCGTGTACGATTTTTCCCATGTCCGCAACGTCGAGCGCGCGCTGGAGATCGCGGATGAGGAGGGCATGTACATCATCGCCCGCACCGGCCCGTATGTGAACGCGGAGCTGACCGGCGGCGGCTATCCCGGCTGGATGCTGCGCAACCGCGCCGAGGCGCGCACGGACGATCCGGTCTATCTGGCGGCCGTGGACGAGTGGATGACGCAGATTAATGCCATCGTGGCGCGCCACCAGCTCACCACGGGCGGCGGCAACGTCATCGCCTACCAGCTGGAGAACGAGCTGGGCAAGGTCGAGCCAAAGCACGTGCGCCAGATGGAACACCTGGCCGCCAAGGCCCGCGCCGACGGCATCACGGTGCCGTTCTTCCACAATGCGGCCGGGCGCCTGCCCGACTGGACGCCGAAGGCATCGACGGCGCCGTGGGCCAACCCCGGCCCGACCGACCTGTATGCCTTCGACGGCTACCCGGGCGGCACCTGCGACGTGCATGGCGATCCGGCGCGGCCGAACGTGGCGCCGGACTGGGGCCTGTACGGCAACGGTTCGCCGAAGACGGGCGCACTGTCCTCACCCGGCACGCCCGGCTTCGCGGCGGAACTGGGCGGCGGCTGGTTCGACTACTGGGGCTCGAACGGCACCTACGCCTGCACGGCCGAACGCCAGGGCAAGGGCTACCAGCGGGTGTTCTACGGCACCAACCTGATCAACCGCATCACGATCCACAATATCTACATGACCTTCGGCGGCACGTCATGGGGCTGGCTGCCCGGTCCCGTCGTGTACACGTCCTACGACTACGGTGCGCCCATCGCGGAGGACCGGGGCCTGCGGCCCAAGGCGCTGGCGCTGAAGCAGCAGGGCATGTTCGTGCAGTCCGCCGGCAAGGCGCTGGCGCAGATGGACAAGGGTCCGGCGATCGCCACGTCGTCTAAACGGGCGAAGGTCTACCACAACGTCAATCCGGCGCTGGGCGCGCACATCCTGTTCGCCGTCCACAGCCCGTCGAACCTGACGAGCGACGACAGCTTCACGTTCGAGCTGGCGACGAAAAGCGGGCGCTTCACCGTGCCGCTGCGGCTGAACGGGCAGGACGCCAAGATGCTGCTGGCCGAATATCGGCTGGAACGCCAGCACCTGGTGTATTCGACGTCGGAACTGCAGACGCACCTGCAGGATGGCGAGCGCGATATCGCATTGCTGCACGGCCGCACCGGCGAGGCCGGCGAGACCGTGCTGCGCTATGCGTCGGCGCCGCGCGTGGAAGTCCTGGCCGGCAAGGTGGGCCAGCGCTGGGACGGCAAGGCTGGCCTGCTCAAGCTCGACTACCGTCACGACGGCCTGGCGCGCGTGCGGATTTCAGGCGGCGGGCGGGCACCCCTGCTGCTGCTCCTGGCCGACGAAGCGCACAGCGTGCAGTTCTGGACCCAGGACACGCCGGCGGGCCGGCTGTTGCAGCTCTCGCCCGTGCTGGTACGAAGCGCGAGCCTGGCCGGGGGCGAACTGCGCCTGAGCGGCGACAGCACCGGGGCGGCCGCCATCGAGATCTGGGGCGCGCCCGCCAGGGCCGCGCGCGCTGTGTCGTTCAACGGCGCGGGCATTTCCTTCGCGCCGCAGCCGGACGGCTCGCTGCGGACCGCCGCCATCGCCGCGCCGGCCGCGGTGACGCTGCCGTCCCTCGGCAGCTGGACGCGGCGCATGGACAGCCTGGAAGCGCGGCCCGACTTCGACGATGCCGGCTGGGCCAGGATCGATGGACGCGCGTCGGCGGCGCAGACGTGGACCATGCCGGAACGGGGCCAGCCGACCCTGGCGATGAGCGACTACGGCTTCCACCATGGCGACGTGTGGTACCGGGGCCGGGTTGACCTGGCGGACGGCAAGGCCACGCAGCTGGAATTGTTCTATGGCGCCGGCGGCGCCGGCATGATCCAGGTGTGGGTCGACGGCCGCTTCGTCGGACAGCACGAGCTGGACGTGGGCCGCCAGTTCCCCGAGACCACCGACAGCGTGCGGTTCGCGCTGGGCGAACTGGCACCGGGGCCGCACGTGATTGCCGTCATGGTGCGCAACAACTCGCACAACTGGGACCTGATGGCCGACGACGCGCACCGCGAGGCACGCGGGCTGATCGCCGCTTCGCTGACGTCGAAAGGCGGGCGCCGCTTCGAAGTGCCGATCGCCTGGCGCATCCAGGGCAACCAGGGTGGCGAGGACATCGCCGACGTGGTGCGCGGGCCGATGAACAACGGCGGCCTGTCCGGCGAGCGACAGGGCTGGTATCTGCCGGCGTTGCCCGCTGGCGCCAAGGAGGGCTGGGGCACGGCAAACGTGACTGATGCGCCGCCGGCGCCTGGCACCTACTGGCTGCGCACCACGTTCGAGCTGGACCTGCCGCGCGGGCACGACGTTCAGCTGGGGCTGGCGTTCGGCGATACGACGCGACCCCGCTCGGAGCGCGAGAACCGCGCCCTGATCTTTGTCAATGGCTGGAACATGGGACAGTTCATCGCCCACGTGGGACCGCAGCGCACCTTCGTCATTCCGCCGGGCATCCTCAATCCGAACGGCGCCAACACGATCGCGCTGGCGGTGACGACGGACGGGCAGGCCGGCAACGGACTGGAACCGGTGCAGCTGGTGACCTTGCGCACGGCGCGCGGCGGCGTGCCGCTGGAACTGATGCCGGGCGCCGCGCCGGCGGCGCGCTAGGCCCGGCTGGCGCGTCAGGCGCGGCGTCGGCGTCGCGCGGCGCCGGCCGTGATCAGCAGACCGGCGCCCAGCATGGCCCACGTCGACGGTTCCGGCACGGCCGCGATGGTGAAGGTGGTCTGCGGCGTCCAGTGGAAGGAGTAGCGTTCGTCGAAGCCGGGACGGTAGTTGTAACGGTATTCGCCTTCGCCGGAAACGAAGTAGTGGCCGCCGCCGACCAGGCCTTCCGGGTCCTTGCCCCGTTCGCCGGCCGTGAAAGTCAGCCCGCCGGCGTCGGAATAGCTGAAGGCTTCGATCGCGCACACGTAGTAGGCATTCGTGCGGGGCTCGCACAGCACGTAGTCCAGGCCGTCCAGGATCAACGACGTGATCTCGCTGCGCTCGACGATGCCGTTGGCATTGAAGTCGTCGCCGATAAAACTTCCGGTTACCTGGCGCTCCGCATGGAACAGCCCATCTCTCGAGTCAAGGAAGCCCTGGTACATGAATTTCCAGGTTTCTGTTGCCTGTGCGGTGCTGCAAAGGCAAGTCAGGATGCCTGCGTTGATGAGTTGTTTGAGCATTGAGGCCTCCTAGGGAACGATGAGTGAAAAATGGTAAGTGGTGAATGCTAGCAGAGTGAAAGGCGGTACTGGTAGCATACGACCGGTTTTGTTGTTGAAACGCATGGTTTGACCGCCTCACGGCCCTTGCTGGTACACGCTTAGCAGCACCGGGAACCGCCCCGTCACCAGGCCGGCCAGGCTTTCGCCCAGCAGCATGCCGGTCAGCCCCAGCGCTGCGATAATGCCCATCGCAACGGCGATCGAGAGCACGAAGCGCCGGTTCGGCACGCGCAGCACGAAGGGAAGGTTGATGGCCACGCTGGCCAACGAGGCGATGATGGCGCCCGTGGCGGCCACATCCAGGGTGAGCTTGCCGTCGGCGGCCAGGCTCGCGGCGGCCGCCACGGCGCTGGCACTGGAAACCGCGCCGCCCAGCAGGCTGACGAGATAGAAACCGACATTGCCGAAGTATTTCTGCGTCAGTACGCCAAGGATATGCAGCACGAGGAAGACCAGGCCGTACTTCAGCGCGCTCCAGAGCGAGAACGGTAGCACGATCTGGTCCGATGGTGGCGCGTCCTGTGGCACTGCGGCAACGGCTGCCGGCGTACGCCGGTAGAACACGAAGAAGGCGCTGGCGCCCAGCATGGCGGCAAAGGCGCCGCCGCCGGCCACGGCCACGCCGGGGGCCAGCAGGGCCAGGATTACGGCGTTGCGCATCACCATCGCCGAAGTAGCCAGGATGATGCCCCGGTATGCGGCGGCAGCGACGGCGCCACTGGCATGCATGCCGACGCGGGACGCCAGTTCATTAACGGTGACGGAGCTGTTGACCAGTCCGCCAAGGAAGCCGGCGATGGCCACGCCGCGCGTGCCGAAGGCCTTCCACAGCACATAGTTGACGAAGCCGATGCCGGCGATAAGGATCACGGTGGCCCAGGCCGCCCGTGGTTCGATCAGGCCCATCGGCCCGATGCTGCCCACCGGTAGCGCCGGGTAGATGACGATGCCCAGGATAGCCAGCAGCAATGCCGAACGCAATTCGCCCTCGGTCAAACCGATCGAGAAGCCTTGCAGGATGTCCTTCCACGCCAGCAGCGCCGTCGAGCTGACCATGATGGCGGCCGGTGTCAAGGTATGGCCCTTGCCGCACAGGATGCCGGCGATGCAGGTGACCAGCATCGCGGCCGACGTCGTCAGCTCGGTGCCGGAATGGGTGCGCATGTCCTGGATGTTCAGGAAGATCGTCAACAGGCCCGTCAGGCACAGCACGATGTAGGCATAGTTGTCGCCCAGCGAGGCGCCGACGGCGCCCAGGATGGCGATGAAGCCGAAGGTGCGCAGGCCTGCCTCCTTCTTGCGACGTTCCCGCTCCAGCCCGATCAGCAGGCCGAGCGCCAGCGCCAGCGCGAAACGGGTCAGCATTTCCAGGTAGGGCCAGTCCGTCACCGCCCCCTGGATGGGTGCGTCGATGATGTTGGCTGTCGTGCTCAGCAGGCTCATGTCTCACTGTAACGCCGAACCGGGCGACGGGACCACACTTTTGTGGTGCGGCAATGTGGTGCGGCAAAAAAGGTCCTTCGGCTAAGATGACTTTTCACAAAGCAGAAGGAGGCATCATGCAATCGGACAATCAGAACCGCCCGGGCCAGCCGCCCATCCACACGCAGCTGCCGGACTCGATCCCGGCCGATGACGCCAGGAAGATCGTCGGCGAGGCCGTTCCGCAGGGCGCCGACTACAATTCCCCGCCACCCCAGGGCGCTGGCAAGTCCATGGGGAGCGGCCTGGACGACGTTGGCGGCCCGGGCATGGGTCAGGCGCCAGGCGAGGGTGGCGAGCATGCCGCCACCGTGCGCGACCGCGACAGCCGTGCCGACGACCGGCATATGGCCAGCATGCAGCAGGGGCAGGGCGGCTCACGCCAGGATGGCGGTTCGCAGGACGGACAACAGGGAGGCAACATGAATCAGGAAGGCAACCGGGGCAGCGCCGGCCAGGCCGCCCAGCACGACACGCCGGGCAGCGCGCAAGGTGGCACCGAATCGGGCAATGCCCAGCGGGGCGACGCTGCCCGCTCCGAAGGCCTGCTGCCGGGCCAGGGCGAGGACGACGGCCGCTACGACGTGGCCGAGGAAGTCAGCATGGACCAGCAGTCGGACCGTGCCCGCAGCGTCGGCAGCATGGACCAGGCCGTGAAGGGCCCTCATGGCGACCAGTTGCAGGACGCCGTCGCCCGTACGCTGGGCAAGGGCGCCGACAAGAAGTAAGTCACCGGTCCAAGCGGTCCAGTGGGGCGGCCTTGGCCGCCCTTTTTGTTATCCGTCTATTGTTCTTTTTGCGCCGGATGCAGCACCGCGCGCAGCGCGGAAGCTTCAAAATAGACGTGCCGGATGGCCGGATGCGTGGCCGCGATGGCCTGCTCGAGTCGGGCAATGGCCGCTTCGACCTGGTCGATCGGCATGCCGCGGCGGAATTGCACGGAGGCGGCCAACAGCACGTCGTTCGGGCCCAGCTGCATGGTGCGCAAGGCGGCCACGCTGTCGAGGGCCGGCTCGCGTGCGAACAGCGCATGCAGGCTGGCCAACCCCTCGCGGTCAATGCCTTCGCCCACCAGCAACGCTCCCGTCTCGCGCGCCAGCGCGAAGGCGGCGCCGACCAGCACCAGGCCGATCAGGATGGACGCGATGGGGTCCAGGTAGGGATTGTCGAACAGCTGCCCCAGCGCAATGCCGGCCGCCGCGATGGCGATGCCCAGCAGGGCGGCGCAATCCTCGATAAACACGGTGAAGACGGATGCATCCTTGCTGGCCCGCACGGCCTGCCACAGGCTCGTCCCGGGCCGGCGAACCCGGTTCAGCGCCTTGCGCGAGACGTTCCAGCTGTAGCCCTCGAACAGCGCGGCCACGCCCAGCACGACATAGCTCCAGAACGGGTCGGTCAGCGGGGGCGGGGCGCGCAGCGCGTCGATGCCGTGGTAGATCGACAGGCCGCCCCCCAGCGAGAACACGGACAGCGCCACGATCAGGGCCCAGAAATAGACGGATTTGCCGTAGCCGAACGGGTGCTTGCGGTCGGGCGGCCGGTCACTGCGGTTCTCGCCGACGAGAAGCAGGAACTCGTTGCCTGTGTCGACGGTGGAATGAATCGCCTCGGCCACCATGGCCGCGCTGCCCGTGAGGGCCGCCACCGCGAACTTGGCGGCGGCGATGCCCAGGTTGGCGGCGATGGCCGCATAGATCACCTTGCGCGATTCGCCCGGCGGATCAGCGCGTGGCGGCGTACCGGGTGCGGCTGCGCCCGCTGTGGCTGCTGGGGCGGCCGGTGCCATTTCGCTCCGTGCCGCTGTTGCCGCCTTGTCCGCGCTGCCGGCTGTATTGCCCATTCCTGCCTTCGTCGCGCGCTTGCCGTCGTTACCCATGCGATGCCCTCTTGCCAGTCGAGCAGCTACTTTAGCGGGCGTCGGACCGTGCGTCGGTACGGCCACGCACCGGCCGGGCCACCGCAGTCGATGTACTGGCGCAACAGGTCCCAGCATTCGGCGACCATACCGGGAACCAGATGGTGCCCATTCCCCAGTAAAAATGCCGTAAAGCATGTTTTGTTGGATCGGTTTAAGCTGGATCAACTCTGCAGGCAAGCCCGGCAGGAAGGCGCTGCCTATACTGCAAGGTATTGCGTGGCGCACCCGGCGCCCGTTTCGTGGAGACTCCCATGCGCCAGGACCCCTTATCCGCCAGCATCGGCGACATGCTGCAGAAATTTCGAAAGATGGAAAGCTGGATGCGCCGCTTCGGCATCCCGCCCGTATTGGCGCGCATGCCCGTCTGGGTGCTGTGCCTGCATTATTGTCTGATGATGCGGGGGAAGACGGCCCGCATCGCCAAGGTCGCCGAGCGCATCGAGCGCTGGCTGGACACGATCACGGAACTATCCCGGCAGGACGATTCCCGCACCGAGTTGATCGACATGGACCGGGGCATGCGCAACGATATCGAATCCACCAAGCGCACCTTGCTGGCGCTGCGCGAAATCAGCCTCGACGTTGGAACCATGTTCTGCAGCATCGGCTTCCACTCGCGCCTGCTCGACCGCACGCAGCAAGGCTTCCTGAACGTCGTGGACGCTTCCTGCGCCACCGCCACGACGCTGCAAGATGCACTGGAAGCGCACGACAGCCACGCCTTGCTGCTGCTGCGGCAGATGGCACATGCGGGCGAGCAGGCGCCTGCTTGAGGGGAGTTCAACAGGATGGCTTCAGCCCGGACGGTGTAGCCAAAGCCGCTTCAGCCTAACAGCCACAGCCACAGCCACAGCCACAGCCACAACCACAGCCACAGCCACAGCCACAACCACAGCCAGGACGGCTTAGCCAGAACAACTTCAACTAAACCAGCCACAGCCAGAGCGGCATGGCCAAAACAACTTCCGTCAGAAGCGCTTGCCGAACCCGTCAGGCCAAAACAGCCTCAAACAAGGCCTGCTGCCGGTAAACGCACGGCGCGCCACAAGGCTTCATCTGCCGCCGATTCTTGCACCCGTCGCGCGGCCATTTGCCATCGCCGCGTCATCGCCAAGCGGCCATGCACGCTCAGTGGCATGGCATGGCATGCCGGCTGGGGGGCATCGCCCGATGTCAGCCCCTGGAGCCAGTCAGCTCAGGGCAACTTACCTCAAGGGCAGACGCTCGGGGCCCGCCACTTGAAACCAGCCAAGTCAGGGCCAGCAAAGTCAGGGCCAGCCAACTCAAGGCCAGCCAAGTCAGGGCCAGCCAAGTCAGGGCCAGCCAACTCAAGGCCTGTCAACTCAGGACCAGCCAACTCAGGACCAGCCACCTCGGGCACAGCCAGCTCAAGCTGGCCGATTGAAACCGGTCGCACCAGGGACACCATTTTCCGCCATCACGCTTAGACGCGGCCCCGGCGCGAACGCCGGTTGCCGCACGACCGCTCCCGGACAACGGGTGAAGAGGGGCCGCTGTCCGATCATCGCTGCCGTACAGGCAGGCCGCGTCTATCGTGATGGTGTTGCGCGCAAGGGAGTGCGCCGTTTAATGGTGATTGTGCGAAACTGCACAGAAGGCTCAGTGCGCTTTTGACAAGATCAGCAGCCAGCGGCCGAACAGCAGGACTTCGATATGGCCCGGCTCGACGCCCGTATCGCATTCGATAAAGGGGTTGACGGCATAGAAGCGCTTGCGGAAATCGCGGCAGACGAGCATTTCACGCTTGCCGAAACGGACCAGAAAGGACATGGGGGCATACTCCAGGCCAAAGCGGGATTCGAAGCGGTTACCGATGCGCGAGCCGATGCCGGTGTTAATGGTTGCCATGACAATTCCTTAAGTTTGGGTTGCTAAGGTGTTTGCGATCCAGGTCTCGGGCGCTGCCGTGCCTTGTATAAGGTCGGCGTTGGGCTACTTGCCGTAGAGTCCTGTGCTGCACTGGATACAAGCTTATCATAACCACTGTACAAAAACACAGGCCTGTATGAAAAAACAGGTTTTTTTGACCATCGTTGTTATCGCGCATCGCACATGAGTAAAATTGCATACGGGAAAGTAACCCGTTTCCTGGCTGCCCGGCTCAGTCCCGGCGGCGAGTTGGGACTGCACCTGACGGCCGGCATCGTCATGCTGGTGGTGGGTGTCACGGCCTTTGCCGAGATCGCCGACGCCGTCGGCGAGCAGGACGACATCGCCCGCTACGACCAGAGCATTTCGCAGTGGTTCTACGACCACGCGTTCGAGCCCTTGACGACTTTCATGCTGGGCCTTACTCATCTGCACGGCATTCCCGCCATGTGTGTATTGTCCAGCCTGCTGGGCCTGTGGTTCTGGCGCAAGGGAGCGCCGTACTGGCTGCTGGCCACCGCCATTTCCGTGCCGGGCGGCATGCTGCTCAATGTGCTGCTGAAGCATGTGTACCAGCGCGCGCGGCCGTCCTTCGAGGAGCCCTTCCTGACCCTGGCGACCTACAGCTTCCCCAGCGGGCACACGGCGGCGGCGACGCTGTTCTACGGCCTGCTGGCCAGCTATGTCGTCACCACCAGCAGCAACTGGCGCGTACGCTGGGCGGCCATGACAGGAGCCGCGCTGATGGTGGCGTTGGTGGCATTGAGCCGGGTCTACCTGGGCGCCCATTTCGTCAGCGACGTGCTGGCGGCGATGGCCGAAAGCGCGGCGTGGCTGGCCGTATGCATCACGTCCGTATCGACCTTGCGGCGCCGCCGCTCCGCCCGCAAGGACCAATGATGGCGGCGGAACCGATGCAGGACATGCCTGACCTGAAGAACCGTGTGGCCGTCATCGTCAACGCCGCGGCCGGCCTGGGCTACGACGGCGACTGGACCGCGGCGCTGCGCGACAAGTTCGCCGCCGTCGGCTTGAAGGCCGACGTCACGCTGGCCGCCAGTGGCGACGAGATGATCGGCGCGGCCCGGGATGCCGTCGCACGCGGCGTCGACATCGTTGCCGCCGGCGGAGGCGACGGCACCATCAATGCCGTCGCCTCCGTCATGGTCGACAGCGACATCACTTTTGCCGTGCTGCCGCTGGGCACCCTGAACCATTTCGCCAAGGACCTTGGCATTCCGCTGGCGCTGGACGAGGCCATCGCGAACATCGCCAAGGGCCGCGTGCGGCGCGTCGACGTGGGCGAAGTGAACGGCCGCATCTTCCTCAACAATTCCAGCCTGGGCCTGTACCCGGACATCGTGCGCGACCGCGAGAAGCAGCAGCGCCGGCTGGGGCGGGGCAAGTGGCTGGCGTTCTGCTGGGCATCGCTGGCGGCGCTGCGGCGCTTTCCCTTCCTCAGCGTGCGGCTGACGGTGGGCGAGGACGAGCATGCGCGGCGCACCCCTTTCGTTTTCATCGGCAATAATGAATACCTGATGCAGGGCCTGACCATCGGCGAACGGGCCGTGCTCGATGGCGGCAAGCTGAGCTTGTACGTCGCCCAGCGGCCCACCCGGCTCGGCCTGGTGCGCTTCGCCGGCCACGCCCTGCTGGGCCGGCTGGGCCAGTCGCCCGACTTCGACGTATTGCTGGCCGAGCGCTTCGCCATCGATACCCGCCGCAAGCTGATCCGCGTCGCCACCGATGGCGAGGTGACCTTGATGGCACCACCCCTGAACTACCGCTCGCGGCCGGCCGCGCTGGCGGTCATCGTGCCCCGCTGACAGGAGACTCCCATGCGCACCATCGTACATTTATCGGATATTCACTTCGGCAAGGTCGACGAGCAGCTGCTCGATCCGCTGCGCCGCACGGTGGAATCGGTGGAACCGGATATCGTCGTCGTGTCGGGCGACCTGACGCAGCGCGCCCGCAGCGAACAGTTCAAGGCCGCCAAGGCCTACCTGGACACCTTGCCGCAGCCGCAGATCATCGTGCCGGGCAATCACGATATTCCGCTCTACAACGTGGCAGCGCGCTTCCTGACGCCGCTGACGAAGTACCGCCGCTACATCACGCCGAACCTGGCGCCGGAATTCGTCGACGAGGAAATCGCCGTGATGGGCCTGAACACGGCCCGCTCGCTGACGATCAAGGACGGCCGCGTCAACCGCGAGCAGCTCAACCGCCTGCATGCGCGGCTGGCCGGCATCGGCCAGAACATCACGCGTATCGTGGTCACCCACCACCCGTTCGACCTGCCGGATCACCTGGACGAGGAAGACCTGGTCGACCGCGCGCCGATGGCGATGGACTCTTTCGCCAAATGCGGGGTGGACCTGCTGTTGGCCGGGCATGTGCACACCAGTCACTCGGCCAGCAGCGCCAAGCGCTACAAGATCGCCGGCTATTCCGCGCTGGTGGTGCAGGCCGGCACGGCGACGTCGACGCGGGGGCGGGGCGAAACGAATTCGTTCAATGTGCTGCGGGTGGAGCAGGACGAGATCCAGGTCGAGCGCTACAGCTGGAAAGATGCGTCGAAGGCCTTCGAGGTGGCCACCGTCGAGTGCTTCCGCCGTGAAGGCAATACGTGGGAGCCCTACCTGGGCGATTGAGCAGCGATGGCCGTGCCCGTGTCCACCCTGGGCGCCTAGCAGGACTTCAGGGAGCGCAGCTCACTGCTGCATAGCGGGCAATCGCCTGCAGGCGGTTGCCCTGTTCACCCACATGGACACAGGCCCGGCAGTAGAGCACATGAGCGTGTGTTTCTGTCGGGGGCCGGGGAGGGTACTGCACGCAGGCCACTGCCCGCTGTGCTGGCGCGAAGTGGCGCCTTAGAAAACGCCAACCGCGCCCCCGGCGGGGACGCGGACTG
>Ga0209913_1000495_pt1 | contig 32596 bp, 31 predicted proteins | sample PersoiDNA2013203_FD_185805 | JGI IMG/M metagenome (GOLD analysis project Ga0209913, IMG submission 185805) | Permafrost soil microbial communities from the Arctic, to analyse light accelerated degradation of dissolved organic matter (DOM) -... | ecosystem: Environmental > Terrestrial > Soil >... | reverse complement strand
CTCAACTTCGGGCAGCCGGCCTCCATCGACGTGCAGTTCAGCGGCGCCAATGTGGCCGAGAACTACCGCCTGGCCAGCGTGCTGCAAAGCAAGGTGCGGCAGATCGATGGTGCAGTGGACGTGCACATCCAGCAGCGCATCAACCAGCCCACCAAGAAGCTCGACATCGACCGTGCCCAGCTGCAGCAGCTGGGTCTGAACGCCAACAACGTGGCGCAGAACCTGCTGGTGTCGCTTTCGGGCAGCTTCCAGACGGCGCCGGCCTTCTGGCTGAACCCGGCCAACGGCGTGGTCTACAGCATCGCGGTGCAGACTCCGCAGTACCAGGTCGACTCGCTGGACAACCTGCTGCAGATCCCGGTGGGGGTGCCCATCACCAACAGCGTGCCGACGGGCAGCACCGCCGCCGCCCAGCCACCCGCGCAGCTGATGAGCAACCTGGTCACCGTGCGCCCCACCCGCGAGCAGACCGTGGTGTCGCGCTACAACATCCAGCCCGTGGTGGACGTGTTCGTGAGCGTGTCCGGGCGTGACCTGGGCAGCGTGGCAGGCGAGGTGCAGCAGGCCATCGACAGCATGAAGGCCGACCTGCCCCGGGGCACCAGCGTGAAGATGCGCGGCCAGGTGGAGACCATGCAGAGCTCCTACCTGGGCCTGGGTGTGGGCCTGGTCATGGCCATCGTGCTGGTGTACCTGCTGATCGTGGTCAACTTCCAGTCCTGGGTCGACCCCTTCATCATCATCACGGCACTGCCGGCCGCCCTCGGGGGCATTGCCTGGATGCTGTTCCTGACGGCCACCACGCTCAGCGTGCCCGCGCTCACCGGGGCCATCATGACCATGGGCGTGGCCACCGCCAACAGCATTTTGATGATCTCGTTTGCCCGTGAGCGCCTGCTGGACGGCGCGCCGCCCCTGTCGGCCGCGCTGGAAGCCGGCACCACCCGCCTTCGCCCGGTGCTGATGACCGCCCTGGCGATGATCATCGGCATGCTGCCCATGGCCGTGGGCCTGGGCGAAGGCGGCGAACAGAACGCGCCGCTGGGCCGTGCCACCATCGGGGGCCTGCTGTTTGCCACGGTCTCCACCCTGTTCTTCGTGCCTGTGGTGTTTGCCGCAGTGCACCGCGCCCTCCAACGCCGGGCCGCCCGGCATCCGCAGCCCACACCGATCCCAGCCCAAGGAAATGCCTGACATGAGCCACGCGCAGCGACACTCTTCCCTCGGAATCCACGGTCTGCACCAGCACGAAGGGGCCCACAACATCAAGCGCATCCGGCTGCTGCGCCGCGCGCGGTGGGCCGCCCTGGGCGTGCTGCTGGTGCTGGGTGCAGGCGCCGCCCTGGTGATGACCGAACGCGCCGCGCAGGCGCGCGCCTTGACGGCCAGCACGCAGGAAAACGCCAAGGTGCATGTCTATGTGGTCTCGCCCCGCCCCGGGCGCGGCCAGCAGACCCTGCAACTGCCGGGCAGCCTGCAGGGCTACATCGAGACCCCCATCTACGCCCGCAGCAGCGGCTACGTCAAACAGTGGTTCAAGGACATCGGCGCACGCGTCAACAAAGGCGACCTGCTGGCCGAGATCGCCACCGGTGAAATCGAGCAGCAACTGGCCGAGGCCCGGGCCAACCGGGCCCAGGTGCAGTCCAACCTGCAACTGGCGCGCACCTCGTTCGAACGCTGGCAGGGCCTGCGCCAGCGCGACGCCGTGTCGCAGCAGGAACTCGATGAGCGCCAGAACACCTTGAAACTGGTGCAGGCCAACCTGGCCGCCAGCGAAGCGGTGGTGCAGCGCCTGGAGTTGCAGCTGGCCTACAACCGCATCGTGGCGCCCTTCAGCGGTGTGGTCACCAAGCGCAACATCGACGTGGGCAGCCTGGTCGATGCCGGCAACGGCGGTACCCCCAAGCTGCTGTTCACCCTGTCGCAGACCGATGTGCTGCGCCTGTATGTGTCGGCGCCGCAAAGCGTTGCACCACGCATCAAGGCCGGCCAGGAAGCCCAGGTCACCCTGTCCGAGCTGCCGGGCCAGACCTTTGCCGGCAAGGTGGTGCGCACCGCTGGCGCCATCGACCCGGCCACCCGCACGCTGCAGGTGGAGATCAACCTGCCCAACCCCGACGGCAAGCTGCTGCCGGGCTCGTATGTGCAGGTGGCCCTGCAGGCCGCTGGTGCCGACAAGCCCCTGCTGACCGTGCCCAACAACGGCCTGCTGTTCCGCCCCGAAGGCACGCTGGTGGCCACCGTGGTCGACGGCAAGGTGCAGCTCAAGAAGGTGACCCTGGGTCGCGACCTGGGCGTGCGCATCGAGATCCAGAGCGGTCTGTCGCCGCAGGACAAGCTCATCATCAACCCACCCGACTCGCTGGCCGAAGGGGATGCGGTGGAGGCCAGCGAGGCGCCCGTGCCCGCCAACAGCAAGGAAGGCGGCAAAGAGGGTGGCAAAGACAGCGCCAAGGACGGCGCTGCCAAGGATGCCAAGCCCGACAGCAAGCCAGAGAGCAAGCCTGCCAAGGCCCCAGAAGCCCCGGCCAAGGCCGAGCGGAGCGCCTCATGAAAGTCCCCGCGCTGCACCGCCTGGCGCGGCACGGCGCCTGGCTGGGCCTGGCCCTGCTGGGCGGCTGCTCGGCCGTGGGGCCCGACTATGTGCGCCCCGACACCGTGGCCCCGGCCCACTGGCAGGCCGAAGCCGGCTGGCAGGCCGGTCAGCCGCGTGACGACGAACTCAAAGGCCCCTGGTGGCTGCTGTACGCCGACCCCACGTTGCAGGGCCTGGTCGACACCGCCCTGAAGCAGAACAACACCCTGGCCCTGGCCCAGTCACGCCTGGACCAGGCACGCGCCCAGACCGACTCGGCCCTGGGTGCCCTGCTGCCCCGGGTGGGCCTGCAGGCCGGCAGCTCGCGCTTTCGCACCTCGGCCAACCGGCCGCTGAGCAGCTACACCAGTGCCAACAGCTCGGTCGAGCAAAGCGACTACCAGACCGCCTTGACCGTGAGCTACGAGGTCGACCTGGCCGGCCGGGTGCGCCGCCAGCTGGAAAACGCCCGGGCCGCCCAGGCGCAGTCGGGGGCTGATTTCGAGAACACCCGCCTGGTGCTGACCGCCCAGTTGACCAGTAGCTACCTGGCCCTGCGCGGGCTGGATGCCGAAATCGAGGTGCTGAACCAGACCCTCAAGGCGCAGCGCCAGACGCTGGACTTCGTCACCGCCCGGCACGACCTGGGCAGTGCCTCAGGCATCGACCTGGAGCAGCAGCAAGGCCTGGTCTCTGGCACTGAGGCCCAATTGCAAAGCCTGCGCGACAGCCGGGCCCGCTTTGAGCACGCGATTGCCACGCTCATCGGCCAGCCGGCACCCAGCTTCCAGTTGGCCGCCGACAGCCGACTGCCCGAGCCCCCCCAACTGCCCCTGGGCACACCGGCCTCGCTGCTGGAGCGCCGCCCCGACATCGCCAGCGCCGAGCGCGCCATGGCGGCCGCCAACGCCCAGATCGGCATCGCCACCAGCGCCTACTACCCCAGCCTGACCCTGAACAGCCTGTATGGCGACGACAGCAACGGCTTCGGCAAGCTGTTCACGGCGCCCAGCCTGCTGTGGTCACTGGGCCTGAGCGCCACCCAGACCCTGTTTGACGGCGGCCGCACCACGGCGGCGGTGAACGTGGCCAAGGCGGGCTACCAGCAGGCCAGCGCCACCTACCGGCAGACCGTGCTGCAGGCCTTCCAGGAGGTGCAGGACAGCCTCACCACCCAGGCCGCGCTGCGCGAAGCCCAGCGCTCGCTGCAGCAGGCCGTGAAAAGCGCCAGCAAGGTGCTGGAGCTGTCGCAGGCCCGCTACCGGGCCGGCGCCTCCAGCCTGCTCGAGGTGGTGCTGGCCCAGCAGACCCTGCTGGGCTACCAGCGCCAGCAGGTGCAGAACCAGAGCCAGCAACTGCTGACCTCGGTGCAGCTGATCAAGGCCCTGGGCGGCGGGTGGAAGGCCCCCGACACCCTGCAGGGCCTGGCCAGCCCGGCCCGCGTGGCTCAGGACTGAAAGCGCGGCGCTCGCTTCTCGACAAAGGCTCGCACCGCCTCGAAGTGGTCTTCGGTGGTGTGGGCCAGGGCCTGGTAGGCGGCCGACAACTCCAGCAGCGACTCCAGCGAGCTGCGCTCGCCCTCGCGCAGCAGGCGCTTGGTCATGCGCAGCACGCCGCCCGGGTTGGCAGCGATCTTGCCGGCCAGGGCGCGGGCCGCCGTCATCAGCTGATCGGCGGGTACCACGCGTGAAACCAGGCCACAGGCCAGGGCCTCGGCGGCGCCGATGGCCTCGCCGGTGAACGCCATCTCGGAGGCCTTGGACAGGCCCACCACCCGCGGCAGCAGCCAGGCCCCACCATCGCCGGGCACGATGCCCACGCGCACAAAGCTTTCGGCAAAGCTGGCGCCTTCGGCGGCAATGCGCAGATCGCACATGCAGCACAGGTCCAGCCCGGCGCCGATGGCCGGCCCGTTGATGGCGGCGATCACCGGCACGTCGAGCTGGTACAGCGCCCTCGGCAGGCGCTGGATGCCCTGGCGGTATTCCTCGCGGATGGCGTCGGGCGAGGGGCGGTCGCGCTCGTAGCGCTGCATGTCCTTGACGTTGCCGCCCGAGCTGAACACCGGGCCTTCGCCGGTCAGGATCACCACCCGCACGCCGGGGTCGCGGCGCACCGCCTCACAGGCCTGCACGAACTCGGCCACCGCCGTGTTGCCCGTCAGGGCGTTGCGCGTGGCGGGCTGGCTCATGGTGAGGATGAGGACAGCGCCCTCGCGTTCGGATCTCAGGAAAGGCGTCGAATCAGTCATGGGGAACTCCGGTGGGGTCTGGCGGGAATCAAGCTGTCAGCGGGGTCGCGTCGGTGAGCTGGCGCAACAGGTCGAGGGCCAGGCCTTCGTGCCCGTTCACCAGCGCCTCGCCCAGCACGCCCTGCCAGTGCGATTCGCTGCCGCCGGCCTGGCGCCAGGCGTGCAGGCGGCGCGTGTAGAGCTGCAGATCGAACTCAGCCGTGAAGCCGATGGCGCCATGGATCGAATGCCCCAGCGCCGCCACCTCGGGTGCGGCCTCGCTGCAACGGGCCTTGGCCAAGGCGGCGCGCAGCGGATCGGGCGCCTGCACGGGGCCCTGGCAACCCAGGCGGGCCGCCATGCGCGAGGCAAACACCAGTTCGGCCATCACGCTGAGCTGGTGCTGGATGGCCTGGAACTTGCCGATCGGGCGGCCGAACTGTTGGCGCTCGTTGGCGTGCTGCAGGCTGCGCTCGAACACCGCCCTCATGGCGCCGGCCATCTGGGCCGCATACAACACGGCCTGCAGCTCGCGCAGCGGCGGCAGGGCGCCGGGCCAGGCGGGCGCGGCCTGCCAGGTGGCCAGCGGCCAGCTCAGGGTGGTCTCCTGGGCCAGCCCGCTGGCTTCCACCCGGGCCTCGGCCACCGGCAGCAGGGCACAGCGGTCGAGGTGGCGCAACAGCACATGGCTGGCCACGCGGGCACAGGGCACGCTGGTGCAGAGGATGCGGTCCCCGTCGTCCAGGGCCTGCGCCGCCAGCGTGAGGGGTCCCTCGGGCCAGGCCAGGCCGGCCTGGGCCAGCAGGCCGCGCGCCAACAGGGTTTCGCCCAGCGGCACGGGCAGCGCGAACTCGCCGCACAGGGCCAGCAGGCCGAAGGCCTCGCCCAGGCCCAGGCCGGCGCCGCCTTGGGCCTCGGGCAGCAGGGCATCGGCAAAGCCCGAATCCTGCAGGGCCTGCCACAAGGCCTGGGCCGGGCCACCGGCCTCGATGGCGCGCACCACGGCCGGGTCGGCGTGGGCCTGCAACAGGGTGCGCAGCGAGGCCGCGAAAAGGTCTTGCTCGTCGTTCATCAACCGGCCTTTCTCGATGGGGTTGTCAGGAGGCTCATCAGCGCAGCCCCAGGCCGCGCGCGATCATGCCGCGCAGGATGTCCCGCGTGCCGCCGCGCAGCGAGTACGAGGGCGCCACCTGGATCACATAGTTCAGCGTGTGCAGCAGGCCCAGGGGCACGGGCAGGCCCTCGGCCAATCGCGTGCCCAGGTCGTCGGCCAGCGCGGCCGGGATCAGCTGCTCGACCCCGGTGCCCAGGTCTTTGACCAGGGCCGACTCGACCACCGGGCTGTCGCCCCGCGCCAGCCGCCCGGTGACCGCCACCGACATGGCGCGCAGCGGCGCGAGCTGGGCCAGCACCCGGCCGGCCAGCCGCAGGGCCGCCGTGTTGCGTTGCGGGTGGGTGGCGGCGTCCTGGCGCACAAAGGCCAGCCATTCGTCGAACAGCACGATGCTGGAGTACAGGCGCTCGGGGCCGCTGCGCTCGAAGGCCAACTCGGCCGTCACCTGGGCCCAGCCCTGGCCCTCGGCCCCGATCAGGGCCTCGGGTGCCAGCGCCACGTCGTCGAAGAAGACCTCGCAGAAATGGCGGTCACCCGATTGATCGGTGATGGGCCGCACCGTGACCCCGGGCAGCGACAGGTCGACGATGAACTGCGACAGGCCCTGCTGGCGGTCGCCTGCCTCGCCCGAGCTGCGCACCAGCGCGATCATGTAATGGCAGTGGTGGGCGTTGGTGGTCCAGATCTTCTGGCCGCTCAGGCGCCAGCCGGTGTCGGTTCGGGTGGCGCGGGTGCGCACGCTGGCCAAGTCGGAGCCGGCGCCGGGCTCGCTCATGCCGATGCAGAAGAAGGCCTCACCACGGCAGATCGCGGGGAGGTAATGGCGCTTTTGGGCCTCGGTGCCGTATTTCAGGATCAGCGGGCCGCTCTGGCGGTCGGCAATCCAGTGCGAGCCCACGGGTGCACCGGCGTTGAGGAACTCTTCCACCAGCACATAGCGGGCATAGGGGCTGCGCCCGCCGCCGCCATAGGCCGTGGGCAGGGTGATGCCCAGCCAGCCCTGTGCGCCCAGCGCCCGGCTGAAGGCCGGGTCGTAGCCCGACCAGGAGCGCGCCCGGGTGACGCCGGGCACGCCGCGCAGGGCCTCGGCCAGAAAGGCCCGCACGGGGGCGCGCAAGGCCTCGTCCTCGGCGGGGATGGGGGTCAGGTCCAGGGAGTCGAGGGCACTCATTCAGCAGTCCTTGAGGTGTGGCGTGGTGCAAGGTGGGAGGTGATTCATGCCAACACCCCCTGTTGCGTCAGTTGATCGAGTTCGGCCTCGCCCAGGCCCAGGCACTCGGCCAGCACGGCACGGGTGTGCTGGCCCAGGGTGGGCGGGGCGTGGCGGTATTGCACCGGGGTGTCTGACAGCCGGATGGGGCTGGCCACCAGCGGGATGTCGGCCCCGGCCACCGGGTGCGGCAGGCGCGTGATCACGCCGCGCGACTGCAACTGCGGATCGGCAAACACCTGGGCCATGTTGTTGATGGGACCGCAGGGCACCCCGGCGGCCTCCAGGCGGGCCACCCAGTCGGCCGTGGTGTGCCGCACCGTGCACTGGCGCAGCAGCGGGATCAGCGTGGCACGGTGGGCCAGGCGGGCACTGTTGCTGGCGTAGCGCGGGTCTTGCGCCCATTCGGGGTGGCCGGCCTCGGTGCAGAAGCGGGCAAACTGGCTGTCGTTGCCGATGGCCAGGATCATGTCGCCGTCGGCGGTGGGGAAGTCCTGGTAGGGCACGGTGTTGGGGTGGGCATTGCCCATGCGCTGGGGTACCTGGCCGCTGTAGAGGTAGTTCATGCCCTGGTTGGCCAGACAGGCCACCTGCACGTCGAGCAGGGCCAGATCGATGTGCTGACCGCGCCCGGTCTGATCGCGGGCGCGCAACGCGGCCAGCACCGCAGTGCTGGCGTACAGGCCGGTGAGGATGTCGGTCAGCGCCACCCCCACCTTCAATGGGCCGGCCCCAGGCTCGCCCTCGGGCCGGCCGGTGACGCTCATCAGCCCACCCATGCCCTGCATGAGAAAGTCGTAGCCGGCGCGGGCCGCATAGGGCCCGGTCTGGCCGAAGCCGGTGATCGAGCAATACACCAGGCGCGGGTTGAGCGCACACAAGGCCTCGGCATCAAGGCCGTAGGCGCGCAGGCCACCCACCTTGAAGTTCTCGATCAGCACATCGCTGCCCAGCGCCAGCCGGCGGATCAGGTCCTGCCCTGCGGGCTGGGTCAGGTCGACGGCGATGGAGCGCTTGTTGCGGTTGGCGCACAGGTAGTAGGCTGATTCGTGGCTGGCCTCGCCCAGCGCGTCCTTCAAGAAGGGCGGGCCCCACAGCCGGGTGTCGTCGCCACTGCCCGGGCGCTCGACCTTGATCACCTCGGCCCCCAGATCGCCCAGGGTCTGGCTGGCCCAGGGGCCGGCCAGCACGCGCGACAGGTCGAGCACGCGCAGGCCGGCCAGGGCCATGGCGGGGGCGGCCTGCGCCGAGGGGGTGGAGGATGCTTCGCCCGCGCTCATTGCAGCTCCACCCGGGCCTTCTGGGCGATGCGCTTCCAGAGCTGGATCTCGCTGGCCTGGAAGGCGCGCATTTCGTCGGGCCCACCTGACATCACCTCGGCGCCCAGGCGCTCGTAGAACTCACGGGTCTCGGGCAGGCCCTCGATGCGGGTGAACAGCGCGGCCAGGCGATCGACCTCGGCGCGCGGGGTCTTGGCCGAGACCATCGCGGCCACCCAGGTGTAGGCGCTGAAACCGGGCAGGCCGGCCTCGGCGGCGGTGGGGATGGTGGGCAGCGCCGGCACGCGGCGCTCGGAGGCCACGGCCAGGGCCTTGAGCTTGCCGCCCTTGATCAGCTCCTGGGCGCTGGTGGTTTCGGCAAAGGCGAACTGCACGGTGCCGCCCACCACGGCGGTGACGGCCTCGCCCGCGCCCTTGAAGGGCACGTGGTGGGTCTGCACACGGGCGGCGTCGTTGAACAGCTCGGCCATCAGTTGGTAGCCCGCCGACCCGGCGCCGTAGTTGAGCGCATCGGGCCGGGCACGGGCGGCACTGATCAGATCGCCCAGGGTCTGCTGCTCGGCCTGGCCGGGCACCACCAGCAAGGCGGGCGAGCGCATCAGCATCGACAGGGGTGCGAAGTCCGCCACCGGGTCGTAGGGCAGCGACTTGAACAGCGCCACATTGACGGCCAAGGTGGAGTTGCTGCCCACGAACACCGTGCTGCCATCGGCCGGGGCCGCCAGCACGGCGCGCACAGCAATGAAGCCGTTGCCGCCGGCGCGGTTGTCGACCACCACCGGCTGGCCACTCAGTTCGGTGAGCTTGCGTGCGAAGTAGCGCGCCGAGGTGTCGGTGCCGCTGCCGGGCGGAAACGGCACCACGAAGCGGATGGGCCGGTTGGCCGCATCGGGCAAGGGGGCCCAATGAGGCGCGGGCGCCTGGGCGCGCGCCCAAGGGTGGCTCAGCGCCAGGCAGGTGCCCAGGGCCAGGCCCAGGGCGAGCAGGGTTTTGCGTTGCATGAAAAGACTCCAGGGTTCGGCGGCGCTCAATCGAGGGCGGCGCCGGTCTGGCGCACCACCTCGGTCCAGCGGCGGATTTCGCTGTCGATGTAGGCCCCGTATTCGGCCGGGGTGGAGCCCAGGGGCTCGGCCCCCTGTTGAGCCAGCTTGGCGCGCACATCAGGGCTGGCCAGGGCCTTGAGCAACTCGGCGTTGAGCCGGTTCACGATCTCGTGCGGGGTGCGGGCCGGCACCAGCAGGCCCTGCCAGGCGCCGACCTCAAAGCCCGGGGCCACGGTCTCGCTGAGGGTGGGCACCTCGGGCAGCACGCTGGTGCGCTTGAGGCTGGTGACGGCCAGGGCGCGCAGGCGCTTGTCGCGGATGAAGGGCAAGGCCGAGTTGACGGTGTCGGTCATGAACTGCAGCTGTCCGCCCACCAGGTCGGTGAGGGCCGGCGCGCTGCCTTTGTAGGGCGCATGGGTGGCCTGCAGGCCCTGCCCCTTGAGCAGCAGAAACGCGCCCAGGTGGGTGATGTTGCCGTTGCCCGCCGAGCCGAAGGTGAGGCGCTCGCCCTGGGCCCGGGCATAGGCCAGGAACTCGGCCGGCGTGTGCACCGGCAGCGAGGGGTGCACCACCAGCACCAGCGGAATCACCGCGGTGAGGGCCACCGGGGCAAAGTCGGTTCGCACGTCGTAGCTGAGCTTTTTGTACAGCGCCGGGCTGAGCGCCACGGCCGAGGTGTTGTAGAACAGGGTGTAGCCGTCGGCCGGGGCGCGGGCCACCATCTCGGCCGCGATGTTGCCGTTGGCGCCGGGGCGGTTGTCGACCAGCACCGACTGCCCCAGTTGCTCGCCGAGTTTCTGCGCCAGCACGCGGGCCACCAGATCGGTCGGGCCGCCGGGCGGAAAGGCCAGCACCAGGCGCAAGGGCTTGTCGGGGTAGCGGCCCCCGGCCGTGGCCGGCTGGGCCTGGCACAGCGGGGCCAGACAGGCCAGCGCCAAGAGGGCGCACGCACGCCGCACAAAGGATCTGAACATCATGCCGGGGCTCCTGGGTGTCATTCGGGGCGGCCCGCCAGCAGGCGCTTGGCGGTGTAGTGCATGACTTCGATGTCATGCTGGTTGAAGACCGTGATGTCGGAGCTGACCACCGCCCGGCCCTTGGCCGAGGTGGGGCGCACCTCGGTCACGGTGATGCGGGCGTGAACGGTGTCGCCCACCCGCACCGGGTGCAGGATCTTCTGGTGCAGCTCCAGCATGGCCAGGCCGGTGCCCTGGATCATGGTCTGCAGGATGAAGCCCTCGATCAGGGTGTAGGTGAGCGCCCCGGGCACCGGGCGGCCGGCGATGGCGCCGCCGTCGAACTCGGCATCGATGAAGATCGCCTCCAGCATGCCGGTGCACGAGATGAAATTGACCAGGTCGGTCTCGGTGATGGTGCGCCGGAAGGTGCGGAATGTCTGGCCCACCGACAGGTCCTGCCAGTGGAAGCCCTGGCCCAGGCGGGGCGGGGGTGGGGGCGTGGTGTGGGGCATGGAAGGCTCCGGTTTCATGAAGGGGTTCGGCGGGCAGGGGCTCCCACGGCGCCTGTGGCCAGCCACTCGGCCAGGGTGTCGGCCGGCACGCCGGCCGCGCTCAGCACCCGGTCGGTGTCGGCCCCCAGGCGCGGCGGCAGGCCGACCGGGGCGCGTTGGCCATCAAAGCGCGGGGCCACGCCCGGAAAGCGCAGCGCCCCCATGGCCGGGTCGTCGATCGGCTCGAAAAAGCCGGTGGCTTGCAGGTGCGGGTCACGCTGCAGGTCTTCGAGCTGATTCATGCGCGCCACCGGCACCTCGATGCGTTCGCACAGGGCCAGCCAGTGGGCGGTGTCGTGCCGGGCCACCAGGCGGCCGGTGGTTTCATACAAGGCCTCGATGTGGCGGGTGCGCGCCGCCATGCTGGCAAAGCGCGGGTCGGCCGCCAGCTCGGGCTCGCCCACGGCCTCGAAGAAGCGGCGCCAGTGGGCGTCGGTGTAGGGCATCAGGCAGACATGGCCGTCGGCCGTGGCGTAGGGGCGGCGCCAGTCGGCCAGCACGCGCGGGTAGCCCGGGGGCGAGCGCGGTGGCTCGAAATGCTCGCCATAGAAGTGCTCGACCAGGTTGAAGCCCACCATGGTCTCGAACATGGGCACCTCGACAAAGCCGCCCTGCCCCGTGGCCTGCCGCTTGACCACGGCGGCCACGATGGCCAGGGCGGCCACCAGACCGCAGGTCTTGTCGGCGGCGATGGTGGGCAGGTAGCGCGCCACGCCGCTTTGCGCCTGCATCAGTGCGGCACTGCCCGACAGGCCCTGGATGATGTCGTCGTAGGCCGGCTTGCCGCTGTAGGGCCCGCCGTCGGCAAAGCCATGCAGGCCGGCAAACACCAGGCGCGGGTGGCGCTGGCACAGCGTGGCCGGGTCCAGCCCCAGCGGGGCCAGCTTCTGCGGCCGCATGCTGTGCATGAACACGTCGGCCCCGGCGATCAGGGCCTGCAGCGCGGCCCGGCCGCCGGCCTGCTTGAGGTCGATCACCACGCTTTGCTTGCTGCGGTTCACGCCCAGAAAGATCGCCGCCATGCCGGCCTCGGTGGCCGGGCCGGTGTGGCGTGTGGAGTCGCCCTCGGGCGGCTCCACCTTGATCACCTCGGCGCCCAGGTCGGCCAGCCACTGGCTGGCGTAGGGGCCCATCACCACCGCGCTGGCATCCACCACGCGCAGGCCCGCCAGTGGCTGGGCCGCTTTGTTTGTCTCCGTCATGGAGATCGACTGTAGGAATCGCTTGTCAGGGCGTCCAATATTGATTAGCGTCGTTCCAATACTGTTCGAGTATCAAAATGAACCTCAGGCAACTGGCCCAATTTGTCGACCTGGCCGAAACCGGCAACTTCCACCGCACGGCCGAGCGCCTGCACATGGCCCAGCCCCCGCTGTCGGTGTCGATCCGCAAGCTGGAGGACGAGCTGGGCGGCGCCCTGTTCGACCGCACGCCGGCCGGCGTGGTGCTGACGGCGGCCGGCCAGGCCATGCTGGCCGATGCACGCCAGGCGCTGGCCCACGCGGCCCAGTGCCGCCAGCGGGTGACCGCCGCCCTGCACGGGCTGGGGGGGCTGCTGCGGGTGGGCTTCATCGGCACGGCCACCTACTCGCTGCTGCCACGGCTGATCCCGAGTTTTCGCGCCCACTACCCCAGGATCGAGCTGGAGCTGACCGAGTCGACCACCCAGGCCGCACTCGATGGCCTGGCCGCCGGGCGCCTGGACGTGGGCCTGGTGCGCTACCCGGTGCTGACGCCCGGCGACTGCGAGTTCACCGTGCTGGAGCGTGACGAATTCATGCTGGCCGTGCCCGGCAACAGCCCGCTGGCCCGGCGCAGCGCGATCGCCCTGTCGGCGGTGGCCCAGGAGCCCTTCATTCTTTACGAGCAGGCCCGGGTGCCCGGGCTGTTTGCGCTGGCCATGCTGCGCTGCCAGCACTCCGGTTTCAGCCCGCGGGTGGCGCAGCAGGCGATGCAGGTGTCGACCATCCTGAGTCTGGTCGAAAGCGGCCTGGGCCTGGCCCTGGTGGCCGGCGTGGCCCGGCACCAGATGCGCCGGGGCGTGAAGCTGCTGCGCCTGACCGACACCCCGGCCGACGCCCGCCTCGACATGGCCCTGGCCACCCGCCCGGGCCACGGCAACCAGCTGGTGAGCACCTTTGCGGCCCACGCCATGCGGGTGGCCCAGGAAGCCTCCGAGGCGCCATGAAACACAGGGTTTGCGGACTTTCTTCACAGCCGTGTCAAGACCTTCCAACTAGACTGAGCACACATTTATCAAGAGCCTGCGGGCCAAGAGAGGATCACCATGGGTTTGTTCGATCAGGTACTGAGCACGGTCGGGGGCTTGGCGGCCCAGCAAGGCGGCAGCGCGGCAGGCGGTCTGCCCGAGGTGGTGCTGCATTGGCTCAACGACCCACAGACGGGCGGCCTGTCCGGCTTGGTGAAGACGTTCGAGCAACAAGGGCTGGCCCACGTGGTCGCCTCGTGGATCTCGAATGGGCAGAACCTGCCGATCGATGCCAGCCAGCTGCAGGCTGTGCTGGGCAGTGACACCGTGCAACGCCTGGCGGGCCAGCTGGGCCTGAACCCGGCCGAGCTGTCGGGCCAGCTGGCACAGTGGCTGCCCCAGATCGTCGATCGGCTGACGCCCCAGGGGCAGCTGCCGGCCCAGGGCGAGTCGCCCTTGGTGGCCGAAGGCTTGAGCCTGCTCAAGGGCCTGCTGGGCTGAGGCCCGGCCCGCGCCTGCTCAGGCCAGAAACAAGGCCTGCAGGTCGCTCAGAAAATCAAAGCCCCGCTCGGTGGGCTTGACGCGGGCGAAGTCGCGCTCGATCAGGCCCTTGCGTTCGGCCTCGTCCAGGCCGGCGGCGATGGCCGACAGGGGCAGGCCGGTGCGGTCGACAAAATCCTGCAGGGCAAAGCCTTCGCGCAGGCGCAGCGCGTTGAGCATGTACTCGAAGGGCAGTTCGCTGCGCTTGACTTCGGTCTCTTGGGCAATGGCCTCGCCGGCCAGGGCCTTGTCCATGTACAGGCGCGGCTCGCGCACCCGCACCTGGCGGATGACGCGGTGCGCGAAGCTGAGCTTGCCGTGCGCCCCGGCGCCGATGCCCAGGTAATCGCCAAACTGCCAATAGTTGGTGTTGTGAAAGCAGCCATGGCCGGGCTGGGCATAGGCCGACACTTCGTAGCGCCGCATGCCGCGGGTGCCGGTGCGCTCGGTGATCAGGTCGAGCATGGCGTAGGCGGTGTCGTCCTCGGGCACCACGGGCGGGTACTTGGCGAAATAGGTGTTGGGCTCAATCGTCAGGTGGTAGACCGACAGGTGCGGCGGCGCCAGCGCCAGCGCGGTGTCCAGGTCTTGCGAGAACTCGTCCAGGCTCTGACCGGGCAGCGCATACATCAGATCGAGGTTGAAGGTGTCAAAGGCGCTGCGCGCCTCTTCCACGGCCGCCAGCGCCTGGGCCCGGTCGTGCACACGGCCCAGGGCCTGCAGGTGGCGGTCGTTGAAGCTTTGCACCCCCACCGAGAGGCGGGTCACGCCGGCCTGACGGAAGGCGCGGAAGCGGTCTTTCTCGAAGGTGCCGGGGTTGGCCTCGAGCGTGATCTCGCACTCGGCCTCCAGGCGCAGGCGGGCCCGCAGGCCGCTGATGAGCTGGTCGATCGATTCGGGCGAGAACAGGCTGGGCGTGCCGCCCCCGATGAAGATGCTGTGTACCGAACGGCCCCAGACCAAAGGCAGCGAGGCCTCCAGATCGGCCATCAGGGCGGCGATGTAGCGCGCCTCAGGCGCGGGCGCTGCTTCACCGCCCTCGCCCCGGAATTCGTGCGAGTTGAAGTCGCAGTAGGGGCACTTCTTGAGGCACCAGGGCAGGTGCACGTACAGCGACAGCGGCGGCAGCGCCGGCAGGCTGAGGGTGCCCGGGCGCATGTAGTGGGCCAGGTCGGGGGTGCTCACGCCGTGGCCTCCGGCAGCCAGTTGGCGCGCATGAGCTGCAGCATCTGTTGCGCCGCGCGGCCGCGGTGGCTGTGCGCGTTCTTGACCTCGGGGGGCAGCTGGGCAAAGGTCTGGCCGAACTCGGGGATGAACATCACGGGGTCAAAACCGAAGCCATGCTCGCCCACCGGCTGGCGGGTGATCTGGCCCACGGCGCGGCCCACGGCGATCAGGGGCTCGGGGTCTTCGGGCGAGCGCACGGCCACCAGCGTGCTGACCAGGGCCGCACGGCGCTGTTCGATGCCCTGCATCTGCTCGAGCAGGGCGCGCACATTGTTGTCGTCGCCCTTGGGGTAGCCGAACTGGGTGGCGTAGTAGGCGGTGTCGACACCGGGCAGTCCGCCGAAGGCGTCCACGCACAGGCCGGCGTCGTCGGCCAGGGCCGGCAGGCCGCTGTGGGCGCTGGCGTGGCGGGCCTTGGCCAGCGCGTTTTCGACAAAGGTGCGAAAGGGCTCGGCCGCTTCGGGAATGCCCAGCTCGCCCTGGCGCACCAGTTCGACGCCCAGAGGGGCGAACAGGGCCTGCAGTTCGGCCAGCTTGCCTTGGTTGTTGGAGGCCAGGACCAGTTTCATGACAGCGTTCTCACATCTTGGGGGTATCGCGATTTCAGGCGGCCAGGGCCTGCTTCTGCAGCTGAACCAGCTCGGCAATGCCGGCTTCGGCCAGGCCCAGCAACTGGTCCATCTCGCGGCGGGTGAAGGCCGCGCCTTCGGCCGTGCCCTGCACTTCAACATAGTGGCCGGCGCCGGTCATGACCACGTTCATGTCGGTGTCGCAGGCCGAATCTTCGGTGTATTCCAGATCCAGCAGGGGCGTGCCTTCGACGATGCCCACCGAGATGGCGGCCACCTGGTCGAGGATGGGCGACTGGCTGATCTTGCCCGCGGCCAGCAGGCCGTTGACCGCGTCCTGGGCCGCCACGAAGGCGCCGGTGATGGCCGCAGTGCGGGTGCCGCCGTCGGCCTGCAGCACATCGCAGTCGAGGTGCAGAGTGCGTTCACCGAGGCGCTTGAGGTCGAACACCGCGCGCAGCGAGCGCCCGATCAGGCGCTGGATCTCCTGGGTGCGGCCGGTCTGCTTGCCGCGTGCGGCCTCGCGGTCGCTGCGGGTGTGGGTGGCGCGTGGCAGCATGCCGTACTCGGCGGTCACCCAGCCTTCACCGCTGCCGCGTTTGTGCGGAGGCACCTTTTCTTCGACCGAGGCGGTGCACAAGACCTTGGTGCGGCCAAACTCGATCAGCACCGAGCCTTCGGCGTGCACGGTGTAGCCGCGCGTGATGCGCACCGGGCGCAATTGGGCTGCGGCACGCTGCTGGCTGCGTTGGAAAGAGGTGGGGGTGGCCGTCATGGCGAGGACTCCGTTGAGATGAAACAGGCCGGCCAGGCGGCCGACAGGGCGTGATTGGAACCCGCCGCAGGCCCGGGTTCAAGCCCGGGCCGGGATGCCCTGCCGTGGCACCGGGGCAATCCTGGGCCATCCGGGACATTCGTGGCGCGGCTCAGTGCTTGCGCTGGGCAGAGCGGCGGATGGCTTCGTTGATCTCGGCGATGGAGCGCTCGATGGCCGCGTCGTCCAGATCGTCGACAAAATTATCCAGGGCACCCGACTGGATGGTCGAGGCGAACACCCCTTCGCTGATGCTGTCGGTCGAGATGCCACGGGTGGATTCGAAGGTGTCGGGGGTTTCCCACTCGAGCGCGATCACGGTGACGTTGTCGCTGCTGTCGCCGGCCTTGCGCAAGGCGGTTTCGACCAGCTCCGGCACCGCCTCGGACACCGACAGACGGCTCAGGTGGCGCACGATGTCGTCATCATGGACGCTGCCCCACAGGCCGTCGGAGCACAACATGATCTTGTCGCCCTGCTGCAGGATGACCGGCCCGGTGACGTCGAAGACGGGCTTGGTGGGTGACCCCAGGCAGGTGAACAGCACGTTGCGGTTGATGCGCTCAGGCAGCATCATGGTCGGGCTGCGGTGCTCCATGTAGGAGTGATCCCGGGTGCGGGTGAGCAGTTCGGCGTCACGCACCAGGTACAGGCGCGAGTCGCCGCAGTGCACCCAGCTGGCGCTGCCGCTTTGCACCACCCCTGCCACCAGGGTGGTGCGCGGGGTGTCGAGCATGCCCTTGTCGGCGGCGTAGCGCAGGATCTGGTGGTGTGCGGCCATCAGCGCGGTGGTCAGGAACTCGGTCACGTCGGCCAGGCGGGGCTGGGCGTCGCGCTGGAACAGGGCCGAGATGGTCTGCAAGGCGATCTGGGCCGCCACCTCGCCCTCGGGGTGGCCCCCCATGCCATCGGCCAGCACGAACAGGGCCGAGTCACGGGTGTAGCAATAGCCCATGCGGTCTTCGTTCTTTTCACGACCTCCGCGGCGGCTGACCTGGAATACTGAGAATTTCATTTCGGTTTGACACCCACGTCCGTGGGTTCACGGCCGGATTTCTTCTTGTTGTCGGACACCAGGGTGTCGAATTGCAATCGCACCTTCTCGCCCACGGAGAGCTTGGTGTAGCGACGCTCACCCTCGCGGCTGAGCTCTTTTTGCAGCGCAAACACCGATTGCGGACGGGCCAGCGGATCGAGCGCCATGCACCACTCGACCACCTCGATCAGGTTGTCGGAGTAGACCCCGCGCAGCCGCGACAGGGCCAGCGAGAGGCGGTCTTTTTCGATGCGCTGGGGGGCTTCGTTGGGCGGGTAGCCCTGCATGCAGGCGTAGATGCAGGCGCCGATGGCGTAGATGTCGGTCCAGGGGCCCATGGAGGCATCGCGCCGGTACATCTCGGGGGCGGCAAAGCCGGGCGTGTACATCGGGCGGATGAAGTTGCCCTCTTTGGACAGCACTTCGCGGGCGGCACCGAAATCGATCAGCACCGCCTTGTTGTCGTCGGTGATGAAGATGTTGGCGGGCTTGATGTCCAGGTGCAGCATCTTGTGCTGGTGCACGATGCGCAGACCGCGCAAGACCTCGTCGAACAGCGAGCGGATGGTCGATTCGCGGAACACCTTCTGGGTTTTCAGGTCGCGCGCGGTGATGATGAAATCCTGCAGGGTGGCCCCCTCCAGGTAGTTCATCACCATGTAGACGGTTTCGTTCTCCCGGAAGAAATTCAGCACGCTCACCACCGAGGGGTGGGAGATCTGGGCCAGCGAACGGCCTTCTTCAAAAAAGCTTTTCAGGCCGAGCCGGTACAGCGAGAGTTTTTCGGGCTGCACCTTGGGCAGCAACTCACCGGCGCCGCGTGTGGCCAGCGATGAAGGGAGGTACTCTTTGACGGCGACCTGCTGGCCTTCCATGTCCAGTGCCAGGTACACCACACCGAAGCCGCCCGCAGAGAGACGGCGCACCACGCGGTAGCCACCGATGACGGTATCCGGTGGAAGCGGTGCCGGTTTGACCTTCGACATGTGGAGATAGACGGGACGGGCACCCCGTCCAGGCGGGATAATCCCTGTATTGATTTATGTAATAGAACCCAATGCCAGTTTACAGCATGACCGGTTACGCCACTGCCCAGCAGGACGTGGCCACCCCTGAGGTCGGCGGCGACGCCAAAAGCAGTGCCACCACCCGGTTCGGCCTGGAAATTCGCGCCGTGAACAGCCGCTTTCTGGACCTGAGCTTCCGGCTGCCCGAAGAGCTGCGCCAGCACGAGCCCGCCTTGCGCGAGCTGCTGACCGCCAAGCTCAAGCGCGGCAAAGTGGAGGTTCGCGCCGCGCTGGAGCAAGAAGGCGGCGACGGCCTCAAAGAGCCGACCACCCGCCAGTTGCAAAAGCTCAACGCCATCCAGGACCAGGTGCGGGCCTGGTTGCCCCAAGCGACACCGCTGAGCGTGGCCGATGTGATCCGCCTGGGCGGCTCGGACGCCCACACCCTGCTGCCCAGCGCCGAAGAGGTGCAGGCCCTGGCCGCCAAGGTGGTCAAGGAACTGCTGTCGGCGCGCCAGCGCGAAGGCGCCCGCCTGAGCACCATGCTGCAAGACCGCATCGGCCAACTGCGCGCCCTGGCCGCCCAGGCCACCCCGCTGGTGCCCCAGTTGGTGGAGCAGCAGCGCCAACGCTTTCTGGAACGCTGGAAAGAGGCCATGAACCTGACCGAAGGCAGCACCCTGCCCGAGGCCGCCCAGGACCGCGCCCTGTCCGAAGCCACCGCCTTTGCCATCCGCATCGATGTGGCCGAAGAGATCACCCGCCTGGATTCGCACCTGGACGAACTCGAGCGCCTGCTCGGCAAGGGCGGCGAGCTGGGCAAACGGCTCGACTTCCTGATCCAGGAACTGCACCGCGAGGCCAACACCCTGGGCTCGAAGTCGGCCGCCCTGGAGCTGACGCGCATCAGCGTGGACATGAAGGTGCTGATCGAGCAGATGCGCGAGCAAGTCCAGAACATCGAATAAGCCCCCGAGCCCAACCCAGACCCTGACCTCATCATGGATTACCCAGGAAACCTGTTTGTCGTGGCCGCCCCCAGCGGGGCCGGCAAGTCCAGCCTTGTGAAGGCGCTGCTGGAGCTGGACTCGCGTGTCCAGCCCTCCGTGTCGCACACCACCCGGCCGCCCCGCGGCCAGGAAAAGCACGGACGCGAGTACTTCTTTGTGTCCCAGCCCGAATTCGATTCGATGGTGGCCAACAACGCCTTCATCGAGTGGGCCCATGTGCATGGCAACCGCTATGGCACCTCGAAAAAGGCCATCGAAGAGCGCATTGCCGAAGGCGCCGACGTGGTGCTGGAGATCGACTTCCAGGGCGCGATCCAGATCAAGAAGGCGTTTGCCAATGCCATCCTGATCTTCATCCTGCCCCCCAGCTGGGAAGAGCTGCGCTCGCGCCTGGAGCGCCGCGGCGAAGACGCCCCGGACGTGATCGAACTGCGCCTGAAGAACGCCGCCGTCGAAATGGCGCAGGCCTCGAAATTCGACTTCGTTATAATCAACGAATTGTTTGAGCGCGCCCTTTTCGACATGAAAGCCGTGGTGCACGCCCAGCGTCTCAAGTATGCAGCCCAGCGACGCGCCCGGGCTGACACCTTCCACTCACTGAACATAGCCTAGCCGGCGGAGAACCCTCATGGCACGCATTACCGTTGAAGATTGCCTGGTCAATATCCCGAACCGCTTCCAGCTGGTTCTGGCGGCCACCTACCGTGCCCGCATGCTGAGCCAGGGCCACTCGCCCAAGATCGAAAGCAAGAACAAGCCCGCCGTGACCGCCCTGCGTGAAATCGCTGAAGGCAAGATCGGCCTGGAAATGCTCAAGAAGGTTCCCTGAACCCGCTCGCGCCCCTGGCGCCGGAAAAGCACCGCAGCCGCGGTGCTTTTTTTTGCCCTTTCTCCCACTCATCTCTGACAGCGCTACATTAGAAGCATGACTGCGGTGCTGCCCTCTTCCTCTGCCACGCCCCCGAAAAGTGCTGCCGCGGCCGCCGGCTCCGCCACGACCGCGGCGGCCAACGCCGCTGCGGCCAGCTTTGCCGCCCTGGTCGACGGCCTGGGCTACCTCGGCCCTGCCGGCATCGAGCAGGTGCGCCAGGCCTACCGGTTTGCCGACGCCGCCCACCTGGGCCAGTTGCGCAACAGTGGCGAACCTTACATCACCCACCCGATCGCCGTGGCGGCCCAGTGCGCCGTCTGGAAGCTCGATGCCCAGGCCTTGATGGCCGCCCTGCTGCACGACGCGCTGGAAGACTGCGGCGTGACCAAGGCCGAGCTGGTCGACCGCTTCGGCCTGCAGGTGGCCGAACTGGTCGACGGGCTGACCAAGCTGGACAAGCTGCAGTTCAACACCCGCGAAGAGAACCAGGCCGAGTCCTTCCGCAAGATGCTGCTGGCCATGGCACGCGATGTGCGGGTGATCCTGATCAAACTGGCCGACCGCACGCACAACATGCGCACGATGTCGGACATGCCCAAGAGCAAATGGGGCCGCATTGCGTCCGAGACGCTCGAGATCTACGCCCCGATTGCACACCGCCTGGGCCTGAACCAGACCTACCGCGAACTGCAGGACCTGTCGTTCCGCCACCTGCACCCCTGGCGCTACGCCATCCTGGCCAAGGCCGTGGCCAAAGCCCGCAGTCGACGCCGCGACCTGATCCAGAAGGTGCAGGCCGACGTCGATGCCGCCTTTGCCACGCTGGGCATGCGCATCCGCATCGCCGGGCGCGAAAAAACCCTTTATTCGATCTATTGCAAGATGGACGAAAAACACCTGAGCTTTGCCCAGGTGACCGACATCTACGGCTTTCGCATCATCGTGCCGGGTATCACCGACTGCTACACGGCGCTCGGGGTGCTGCACCAGATGTACAAGCCGGTGCCAGGCAAGTTCAAGGACCACATCGCGATTGCCAAGGTGAACGGCTACCAGTCGCTGCACACCACGTTGGTGGGCCCCTCGGGCATCAACATCGAGTTCCAGATGCGAACCGAGGAGATGCACATGGTGGCCGAAGCCGGTGTGGCCGCCCATTGGCTGTACAAGGCCTCCGATCACGAAGGCGATCCGTCCGAGCGCCTGGGCACCCAGTGGCTGCAGTCGCTGCTCGACATCCAGAACGAAACCCGCGATGCCGCCGAGTTCTGGGACCACGTCAAGGTCGACCTGTTCCCCGACGCGGTCTATGTGTTCACGCCCAAGAGCCAGATCATGGCGCTGCCGCGCGGCGCCACCATCGTCGATTTTGCCTACGCCATCCACAGCAACATCGGCGACCGCACCGTGGCGGGCAAGATCAATGGCGAGCAGGTGCCACTGCGCACCGAACTCAAGAACGGCGATGTGGTCGAAGTCGTCACCGCCCCCGTGTCCTCACCCAACCCGGCCTGGCTGGGCTTTGTGCGCACCGGGCGGGCGCGCTCCAAGATCCGCCACTACCTGAAGACGCTGGCCCAGACAGAGTCTGAGTCGCTGGGCGAGAAACTGCTGATCCAGGCCTTGCGTGCCGAGGGCATCGACCGGCTGCCGGAAACCCGTGACCCGCATTTCCCGGGCATCTGGGACAAGCTGCTGCGCTTCACCGGCAACAAGACGCGCAGCGAACTGATGACCGACATCGGCCTGGGCAAGCGCATCGCCAGCATGGTGGCCAAGCGCCTGACCGTGCTGATGACCGAGGGGGGCGAAAAACGCGATGCCCTGCTGCTGACGCGCGAACGCTACACCTCGCATGAGAAGCTGTCGCAGGGCGCCGTGCTGCTCGATGGCAGCGAGAACGCCTCGGTCAAGTACGCCCCCTGCTGCCGTCCCATCCCTGGCGATGCCATCGTCGGCTACCTGGGCCGTGGCGAAGGGCTGGTGGTGCACACCGCCGACTGCGCCACCGCCAAGCGACTGCAATACAAGGACAGCGAACGTTTCATCGCGGTGGATTGGGCCGACGAACCGGTGCGCCCGTTCGAGACCGGGCTGGTCGTCACCGTGACCAATGGCAAAGGCGTGCTGGCCCGCGTGGCCGCCGATCTGGCCGCCTCCGAGGTGGACATCACCCATGTGGACATGGGTGACGAGGGCCCGGCCAGCACCGCCGAGCTGCGCTTTCTGGTCTCGGTACAGGACACGCCGCACCTGGACGCGGCCTTGCGTCATCTGCAGCGCACGCCCACCGTGCTGCGGGCAGCGCGCATCAAGCCTGGGGCCTGAGGCGCTCCCGGGCCGGATCAGGCGGCCGCCGCGGGCGCCGGATAGACCACCTGCAGGATTTCGATGTCGCGCGGCCCTGAGGGCGTGATCAGCTTGACCACATCGCCCTCGCGCGCCTTGAGCAAGGCGCGCGACACCGGCGAGATCCAACTCACCTGCCCCAAGGCACTGTCGGCCTCGTCGATGCCCATGATGGTGACGGTGCGCTGCACCCCTTCATCGTCTTCGTAGGTGACCGTGGCACCGAAGAACACCTGATCGCTGCCATGGTGCACGCTGGGGTCGGTGACCTCGGCGATCTCCAGGCGCTTGGTCAGAAAGCGGATGCGGCGGTCGATCTCGCGCAGGCGCTTTTTGCCGTACAGGTAGTCGCCGTTTTCCGAACGGTCGCCATTGCTGGCCGCCCAGTGGACCACATCGACCACCTTGGGCCGCTCTTCGTCGATCAACTGAAACAGCTCGTCGCGCAGCCGCTGGTAGCCCGCGGCTGTGATGTAGTTGCGCGTGCCGGCGGGCAGGGCCGGCAGACCCAGGTCTTCGTCATCGTCTGCCCCTGCATCCGACTCTCGCGTGAACGCCTTGCTCATGATCTCCTCTTCAACCATCGCGGCCATTTCGTGGCCCCTGGCCCGTTGCGGGCCGCAGGGATCCGAGTGTGCACGAATCCGCCGCTGCCCGGGCCGACCCCGGCGCCGCCCCGCAATTTGACCCGAGCTTGCCCCACATCAATCCAGCCCTCACACAGGCGGGTCTGCACTCGATACAGTCAGTGCAGACCTTGTCCCTGGATGGCCTTGCGCCCCGGAAAGAACACCATGCCCACCGAAGCCCCTCAAGCAGAGCGCCGCGCGCGGGCCGATCTGCGCGCCATCTTCGTTGAAGCCTTTGAGATGCTCACGCCCTTTTTTTCGCAGCAAAATGGCTGGGGCAGTGCCTGCTCTCACGATCACCTGGCCTACCGAGCGCTGAAAGAGCGGTTTCCAATGCTCAGCGCCCAGGATTGCCTGGTGCTGGTGATGACAGCCAAGCGCCTGCCACCCCAGGGGCGCCCCATCGGCAAGCCCTGATGTCCCAGTCCACAGGAGCCTGTCCCGATGTTTGAATCTGCCGAGCTGGGCCACAAGATCAGCAAAGCCGCCTACAAGGCGGCCGTTCCCGAATTGCGCACAGGCCTGCTGCAGGCCCAGGCCGAGTTGTATGAGAACAAGCCCTTCCCCGTGCTGCTGCTGATCAGCGGCCAGGACGGCGCCGGCAAGGGCGAAGCCATCAACCTGCTTTACGAATGGATGGACTCGCGGTTCCTGTCGACCCTGGCCTTTTCCGAGCCGACGGACGAGGAACGTGAACGCCCCCCGATGTGGCGCTATTGGCGCTCGCTGCCGCCCAAGGGGCGGCTGGGCATCTTTGCCGGATCCTGGTACTCCGACCCGATCCGGCAACGCATCGCCGGCGAGATCACCCTGCCGGAACTGGACGCCCGGGCCGCCCAGATCAACCGCTTCGAGGCCATGCTGGCCCAGGAGGGGGCCCTGATCCTGAAGTTCTGGTTCCACCTCACCAAGGACGCGCAGCGCGAGCGCCTCAAAGCCCTGGAGAGCGACCCGCGCACAGCCTGGCGGGTCAGTCGCTGGAACTGGGATCGGCTGAAGACCTACGACCAATTGCAGGACGCGGCCGGCCACCTGCTGCGCATCACCAACACGGCCCAGGCGCCCTGGATCGTGCTGGAAGGCAATGATGACCGCTACCGCTCACTGTCGGTGGGGCAACTGGTGCTCAAGGCGCTGCGCGAACGCCTGGGCCAGCCCACTGCCACCAGCGCCCCGCCGCCACCTGCGGCGCCCTTGCTGCGGGTGGACACCGATGGGCGCAATGTGCTGTCGCAACTCGACCTGGCGCAGACCTTGGCCGACAAGTCCTACAAGACCGAACTGGCGCATTGGCAGGGGCGCCTGGCCGAGCTGGTGCGCCACCCGGGCTTTCGCCAGCGCGCCCTGGTGTGTGCTTTCGAAGGGCCCGACGCGGCGGGCAAGGGCGGTGCCATCCGCCGCATCGGCGCGGCCCTGGACGCGCGCCAATACCAGGTGATCCCGGTTGCGGCCCCCAGCGAGGAAGAGCGCGCGCAACCCTATCTGTGGCGCTTCTGGCGCCACCTGCCCCGCCAAGGCAACGTCAGCATCTTTGACCGCACCTGGTACGGGCGTGTGCTGGTGGAACGCATTGAGGGCTTTTGCAGCGAGGCCGACTGGCAGCGCGCCTACTCGGAAATCAATGATTTCGAGCACGAGCTGGCCGATGCCGGCACCATCGTGGTGAAGTTCTGGCTGCAGATCAGCCAGGAAGAACAGCTGCGCCGCTTCCAAGAGCGTGAAGCCATTGATTTCAAGCGCTTCAAGATCACCGAAGAAGACTGGCGCAACCGCGAAAAATGGGATGCCTACCAGCAGGCCATCTGCGACATGGTGGAGCGCACCAGCACAGGCAACGCCCCCTGGACCCTGGTAGAGGCCAACGACAAGAACCACGCCCGAGTGAAGGTGCTGCGGACATTGTGCGAGCGACTCGAAGCCGAACTGGAAACGGCCAAAGCCGTGAAGGCCAAGGCCCGCAAGACCGCGGCCACCCCCTTGGCCGCTGCCCGCAAGAAACCCAAGAAGGCCTGACGCCCGAGAAGCAAGGCCGGGCCGACCCCGCCCGGCCACCCAGCCAAGCCCACATCGCCCCAGGCTTGCACCCGACCCTGTGCTTGCAGCACAGGCCCCGGGCTGAAGCCAGAAACGAAAAAGCCCTAGAACATTTCTGTTCTAGGGCTTGTCGTTTGGTGCGGCTGGCAGGATTCGAACCCACGACCCCTTGGTTCGTAGCCAAGTACTCTATCCAACTGAGCTACAGCCGCTGAGCTTTGTATTCTAACCTGATTTTTCAGCGTGCTTTGCGAAGTTTGAAAAATTTTCTTACTTGCTTTGCATCGCTTGGCTTCAGGCCAGAAGCGCTTCGTTGTGCGAAGACCACTATTATGCACGACTTTTGAGGGCCTTCGGGGAAACCCGGTATTTTTTTGATTTTTCGCCCCGGGAGCCAGCCCCCAGGGCAGCCTCCATGATTCTGCAGACTGGATCCCCCGAAGGCGCCAGAATTGGGCAAAATCTAAGCTCACAAGGAGGTGGCAGCATGAGCCAGAAGGGGAGCGGGCAATGGCAATGGTGACTTGCCATGAATGCGGTACTGCGTTCGCAGCCGACGCGTTCGTCTGCCCACATTGCAAAGCGTGGCGTGGCGTCGCCGGCACGGGGGCCCTGCCCACCAGCGAGCCGTCCAACCGCATTCTTCAGACTGTGGCGATTGCCCTGATGGCCGCCACCCTGATGTGCACCATCGGGTTGATGCTGCTGTGGAACTCCACCCCCCTGCCCTCGGCCCGCCCGCCAGAGACCAGCCGCCCCCCAGCCCAGGAACTGGCGCACGCCGACACCACCGCGCTGACGGCCACAGCGGCAGGCAATGCAGAGGCCTCCGGCCAGCCCAGCCCCCAGCCCACGCCCGCCCCCCGACCATCGCCCTGATCACGCCAAACCCATGCCCCCAGCTTTCTCCCGTCACGCCCAGGCCCACGCCATCCGCCCCGCCAGCGCCTGGGTTCGCCAGGGCATCGCAGCCTTGTTGGGCGCCCTGATCTGCGTGGGGGCCAGCGCCGAGTTCATCGATGGTGCCGAGCTCAATCGCTGGTCAGAAGCCTACGAGCGGCAGCGCCAAGGCCTGCAAAGCGCCAAGGATGGTCGCGACATCCTGATGTTCATGGGCTATGTCATGGGCGTCTGGGACGCCACCCTGGGCGATCGCGATTTTCTGTGCACGCCCGACGATTTTGCGTCGGCGCAGATGTACCAGATCGTGGCCAAACATGTGCGCGATCACCCCGAGAAATGGGGCCTGCCGGCCGACTACCTGATCCGCGAAGCCGCCCTGCGCACCTACCGCTGCAAGAACAAGAACTGAGCGGGCCTCAACAGGGTTCGGAGCCGGGCGAAGCCTCGCCGGTCTTGGCGCAGCCCGGTGTCGACGCCAGCGACGCCAGCACACCACGCACCTGATCGAGCACCTCGTTTGCCAGGTCGCGATCGGCCTTGACCACACCGCGCGAGATCGCGTTGGCCCCGACGAAGGCGGCCACGAACACGCTGGCCAACGCGGCCCGCTGGGCCGCATCCCCCGTGTCGGGCAGTGCCGACTCGACGCTGGCACGGAACTCGACAAAGGCGTCGGCAAAGCTCTGGCTCAGTTGCTCCCCTTGGCGCCCGGTCTCACAGGCCGATGCGATCAGAGGGCACCCGGCCTCCAGGTCGTCCCGCAGGCGTGGGCTGAGGTAGGCCTTGAGGTAGGTGTCCACAGGGCGCTGCGCACCCGGCGGTGGCGCATTGACCCGGTCAAAGCCCCGCCGGAATGCGTGGCTGAAAGCCTGGGCCGCCAGGTCCTGCTTGTCGGCAAAGTGCTTGTACAGCGCACCGGGCGTCAAACCCGCCTCCCGACTCACCTCGGCCACACCAATGCCGTCGATCCCATGCTTCTTGAACAGCCTGCCAGCCGCATCCAACAAGGCCTGCCGGTTTTGCTGCGCCTGCTCTTTGGTCACTTTCATGGCGGAACACCTCGTTGACATCTTTTGATATCGACCATTATCATAAACACCCACGACCCACACAACCCGAAGCCAGCTGCCTCGCTCAACCATCGGCAAAGCAGCCCTTCACCAAGAAGGACGCCACCGCATGCTCGCACCCCGTCTGGCTTTGTATCTGAAACACCTGGGCATCCACTACGCCTGGGTGATCGCGGCACTGACTTTTCTGGCCATGCTGGTGACCTCGGCCGCCCTGGGGCTGCCCGGCGCCCTGATGCAGCCGCTGAGCCAGGAGTTTGGCTGGACCACCACCGAGTTGTCGTCGGTCTTTGCCATCCGTTTTGCTCTGTACGGGCTGCTGGGGCCTTTTGCCGCCATGGTGCTGATGCGCTATGGCGTGTCGCGCATGGTGGCCATCGCCGCAGCGGTGATCGCCAGCGCTCTGTTGCTGGGGGTGTTCATGCACAGCCTGGGGCAGGCCTTTGCGCTGTGGGGCCTGCTGCTGGGCGTGGGCACCGGCCTGACCGCCATGGTGTTGGGCGCCACGGTGGCCAACCGCTGGTTTGTGCAGCGCAAGGGGCTGGTGATGGGCCTGCTGGCCGGCAGCAGCGCCACGGGGCAGCTGGTGTTCCTGCCGCTGGTGGTCTGGCTCATCGAGCAATACGGCTGGCGCTGGGCCCTGGCCCCGGTGATCACGGCCTCGCTGCTGGTGTTTGTGCTGATGCTGCTGTTCATGCGCGACCACCCATCCGACCTGAAGCTCAATGCCTACGGCGCCCCCGCAGGTGAGGCCATCCAACCCCCTGCGGCCAAAGCCGACTGGGGCCTGCCGCTGCGCACGCTGGCCAGCGCCTCCAGGGTGCCCTCGTTCTGGGTGCTGGCGGCCAGCTTCTTCATTTGCGGGCTGAGCACCAACGGACTGATCCAGACCCATTTCATCTCGCTGTGTGGCGACAACGGCCTGGGGGCGGTGCCGGCTGCGTCAGTGCTGTCGATGATGGGGCTGTTCGACCTGGTGGGCACCACCCTGTCGGGTTATCTGTCTGACCGCTACGACAGCCGCAAGCTGCTGTTCTGGTACTACGGGCTGCGCGGGCTCTCGCTGTTCTGGCTGCCGTATTCGGAGTTCACCCTGGTGGGCCTGTCGATGTTTGCCGTGTTCTACGGTCTCGACTGGATCGCCACCGTGCCGCCCACCGTGAAGCTGGCCGCCTCCGAGTTCGGCCCCGAACGCGCCAGCGTGGTGTTTGGCTGGGTCTTTGCAGCCCACCAACTCGGCGCCGCCACCGCCACCTATGGCGCGGGGCTGTCGCGTTCGGTGCTCGCCTCGTACACCCCGGCCCTGTTCGTGGCCGGCGGGGCCTGCCTGGTCGCTGCCGTGATCATCATGCGGCTGCAGCCTGCAGTCGCGCGCGCCGGCCAACCTCAGCGCTGACCCCGGGTCGGCTGGCGGCAGCGCGCCCTCGCCAGGGCCGCCCCAGGCCCGGCCTGCCCCGGGCGCGATAACCAAGGGAGTTCACGCCCACCGTTTCAGCATCTTTTCAGATGTGCGGCATCTCTCAAGAATCCGTCCACTTGCAGGGCAAAAGCACCCGAGCAAGAAGACAGAGAGCACACCAGCGGCCAGCCCCATCCGGGCTCGCCCTGGGCCGTGATGCCCGATCACCACAACATCTGAAGAGACAAACATGACCCAGAACCTTCCCTTGCGCACCCTGGCCGGCACTGTCGCGGCCCTCACAGCCGCCGGCATCCTGACCGCCTGTGGTGGCGGCGGTGGCGGCAGCAGCTTGTTCGGCGGCGTCTACGACAGCCAACTGGCCTTCGACAAGTCCAAGTACACGACCATCACCGTCACCCTCGACGGCGTGAGCACGCCGGTGCGCTGGTACCGGGAGGTCTGCTATGTCGCCAAGCCCATGCAACTGGCTGCCACGCAATCCGCCGGAGCGGTCGACAACCAGGCCTGCGGCTACCAGAACATGAACATCTTCGTGCGCGAGGTCGACGCCGCCCGGCAGGACAACGCCATCTTGCTGAACGTCAACAACGCTGGCTGGCTGGCCAGCTACCAAGGGGGCAAGGGTGGCTGGAACGGCAAGGATGCGATCACCAGCGCCAACTACAGCGGCGCCGACATCGTGAACGGCGGCAGCTACGTCAGCAACAGCGACACCGACAAGAAAGGCGCTGCGCTGGCGCGTGGCTTTGTCTACATCAACATGGCCTCGCGCAGCCGCGGCGCGGTGGCCTCCGCGGGCGTCTACACCGACGGCATCTACCAGGGCAAGGCGCCGGCCGCCATCGTGGATGCCAAGGCTGCCGTGCGCTACCTTCGCCTCAACGACAGCCTGATGCCGGGCAACGCCAGCCGCATCGTGGTCAATGGCACCAGTGGCGGTGGCGCCCAGAGCACCCAGCTCGGAGCCACCGGAGACAGCACCGACTACCTGCCCTACCTCAAGGCGGTGGGTGCAGCGGGCATCGACCTCAATGGCAACAGCACCGCCCTCAGCGACAAGGTCTACGCCGTGGTGGCCTACTGCCCCATCCAGGACCTGGGCAGCGCCGACCTGGCCTACGAGTGGATGTTCAATGTGCTCAACACCCGCAGCCTGGTGTCGGGCGACCAGAAAGCCGGCCTGATCGTCGATGCCAGCGGCAATGAATTGGTGCGAGCCTCCAACCCCGACCCGAGCGGCAGCGCCGCCCTGATGAACAAGTTTGTGGCCTACCAGGCCAGCCTGGGCCTGAAAAACGACGACGGCAGCGCACTGACCGCCGACAACATGCTGGCCGCCCTGCAAAGCGAAATCACGAAAGCGGCCAGCGCCTACGTCAAGTCGGGCAAGGCCTTTGTCGCCTATAACGCCAACGGCAGCGCTGCGGCCAATGGCGTGGCCGGCGGCAGCGGCACCCTGTACTACAAGAACGACTTCATCAACGTGGATGCCAGCGGCACCGTCACGTTCTTCAACTTCTCGAACTACCTGAAGTTCGTGGCCAAGCAAGCCCGACTCAAGGCCCTGCCCGCCTTCGACCAACTGGGCCAGACCCCCGCCCTGGCCGCCACCGCGACCAGCGACACCACCAAGGCCGGTGCCACCATCTATGGCAACTACAGCGGCGGTGAATCCAACCTGTTCGGCACGGCCGCCCAGGTGTACTCCAACTTCACCGAGTACGCCTGGAACAACAACAACGGCGGCGACGCCATCAACGCCGCACAAAGCGACGTGGGCCTGAAAAACACCGGCTACACCTGGGCCAACAACCCGCAACAGGCCTACCTGCTGAACCAGTACAAGCTGATCAACGCCCTGGCCTACGTCGGCAAGACCGACGGCATTACCCCCCACTGGCGCATCCGCGTGGGCGCACGCGACCGCGACACCTCGTTCACCGTGGCCTACAACCTCAGCCGAGCCCTCAAGGCCGACACCAAGGTCAAGAACGTGGACTACGCCCTGTTCTGGGACCAGGGCCATGCGGGCAACTACGACGTGCAGGACGCCTTCAGCTGGATTGACCAGCGGCTGGCAGCGGGAAACTGAGGCTGGGCTGAGAGGGGTGACCTGCACCTGCAGACGCACCAATCAAAAGTGGAAGTCCCGACCGACCCCAGCAGAGTCAATGTTCATGCCGGTTGCTGGGGTTTGGCAGGGACGACTACTTTTCCGCGCTCGGCTCCGCGTCGATCGCGTACTTGTGCTTCGACCAGGCCGACAGGGCGACGCCGGCGATACGACGCATCGCACCCTGCTTCCATGGCGCGTAGGCTTCTTCGGGCCCACGCGCCAATGTGGACTTCTCAAGCTTTGCACCGCGTCCGAACAGGTGTCGGAAACTCATGATCATCGGGCGCCAGAGCTCGGGGTCGACGCGATGTAGATGGCCGTCCATCAGCAGCGACTCTTCGACGTGCACCCGCAGCAGACGCACTTCCACTGCCACGGCCGGCACAGCCAAGCGCGAGTCCTCGTCGGCGAAAGGCCGGACATGAACCACCTCGCACTCCAGCTGGACAGGGCACTCCTTAACCGCGTCGGGCCAAGACGAAATCATTGTCGCGCGCGTCAGGCCTGCCATCGTGAACTTGTCCGCCTCGTGGCGGTAACCAAGCAGATTCTTGTGGATCGGGACGTTCTGGCTACCGGTTGTCATAGCCAGGCTGTTGACGTTAGATGCCATCGAGTCTGACGGCAGATTTAGCACACAGGCCTTTGAACGTCGCAGGTTCTCAACCGTTTTGGAGCTCGCATCCAAGCCGAGCATGCAACTCCAGCCCAGCCACCAAGCTGAGGACATGGGTGACAGGTTTGTGCTGCCGTCTTCGTTGAGGCTACTGATGATGACAACTGGAGTGCCCCAGTACTGGATGGCGGGTTCGATCACTTGGTGCATGGTGGTTCCGCAGAATTGATGACCGAGTGAGTTTGGCTGTTTGAGGCTCACGAGTCTGGCCGCAACCGGACATGCGATTACCTCCTTGACGGATCGACTAGACAAACCCTGTTCCAACGACAAGAAGGCCTTTCACCAGCTCTTGAGGAGGGGGCGCAAGTACCTCAATACCTTCTCATCCAGCGTCCCGTCCCGTTAGTTTCTGGCATTGATCGTGCCTGCCAGTGCGGTATCGTGGAACCGGAGATACCGCGATGAAAATGGGCAGACCGATGGTCGAGTTGGTGCTCTCGGACGGGGAGCAATCGCAGCATCAATCCTTTGCCAGCGGCCGCTCGCTGCCTGCCGCGCTGAGCAATCGGGCTCGTATCGTTCTGAGCAGTGCCGATGTTGAGCCCAACCACGCCCTTGCTGAGAGACTGAAGCTGACCAATGCCACGGTCGGCAAGTGGCTCGTTCGGTTCATCGAGCGACGCACCCCTGGGCTATGCGACGACGTTCGTCCCGGCAAGCCGCACACCATCGACGACGAGCGCGTGGCGAAACTGATCAATACGACGCTGCACACCAAGCCGGTCGATGGCTCGATGCACTGGAGCGTGCGTACGGTGGCCGCCGAGAGGGGCATCTCCAAGTCCAGCGGCGCACGCGAATTCCAGCTCTTCGGACAACAGCCACACCGCACCGAAGGCTTCAAGTTGTCCAACGACCCGTTCTTCATCGAGAAGCTGCGCGATTTGGTCGGCCTGTACCTCAGCCCGCCCGCCGCGATTGCGCCCCAGGAGTAAAGCCGCTCCAACCACAAGGCTTGGGCGGTGCTTGACGCAGCGTCTCGCACACCAAATGGGCTTAGGTTTGCTGAATGGCTTCGCGCATTTCATCCGCCGTTACCTCCGTGAAAAAGAAAAAACCGCGCTATCTATCCGATAGCGCGGTTTTCTTATTTGGCTTGGTAGGGCGTGAGGGACTTGAACCCGCGACCAAAGGATTATGAGTCC
>Ga0209913_1000494_pt1 | contig 32685 bp, 26 predicted proteins | sample PersoiDNA2013203_FD_185805 | JGI IMG/M metagenome (GOLD analysis project Ga0209913, IMG submission 185805) | Permafrost soil microbial communities from the Arctic, to analyse light accelerated degradation of dissolved organic matter (DOM) -... | ecosystem: Environmental > Terrestrial > Soil >... | reverse complement strand
CCGTGATCGTCAACAAGCGTTCGATGGCCGCCGGTTATGCCGGTCTGGACAACGAATTGTTCTACATGGACAAAACCATGATGGTGTTCGGCGATGCCAAGAAGGTGATCGAAGACATGGTCAAGGCAAGCGACCATTCATAGCGATGGAAAACGAGATGGAACACACAAGCACCCTGCCGGCCGCATTGAAGCAATTCGATCTGACCGCTTGCATCGCCCTCATTACCGGCTCCGCCACCGGCATCGGCTTTGCCCTGGCGCGTGGTTTGGCGCAAGCCGGAGCACATGTGGTGCTCAATGGAAGAAACAAGGAAAAGCTGGCCTGGGCGACGCAACAATTGCAACAACAAGGCTTGCGCGTGTCGAGCGCTGCTTTCGATGCTGCCAACGGCCAAGCCGTCACCACGGCGATCGACAAGATCGAAGCCGAGATCGGCGCCATCGACATCCTGGTCAACAACGCCGGCATGCAACGGCGCGCCCCGCTTGAGCAGTTTGCCGAAACTGACTGGCACGAACTGATGCGGACCAATCTCGATACCGTGTTCCTGGTGGGACAAGCAGTCGCCCGTCACATGATCGAGCGCCGGCACGGCAAGATCATCAATATCTGTTCTGTGCAGAGCGAGTTGGGTCGACCCGGCATTGCGCCTTACACCGCCAGTAAAGGTGCGGTGAAAATGCTCACCAAGGGCATGGCAATCGACTGGGGCAAATACGGCATTCAAGTCAACGGCCTCGGTCCTGGCTACTTCAAGACCGAACTGACGCAAGCGCTGGTGGACGACAAGGTCTTCACCGAGTGGCTGGTCAACCGCACGCCTTCACGTAAATGGGGGGATGTTGAAGAGTTGGTCGGCGCCGCCGTGTTTCTTGCCAGTCCGGCGTCGAATTTCGTCAACGGCCATGTGCTGTACGTTGACGGCGGCGTCACCGCTGCGTTGTAGAGCGCACAAACATTGATTGGTGTGTCATCCAAGGAGGAAATATGCAAGCCATCGTCGTCCACGCTCCCCACGATTTGCGGATACAAGAGATTCCGTCGACCGCGCCCGCAGCCGGTCAGCTGACGGTGCAAATCAAGGCCGGCGGTATCTGCGGATCAGATCTGCACTACTACCATCATGGCGGCTTCGGCACCGTCAGAATCAAGGAACCCATGGTACTGGGGCATGAGGTCTCGGGCGTAGTGCGCGCAGTAGGCAGCGGTGTCGACGACATGCCGGCCGGCACCCGGATTGCCGTCAGCCCCAGCCACCCCTGCATGCTGTGCAAGTACTGCCAGCAAGGACGCCAGAACCATTGTCTGGACATGCGCTTCTATGGCAGCGCCATGCGCATACCGCACATCCAGGGCGCCTTCCGCCAAGAGATCGTGATCGAACGCCAGCAAGCTTTTGCCGTGGCTGATCATGTCAGCGATGGCGAAGCCGCCATGGCGGAACCCTTGTCGGTTGCCTTGCATGCGGTCCGCCGGGCCGGGCCGCTGATCGGAAAACGCGTACTCGTCACAGGCTGCGGCCCCATCGGCGCACTCACCATCATCGCGGCACGGCATGCCGGCGCACTCGAAATCGTTGCCACCGATATTGCTCCCAAGGCGCTGCAGGCAGCCGCATTGGTTGGCGCCGATCGGGTGATCGACATGAGCAAGGATGCCGAGGCACTGCAGCCGTATACCGCCAACAAGGGCAGCTTCGATGTCTTGTTTGAAGTCAGCGGCACTGAACGCGCCTTGCGTTCCGCCTTGGAAACGCTGCGTCCCGGCGGCATTGTGGTGCAGATCGGGCTGGGTGGCGAGATCAACTTCCCCGCCAATTTATTGGTCGCCAAAGAGTTGGAATGGCGTGGCGCGTTCCGCTTCCATGAAGAGTTTGGCACGGCGGTGGAATTGATGAACCGCCGCCTGGTCAATGTCGCGCCCTTGATTTCGGCCACCTTCCCGTTCGAGAAAGCGGTGGAGGCCTTTGAGGTTGCCGGCGACCGCAGCAACCAGATGAAGGTGCAGCTTTCCTTCTAGCATTTTGCCTGGCGCCGGAGCGGTGCCAGGCCACCACCCTTGGGACGATGCACTATGAATTATTTCCGCAACATGAAGCTCTCGGCCAAACTGATGCTCTCGTTTCTCTGCGTCCTGTTGCTCACGGCCGTACTGGGTGCTCTGTCGTTACTGCAAATCACGCGCGTCTATCAGGTCTCGGCCGATCTCAATTCACGCTGGACACCGGCCACCCGGCTGTTGCTGGAAATTCGCTCTGACCTGGCGCGTTTTCGGATTGAAGAGTTTCAACATTTGCTGTCGACGCGCAATGATGAAGCCGCGCTCTTCGAAAAGAACATGCAGATCATTGCTCAGCGACGCATTTCGCTTGAGCAGCAATATCAGCCATTTCTGGCCGGCGACAACGCGCGCCGTATTTACACCAGCTATGCAGCGACCTTGACGTCGTACATGACGCTTCATGCAAAGATTCTCGATCTGTCCAATCAGGGTCGAACCGAAGAAGCCAAAGCACTGATCCGCACCGAAGGCAGCGATCTGAATATCAAGTTGAACAGTGAGATTGACGACTTGCTGGCCATCAGCAGCAAAGGCAGCAGCGATGGCAGTCAACTTGCCGATGACGCCTATCGCCGTGCGCAGATAGGGATCGCGATTTTGCTGACCTGCAGTTTATTGGCCGGACTGGCGCTATCCATCTTCATTTCCCGCGTGGTGACAAGGCCATTGCGTGACGCCGTCGCCATCGCCACTGCGGTCTCGCAGGGCGATCTGACCAGCCGCTTCGTGCCGTCCTCCAGGGATGAAACCGGCAAGATGCTGCAGGCATTATCCGAAATGAACGACAGTCTGGTGCAGATCGTCGGCGAAGTACTCGGCAGAACCAAGCGCATTTCCTTGTCGACGACGGAACTGGCCAGGGGTAATTTCGACCTCTCCGGTCGCACGGAAGAACAAGCCGCATCGCTGGAGCAGACACGTGCTTCGATGCAGGAAATCACCACCACCGTGCGCAAGAATTCGGCCAATGCCGAGCAAGCAAGAACGCTCGCACGCAGTGCATCGCAGGTTGCCGAACAAGGTGGAACAATGGTTGCCGAGATGGTGCAGACCATGACGGCCATCGATGATTTTTCAGCAAAAATCGTCGACATCATCAGCGTCATTGACGGGATTGCCTTCCAGACCAACATCCTGGCGCTCAATGCCGCCGTGGAAGCGGCACGCGCCGGCGAACAGGGGCGTGGCTTTGCCGTGGTTGCCAGCGAAGTACGCAGCCTGGCGCAACGCTCCGGCTCAGCTGCGAGGGAAATCAAGACACTGATCGAAAGTTCCGTGGCACAGGTATCGGCCGGCACCGAATTAGCCTCGAGAACGGGCGAAACCATGCAGGAAGTGGTGAGCTCGGTGCAACGCGTGAGCGCAGTCATTTCTGAAATCGCGCTGGCCAGCAATGACCAGACTTCCGGGATCGAACAAGTCAGCCAGGTGATTGCGCAACTGGATGAAATTACCCAGCGTAATGCGGCGCTGGTGGAAGAAGCTGCGTCCGCGACCGAATCGCTGCGGCAAGATGCCGCCGGCCTGACCGAGGCCATGACGATATTCAAAACGGAATCGGGAAGCCGGGTGGCGGCGCGATCAAATACGCCCGATCATCGCCTCTCTGCCGCGGATAGGCGCTACCTCAAGTGAATGATTCACTCTCCTTTTCACTCAAGCCCCTCCTTATCATTTTCACCTGGCAATAGTTTGATTGAGCGTTTCCGGCCAAGCGGGAGGAATTATTTATTGCAACATGCGGAGCAACGCTCAGCGGAAGAACTCAACAGCCGAAGTAGCGGAGCTTGCACTTGCTCAAAATTTCCTCTGCCATAAAAAACCACAGGAATACAGAAAAAACCCGCCGAGCGTTGGACCTTTTAAGTACTGATGTCTGCACCTGCAGTCGTGCCAACACGCGCCATGTCGTTCAGCCCTCTCTACTTATGGTGGGATTTATGCCCGTTTTTTGTGGACAGCCCGGTGAATAACAGGACCCGTCGTTCAGTAAGCCCCTGATCTAACTATTCATTGTGCAACTGCAAAAAATTGTGAAATCCCGAAATTGCGAGCCCCCCACCCCGAGCTCTTATTCTTAAAAGCAAGATTATCTCGATGCAAAATAAACAACGCTCAGGCATTTCCTGATACTACTTGGTATGTTTTAAAGCGTAGACTCTTTCGTAAGTCGGCAATTTGTCATGTTGGGAAGCGCGCTAACGTCATTTCTCAGCGCATTCAGCAAACTGACTCAGTTATCGGAGAAAAGCTGGCGCTAATCGTCCCAGTAAGCTTAGGTCCACATTTGTAGTTACGCTGGACTTACGCTCCGACGCTATCGTTAGCGCCAAGTGATCGAGCATTGTGCATTTGCACAATGAGTGAAGGCTTCAAGGGGAAAATGATGAAATGGTTCTTTAATCTCAAGATTGCAAAAAAACTCTTGCTATCGTTCACCTGTGTGCTGCTGCTAACGGCGATCTCAGGTATTTTTTCAATCGTCCAACTTGAAAAAGTAAACGCTGCATCAACGGAGATTGCGACGAATTGGCTTCCCAGTATTCGGACGCTCGGCGATATAAAACTCCTGCTTGCGCGCTTGCGTAGTAACGAAGCGCAAATGGCCCTTTATGATAGCGATCAAGCGGCTATTAGTACGCTGGCAAAAAGAACTGAAGGAGTGGTCATTGCTCTTGGTGCGGCAATAAAGACATACGAGACGCAGATCTCCGAGCCAGAAGAAATAGCCCTCTATCCTGATGTCCAGAAAAAACTAGGACTCCTTCTTGCAGAGCATCAAAAGATCATTAGCGCGATCCAAGCGAAAAAAATCGATGACGCTAAGACGGTGTTCTTAGGCGAGTCAAACAATATTTACTTCGAACTGCTTACCAACTTCGATAAGCTGACTCAAGTTAATGCGCACGGAAGTGATGCCTCGTCACGGAGCGCAGACGAAACTTTCGCGAGTGCAAAAATCTGGATCATTGGAATGTTGATTGGTGCGCTGGCAGCGGGATTCGCACTGGCCGTGTTTATGGCGCGTGTCATTGCAACGCCATTGACCATCGCCGTTGGTGTGGCGAGGCAAGTTGCGGCAGGTGATCTGACTGCAGATATTTTCCCGGCAAGCAAAGATGAGACAGGTGAGTTGATGCGTTCCCTGAAAGAGATGAACGACAGCTTGCTTGATATTGTCAGTCAGGTGCGTTCAGGTACGGAAACGATTTCTACCGCCTCCAGTGAGATTGCGGCCGGCAATCTTGATCTATCGAGTCGTACTGAGCAGCAAGCTGGATCTTTGGAAGAGACAGCTTCTGCCATGGAAGAGTTGACGTCCACAGTCAAGCAGAATGCAGACAACGCACGTCAGGCAAATCAATTGGCGGTATCGGCTTCCGAAGTCGCTATTGCCGGAGGCACCGTGGTCAGCAAGGTGGTCAACACCATGGGTTCTATCAATGACTCATCGCGTAAGATCGTTGACATCATCAGCGTGATCGACGGGATCGCATTCCAGACCAATATTCTTGCGTTGAATGCGGCGGTGGAAGCTGCGCGTGCTGGTGAACAAGGCCGAGGATTTGCGGTCGTTGCCTCAGAAGTACGCAGCCTTGCACAGCGCTCGTCAGCCGCGGCAAAAGAGATCAAGGTATTGATCGACAACTCCGTTGCGCAGGTGAATGTCGGCAGCAAGTTGGTCGAAGAGGCCGGCAATACAATGAGCGAGGTCGTCAATAGTGTCAAACGCGTGACCGATATCGTGGGAGAAATTACTTCGGCGAGCCAAGAGCAAAGCGATGGAATAGGACAAATCAATCTAGCAATCACGCAAATGGACGCGGTTACGCAGCAAAATGCGGCACTGGTCGAAGAAGCTGCTGCAGCGGCTCAGTCACTGCAAGATCAGGCCGAAAAATTATCTGAAGTGGTGAGTATTTTCAAGCTCAGCGATCGCCATGTTTCAGGCAATCCTGCAGTATCCGGCATGGCGAGACGCACCGTTGACATCACACCGAGACAGCAAGCATTGCCTGAACAGTTTTAACGGCAGAGCGCGCTACCGAAGAAGTCCTCAACAATGTTTGAACGGCACCTCAAAATTGGACAGCAGTCCAATTGGAGGTGTCTTTTTATGCGACAGTGAGGCGCATGGTTCAAGTGTGAAGTGATTGATCTTTACAAAAATGCTGACGCGACGCCTGCGACTCACGCAGAAACAAAGCGCTACAGAGCCCGGAAACAGGCCTTGATTGCGTCAGGCGGTACTGGCTTCAATCCCGCCTTCGACCTCCGCAGGCAGATTCAGCACCAAGCCGGGACTCACAGGCGTGTCGAAAAATATCAGGCTACCAGATGCTCGTACAAGATCGTTGCTCCGACACCGATGAGAACGATGCCGCCGATAATTTCCGACCTTTTGCCAATCACGCTGCCGAGCAAACGGCCGACCAAGATGCCTATGGTTACCATGACTGTGGTCGCCAGACCGATCATCAACGCGGCCTCAACGATGCTGACATTGACGAACGCCAGACCGACGCCGACCGTCATGGCGTCGATACTGGTTGCCACTGCAGTCAACGCAAGCATGACTATGGATTGGTTTTGAGGTGCCTCTGCGTTCTCGTCCTCAGCGTCTGCCCTGAAGCCCTCCCTGACCATGCGACTCCCCAGAATCACAAGCAACACGAACGCAATCCAGTGATCCCAGTCAGCAACCCACTTCGCGGCAATCGAACCGATGGCCCACCCTATGAGCGGTGTAATTGCTTCGATGACACCAAATAAGAGACCTATACGCAAAGCCTGGAAAAAACGTGGCTTGTGCATGGCGGCGCCTTTGCCGATTGCTGCGGCAAAAGCATCGGTAGACATGGCAAGAGCGAGGAGAACCAGAGCGGCGAAATTCATGATAGGAGTCCCAGTCAGGCTCGATGCAACGACACACCCTCGCGCCTGACCGAATACGCGGGTACATCGTTGGTCTCGCCTACCAAGTTGGCTACCCGCACCACGACAAATAGTCGAGAATGTTGACACGGGCTCTTCTGAATTGCTCAGAAGCTGGCTACTCCCCAAAGAGAGCTGGAATTCTAACGTATCGCAAGCGTGGCCGTTCAACTATTTTTGAACTCACATTGCGGTCCGACGACACTATTCTCAAAAAACCTTGTCATAGCAGGCGCATCAAATTTGAGCTTCCGATTTGCATTGCCAAAGAACTCGTTTTTCGTCCGAAGATAGTTTCTCGGGCGACAAGCTGAGGATAGGCAGGATGCGGAGAAGAAGCATCGGATCATGAAATGATTAGTGCCCGTGAAGACGGCAGAAAGAATTCAGTTGAAACAACTTGCGAATCGGCTTTATCTCGGCCTGGGCGGGCTGTGTGTATTTTGGGGGCTGGGCATGCTAAGCGCCAATGAATTGGCCAAAAGCAGCATCCTGATGGCGACCTGCCTGCCGGGCGTGACCGGACTCTTTCTTTTGATCCCCTACTTCCGCCGGCGTCCGCGCTGGCTGTCGTCGAGTACGCTTTTCATCTTGTTCTTGTTTTTCCTGGACGCGGCCCTAAAAGGGTTCCTGCGGGATTATTTTGGATTACGCCCCAATCCGGTCCTGGTGCTGCAAGCCATCTTCAACACCAATCCCGGTGAAACCGACGAATTCTTCCGTCACAACTGGCGTGATGTGGCCGAAGCGGCAAGCACGTTCGCGACCGTCATGATGTTGGCCGTCTATGGAGAGCGTCGCCTGTCTCGCGGGGAGGCCGGCAATCCGTCTGCAACACCACAGCATGGCGCCAGGATCGCGATAGCCGGATTACTCAGCGCCTTCTTCGCCTTGCACTTTAATCCAACGATGGCAAAAGAAAATCCCTTGCTCTTTTGGCCCATCCGTTATCTCGATTACCGTGAACAAGTCATACAGGCCGGCGATATGCAACGTCGCGTCGATAGCAACATGGCGCAACGCACTGAATGGCAGGTTCAGTACAAGGGACCGCCGCGCAATACCGTAGTCTGGGTGATTGGGGAGAGCCTCAACCGCAGCAACATGTCCTTGTATGGCTACCCACGCAACACCACTCCCATGCTGGATGCCATGCGTAACGAACTGCTGGTGTTCAATGACGTCGTCTCCTCCGACCCTGCGACGATGTCGTCACTGATGAAGATACTCACTCCTGCGGACCTGGATGAGCCGGAAGCGTGGAATCAAAAACCGGATGTGCTGATGCAGGCAAAAGAAGCCGGTTACAAGACCTTCTGGCTATCCAATCAGGTGCCCAACGACGGCTGGCTTGGACTGGTATCCAACCGTGCAGACGAGCGGCTATTCATCAACAAGGGTGCAGGCCGGGGCGAAAACAATTTCGACGGCAACTTATTCCCTGGATTTGAAGCAGCATTGGCAAATCCCGCACCCAAGAAATTCATCGTGGTACATCTGCTGGGAGCGCATCCCACTTACGAGATGCGCTACCCAAAGGAATTTTCCAAATTCGATGGCGTTACCGATCCGCTCTTGGAACGACTGTCCGATGCCGGTCGTTCCGCCTGGATTCTCCATTTGCGCAACAAGTACGATAACGCCATTGCCTACAACGATTATGTAGTCGCCAACCTGCTACACCGCACCATGAAAATCGGCGCAGATGGCAATGCCAGCCTGCTATTCAATTCCGACCACGGGCAGGAGGTCGGCCATACACGTAACCATGCGGGGCAATCCGTTGTGGATGCCTCTGGCTACGAGATTCCGATGGTGTTGTGGACACGCTCATTTCTGGGAAAGAATCCGACGGAAAAAGCGGTACTTGAAAATCGACCTTACCAGACCGACCATCTTGAACATACGATGATGCGCTTGCTCGGCATCCAATCACGCTACTATCATTCATCACGTGACCTGCTAAGCACCAACTTCTCGACGCGCTTGCGTCGCATCAATGAGCAGGAATACAAACCGGTTCGCATCGCTCAATACCAATAGGTGGAGCGCGGTCCGGCACGATTACCCGGGCCGGCTAGTTGCGCGCCTGAGTCAAACAATTGACCGACTCTATCTGCACATCCGCGATTTTCTCAAACGTATGCAATCCGGCGTGTCCGGCCAAGGCATTGGTGATGAGCGTCCAGGGTTTCTCGACAGGCGTCCAATGCTGCTGGCTATCCCGGTTCAACTTGTCTGAGGTGACCAGCACAAATACTTTGGCCGCCTGGCGAATGATGCATTCTTTCAGAAAGGCCTGATCGACGGTCGCTTCGCATAGTCCACGGCCGGCCACCACGCCGTCCGCACTCAGAAACGCTTTGTCGAAGGTGACCCGGCTCAAGGCCAGTTGCGCGACGGGACCAAAGGTGCTCATGCTGGATTTGCGGACATCACCGCCGATCAGCGTCACGCCGACCTGGCTTCCCGCCAGGGCCTGCACCACCAGCAGATTGTTGGTGATGATCCGGATGTCTTGCCGTCCCGCCAATACCTTGGCCAGCGCCGCGGTGGTGGTGCCTGCATCGAGGAACACGGTATCGCCCGCAGCGACATGCGCTGCGGCCGCCTGGCCGATGGCATCCTTCTCTGCCTGGAAACTGTGGCTGCGTTGTTCGAGCGACTCTTCCGGCGCGTGCACACTGACCGAGGCGGCGCCGCCGTAGGTGCGCAAAATGAGCCCTTCGTCAGCCAAGGCACGCAAGTCCCGGCGCACGGTAACTTCCGACATGCCGAAATGATCGCACAGGGCGCCCACTTCGGTCATGCCTGACAGAACAGCCTGCACCATGGCCTCGCGACGACGGGAAACTTTCATAGTTTGAAGAGAAAATGGTTATCAACGCCGCCTGCATCGCTGCGGGCGCACTCGGGAATTCCGGCGGTCACCGAGTATACCCATTTTCCACCCCCGATAACCGCCCTTGCGCGGCATCGCCAGGGCGGATGTGCTTTCAGACGGGAGCGTTGGTACCGCTGCGCGCCAGCAACTGCCAGGAGTTGTCCGACCTGGTCCAGCACATCAATACCTTGATGTGGCTGGTGCTCTTCTTTTCGTCATTGTTCACGACATCGTAGGTATGCCGCACGATGCCGACCTGGCCAAGCACATCGACGGTCTGTTCGGAGGTAACGATGGACAGGTAGCGCTGCTTGCCGGCGATATTGCCCAGCAAGACTTCTTTGCTCCACACCCGGCCGTCGGAGTGCGAATAGGTCAGATGCTCATGCAAGATGCCCTTGAGGACGGCGCCGTCACCATCCTGCAGTGCACGCCGCAACACCTCGACCGCTGCGTCCAGCGAACCGGCTTCGGCCGCACCGACGTGTGTTGCAAAGCCGGCGGTAGCGATTCCCGTGCTCAGTGCCACGATGGCCTCCCGGCGTGTGATTTTTATTTTTTCCATATTGTCTCCCGATGTAGTTGTCTTGATTCAGGCGGCAGCTTCCAGACTGTGCGTCACCCAGCCCTCTTCCACGCAGACGTACTTGATGTTTTGCCGGAAGTAGGTGTAAGCGATGTGCAGCTTGCCGTCAGCCGATTGCGCAATCGATGGATACGAAAACTCGCGGTTGCGCTTGTCGGCCGAATTATTGGTCATGCAGTAGCCGTCGCCGACTTCCAGGTTGCGCATCGCCGGCCAGGTATGGCCGCCGTCGTAGGAAATAGCCAGGGTCATCGGCGCACGTGGCGCCCCCCAGAAGGCGGTGCCGTGCTGCGATGCCGATTGCGATGCCAGTTCGCCACTGTCTTCCGAATCCGTGATGTCGTCATACAGGGACGCACGGCGCTCAGTACTCTGCGCCGCACTGCTGTTATTGAACACCAGACCCAGGTGGCCGTTGCTCAACGCCACAAACTGGATCGAGGAATTATTGTTCGGCAACGCCAGCGGACGCGGCTCGGTCCAGCGCACACCGTCATCAGAACGGCTGGCGTGGATGTGATCAGCCCAGCGACTGCGGTACAAGGCGAGGAAGCCGCCCCCCTTCAGCGCTTGAATGTTCATGTGCACGCAACCCACGCTGCCGGGAACTTCATGTGCGGACCAATTGCGGCCCTGATCGATCGAACGCATGACGACGCTGATGTCGTCATTGCCCGACCAGCGCTCGCCATCGGCCACGCGGCACAGGAAGACCGGGCATAACCAGGCGCCGTCGCGAGCGACCACGATGGGCTGACGGACGAAGGTGCCGGGCTTGTCGAACAGCGTTTCTATCGGTCCCCAGGTATGGCCCTGGTCCTGCGAAATGCGGCGACGGACGATGGAGGTGTTCTGGTGCCCGGACAATTGGGCGGTATAGATCAGCCAGAGCGCGCCGTCCGGCGTTTCGAACAGCACCGGGTTTTGCTCCGAGCGCGTGGGGTCGTCCGACAGACGTACCGGTGCCGACCAGGTGTCGCTGCCCGCACGCAAGCGCGACAGGTAGATGGAAATATCAGGAATGCCTTCCTGGGTGCCGCCGAACCACGCACACAACAGATCGCCGTTGGACAGCGCGGCCAGATTGGCGGCGTGATTTTGCACGGTGAGTGCAGGCAAGTGGGCATCGAGCCGGGCAGCGTCTGCTGCCGCGCGACGGAGTTGCCCCGGGACCCCGGCCTCTGGTATGGACGGGTTGGGAGAGTGCAGAACGGAATTCGTCATTTTGTCATCCTGAGGTGTTGTCACTTACATCAGTGTTGTTGCCGGGGTTGCCCCTGCAAGTCAGTGGGTGCTGCCTGTCCAGTGTCGGCGCCCGCGGTCGGCTTGCCGGGGAAAATCAACTTCTCGACAACCATGACGATGGCCGGTGCGATGAGTGCGATGTACATGTTGTCGATACCCCAGGGGTTATCCAGCAGATACCAGATGGTGGTAGCGACGGTCGCCAGCACCAGCCCCGAGATCGCGCCGCGGTTGCTGTTGAAGAACGGCAGATAGATCCCCATCAGCGCGACCACGGTCACGGTCAGGCGCAAAGCGCGCGTGAAGAAAGACAGCGCGAGGATCTGCGGCACGAACAGCACGAAGATCAGCGGCACGAAACCGACCGCCACGGAGATGAGCCGCGTAGTGCGCAGTTCGCGCTCCGGTGTAGGATGGTAGCGCGGCACATAGAAGTCCTTGACGATCAGGGATGCGATCGCCAGCGCAACGGTGCTCACGCTTACAAAGATCGAGGCCACCAGCGACACCGTCACGATACCCGACAACAGCGGATGCATGTGCTGCAGGAAGATGGGCAAGGCGTACAGCCCCTTCATATCGGGGAACAGGAATTTAGCCGCCACGCCCAGCAGGCCGAGCGCCAGTGCGATGGGCACGCACAAGGCGGCGGCAATCAGGGTGGATTTGCGTGCATCTTCTGCCGAGCGGGCGCCGGAGATGGCCTGGATGATGAACTGCGTCGAAAAGATAGCGCCGGCGGTGCCGATGATCCAGGCGCCGATGGTGCCGCCGCTGAGCGCCCCGTCCCAGGTGAAGTAATGCTGGGGCATGGCGTCCATCATCGGCGAGATGCCGCCGGTCATCGATAGCGCCACCCATACCAAAATGCCGATGCCGAGAATTTTGACGCCACTATGAAGAATCGTGACGTAGAGCACGCTCTTCAGTCCGCCGTAGGCGAAGTAGATGGTGCTGACGATGGCGGTAATGACGGCCGCCGTCGGCAAGTTGATCTTGAGCACCGTTGAAATCGCTGCCGCGCCGCTGACGTAGTTGCCGACGTTGACGATGAACAAGGCGTAGATCATGACGGCGGACACCACCAGCTTGGCCGTCTTCCCGTATTTCTGGGCAACGAAGCCGGAGATGGTGAACTCGCCGGACTTGTAGAGGCGCTTGGCCAGGAACATGCCAAACAACAGGAAGCCGATGGATGCGGCGAGCACCGACCAGGATGCTGCCATGCCGACCTTGAATGCTTCCTGGGAAGTGCCGATGGTGGACTTGGCGCCAATAAATTCGGACATCAGCAGGATCGCAATCACGACCGCGGGCGCCGAGCGGCCGGCGACCATGAATTGCTCCGATGTCTTGCCGCGCAGCCGTATGCTCATCCACGACGTCGCCACGATATAGATGACAACCATTGCGACAATAATGGCCGTATCCAGTGTACCGAACTGGTTCATTGTGTTCTCCTCCCGATCCTCGAAGATCGGATAATGTTTTAAGTTATAGTGCGCATCCCTGCCGTCCGCCCGGATCGACTCCGCAGCGCTGGCCGGGATACCGTCAAGCTGCCAGGGCAGCGTGGCGCGTGGCGAGGTCTTGTGCCTGCTTCAGCGCTTCCAACATGCTTCCTTCGTCGGCGATTCCTTTTCCTGCAATATCGAATGCGGTACCGTGGTCGACCGAGGTCCGGATCACCGGCAGCCCGACCGTGACATTGACCCCGGCTTCGAGTCCCATCACCTTGACCGGACCATGTCCCTGGTCGTGATACATGGCCACCACCACGTCGAAGTCGCCACGACCGGCCCGATAGAACAAGGTGTCGGCTGGCAGCGGCCCTTCCACATCCCAGCCGCGCGCCTGCAAGAGCTTGATGGCCGGAATGATTTTTTGTTCTTCCTCGCCGTAGCCGAACAAGCCGTTCTCGCCCGCATGCGGATTGATACCGCACACGCCGATGCGCGGCGAGGTGATGCCCGAGCGCACCAGGGTTGCATGGGCGCGCTCTATCGTGCGCTGCACCAGCCCGGGTTCGATGCGGTTGATGGCGTCGATCAGGCCGATGTGGGTAGTCACGTGAATCACGCGCAGCTTGGGCGCCACCAGCATCATCGAGACTTCGGGAATACCGGTCAGATGCGCCAGGATCTCGGTGTGTCCGGGAAAAATGTGGCCACCGGCATGCAGCGCTTCCTTGTTCAGTGGCGCCGTGCAGATCGCATCCAGTTCGCCCGCGGAGGTCAGTTCGACGGTACGGGCGATGTATTGATAGGCGGCATCGCCAGCCAGCGCCGACAATTTCCCGTAGGGCAGATCCGCAGGAATCAGGCCGAGGTCGATGCAGTCGATCTCGCCGTAGGTGAAACGCGCCTCGGCGGGGCTGGAGATGGCCCGCACCGTCAGCGCTACCCCCGTGATACGGCCGGCGTCGATAAGGCGATTGGCATCGCCGATGACGAGCGGCCGGCATCCCTGGTAGACCGAGCGTTGCGCCAGGCTCTTCATGATGATTTCCGGCCCCACGCCGGCTGCATCACCCATCGTGATGCCGATAACCGGACGATATGTCATATTTTCCTCTCTGCTGGATAGATGCGGCGCTTGCGCGTCCGCCTGGTGCATGGCCCTGAGTTTTTGCCATGCGCGATAAAGTGTGTCCGGCTGGCCGAAGCCACCCGCTTTTGTCACGACCGGCAATACGCGGCCCAGATGATCGGTAACCATCAAGGGAACGCCGGTATCGATCTCGGCCACAATGTTCAAACTGTCCACGCCCATGGTCGAGAGCATGGCGCGCGCCGTCTCTCCTCCTGTGGCGATCAGCCCGGCGGCGTAGCGGGCGACGGGGCCGAGATGGCCGGCCAGCTCGCGCGCCAGGCGAGCGCCGTCGCGCACACTGGTGCGCTCCGATTGGCTGAGCACCACCAGCGCGCTGCGGCCGCACTGCAGGACCTCCGACACGCGCGCAGCAAGCGCGCGCGCCGTGCTCGACTGTGGGTCCAACAGCGCCGGCGCGTCGAACTGAAACATCTCGATGGCATCGGCGCCGCGCTCCTTGAGGATCAGGGCCTGGCTATGGGAAATACGCGACATGCTGCCGACGATAGCCAGGATGCCTTGCGCGGATGCAGCTACCGGACCCGGCATGGCAGGTTTCTTTTTATCGTCGACCAGCCGTAGCGGCATGGCGCTGTCGAGCATCCGGATGAGCGGTGTCGCCAGACCCGCGGAGCCAACCCAGAACACGCCATGCAAGGCAGCCGAGGCCGCGGCGATGCATGCAAGGTCAGCCTCCGTTTCACTGTCGCAGACCACCGCATGAAATTGGCCGGCGCGACACGCTGCCAGCTTGTCGCGCACACATGCACTGCCCTCGCGCACGGCATCCAGGCTGATCAGCGCGACCTTCAATCCGGCGGCCGCGAGCATGGCGACGATGTCGGCCTTGCCCACAATCTGTTCATTGCCCCAGACTTCAGACTCTTCCACCGGTACGCCGAAAACAAACTGCCGCCCCTCCTTCGTGGTGCGACCAGCCGCTGGAAAAGCCGGTGCGACGATGGCCATGCCGGCACCCGCCAGGGCGGCAATCTCGGCGGCGACATTGCCGCGCAGGGTCGAATCGATCTTCTTGTAAAGCTTGCGGTCGCCGGCATGCGTGCGCCAGGCATGTTGATTCAGCTCTGCCGCATCGGTGCCGGTGCGTTGGCGAGAATCGGTATCCAGCGCCAGCACGTCGATATCGGCAGCCGATGTGCCGGCGTGTGTGCCCAGCAGCACGGTGCTGTCGAGACCCAGATTAACGCAAGTGACGGCGCAGTCGGCGGTACCGGACAAATCGTCGCCAATGATCAGGAGGCGCGCACGCGCGGCCACACGGGCATTCATGGCAGCAGTCTCAGGTAAATCGACCTGATGTCGTCCAGGCTCAAGGGCTTGGGGTTGTTGCCGAGCAGGCGTTTGACTTTGGCCGCAGCAAGCGCCAATGCATCCAGGTGCTCTTCCGCGACACCGAACGCCCGCAAGTCCTGCGGGATGTGGAGGGCAGCGGTCCATTCGCGCAGCCGTGCCAGCAATTTTTCGGCGGCGGCCTGATCACTGTCGTCATGGCAGGCGATGTCAAGCGCATGCGCCACATTGGCCAGCCGGCTGACGATGGCATCCAGATTGAAGGCCATGACATGCGGCAACAGCATCGAATTGGCCACGCCATGGGTGATGTTGAACATGCCGCCCAGCGGATAAGCCAGCGCATGCACGGCAGCCGTGCCGGCGGCGGTCAGCGCGAGTCCGCCGTACATCGAACCGATCAGCATGGCTTCGCGGGCAGGCAAGGAGTGGCCGTTCTCGTAAGCCTCAATGAGGTTGGCGCCGATCAGGCGCATGGACTCCATCGCGAACATGTCGCTGACCGGATTGGCCTTGGTGGAGATATACGATTCCAAGGCATGAATGAAGGCGTCCATGCCGGTCGCCGCGGTAATCGGCTTGGGCAGATCCAGCGTCAAAGCGGCATCAAGGATGACCAGTTGCGGCAGCAAGTGGCGGCTGACGATGCCGACCTTCAATTCTTCGTCGGGCAAGGTGACGATGGCGTTGGGCGTGACTTCGGAGCCGGTGCCGGAGGTGGTCGGCACCAGAATCAGCGGCACCCCGGGCGACGCAATCAGGTCTACCCCCAGCCATTCACGCAGCGGCTGGTGGTTGGTCATGCGCACGGCAAAGAGTTTGGCCGCATCCAGCACACTGCCGCCGCCGATGGACAGCACCGCATCCGGCGCAAACGGCGCAATCTGCTCGCGGAAAACGGTCTCGACGTTCTCGATGGTCGGCTCAGGTCGCACGTCGCGCACCACCAAGGTGTGCACATCCTTTTCCTGCAACGCGGCGACAACCCGCGCCACGACGCCGGTTCTCTCCATGACCGGCTGGGTGATCAGGGCGATGCGGCGCACCGGCCGGTCGAGCAGCGCCAACTTGTCGGCCAACTGGTCGAGACTATGGGGGCCGTGGATGATGTGCTTGACGGTTTGAAAGTGATAGATGGAACTCATGACAGGATCTGGTGCGGTAAGAGAGAAAAAGCTGCGGCCGAAGGTGTGACGATCAGGACACCCGCGGATACGTCGCGATCACCTTGAGCAGGCGTTCACGCGCCGCATCGTCAAGAGCCAGTGCCGGTGCGCGCGCCGGGCCGGCGGGCATGCCCAACATAGCGGCGGCGGTCTTGAGCACCACCGGCAAAGTGCCCAGCGCAAAGGCCTCGCGCAGTGGACGCAATGCTTCTTGCGCGGTGCGCGCGGCGGCGATGTCGCCGTTCTGGAAGTTGCTCCAGATCGACATCACGACGCTGGGTACCGCGTTGGTGGTCGCGGCAACCGCACCGTCGCCACCGGCGATCAGCGTCCACAGGATCATGGAGTCGGTGCCGGTAAATACGGCGAAGTCATCGCGACGCAAATTGATCAGTTGCAGCAGGCGATCAAAATCGCCGCCGCTGTCCTTGATGCCGCGGATGTTCGGAATCTCGGACAGGCGCCGCACCGTATCAATATTGAGCGTGATGCCGGTCTTGGCCGGAATGGTGTACAACATCACCGGCAACGACGTGGCCTGGGCGATGCGCTCGTAGTGCTTATACAGTTCCGACTGCGTCGCGCCGTTGAAATACGGCGTGATCACGGAGACGGCGTCGACCCCCTGGTCCGACATCTTGTGGTTCAATTCGATGACCTCGCGCGTGGCGTAGGCACCGGTGCCGGCAATGACCGGCACCCGCCCGCGCGCTTGCTCTACAGCGATGCGAGCAACGCGCAGCTTCTCTGTTTCGGACAGCGAGATAAATTCGCCGTTGGTACCCAGTACGAACAGTCCATGGACACCGGCGTCAATCAGGCGATCGACCAGCACGCGAAGACCGGCCTCGTCGATTTCCTCGTCCTGGGTCATGGGGGTAATAAGCGCAGGGACGATGCCCTTGAACACGATAGCCATACTTGCCTTGTCTCCACTATGTTTTAAGACCTGATTCAGGTCGACCTGTCAGCATAAGCGCCTGGCGGTGCAATGCCCACGCTCAAGATCGGCCTTCACCCAACAACGATCAATTCGATCAATAAAGAAGATATTGTTATTTTTACCTCTATTTATTGATTATTTCGATCACAATATACGTGAAGAGAAAGAAAATCAAGAGAGGCGTCGAAATTATTTCGATTATTTCGATCATTTAATTGACCAGATTTATCCATTTTTCACGCCGACGTCGGCATGCCGCGTTGGCGGCATCTCTACGGCAAGCGGGACGCACATTGATTCCGGGCAAGGCCGCACACAGCGCTCACGCGCCATCGGGGATGAGCGCGGTCAATGCCAGAACCATTGAATTCTGAACATGCAGAGGCGTACCAGGGACCGAGCAAAAGACCCTCACATCGCCATGCCAACCAGGTCGCCGACATCTTCACGCAATGGCGAGGCATCTTGTTTTGGCGAACCGCCGAACAGCCGGGACTACTCGCGGCTGCATTGCGAAGAACCTGCGTACCCCACGGCATAGGCGGTGTGCGTGGCCGAGCCAGAAAGAACATCGTGATATGGCCAAGACCAAGTCAGGAGACGGCGCGAAAAACCGCCCGCGAAATAAGCCAATCGCATGATGCAGCCCAACGATATGTTGAGCGACGCAGAACCAAGGATGGGTAAATTACGCGAGAATCCGGCTTATCCTGAGATACGTTAGACTGCATATCAACGATACTTCTCCATATAGACGTCTGCATAACTCCCGCTACCCCATGAAGATCAAGAGCAAAGCAGTTGCCGGTGCCAAGGAAACACCCGTAGCGACGCCACAGAAAAAACCCGGAACCGCAAAAACCAATGCAACAAAAACACGATTGCGCCTTTCACCGGAAGTACGGCGTCGGCAAATCCTCGATGCCGCACTGATTGAATTTAGCGCCCTGGGGTTTACCGCCGCCAGCATTTCCAAGATCGCCGAGCGCGCCGGCACCTCAAAGGCGAACCTCTATGTGCACTTCGCCAACAAGGACGAAATTTTCGAGACCTTGCTTACCGATGTGCTGGCGCCGCCCGTCGGACTCCAGCAGCACGACCAACCGGAAGCAGGCCTGGACGATCTTATCGATAGCTTCATCGAAAAAGCCTACGGTGGCCTCACGCCACAGACGATCGCGGTGATACGACTCGTCATTTCAGAGAGTCATCGTGTCCCATCAATCATTCGTCGCTGGTACGAGAACACTGTCGTACCGGTTCGAGCCAAGCAGCAACTGCAGATCGATCAATATGTAGCGGAGGGGCAGATACTGCCTAGCCCACTCACCGAACATTTCAGCTTTATCATGGTACCGGTGCTCTGTGTTGCTGTCGTTAAAATGGTCTTTGGCCAAGAGATGGCCGACATGGAAAGTGGAAAAATCAAGGAAACGCACCGCAAGGTGCTGCGCATGCTACTGAAGCCACGCCCGGAAGGGACGTAATGCATTTCCTATATTCAAACGACTCCCCGGCTCAGCCAATCTTGTCGCGCGCGTTCACTCTTGCTGATCGCCTCGCAGCAGCTTGGCTGCCGACACGCATCACTCGTCGAGATAGACAATGCGATCACCTTCTCCTGGTACGCATCCATCTGCAATAGAAGACCAGCCTCGATGCACGACAACTCGCTTGCTGTCATGACATATCTCGATGCGCTCGCTACCGGGAAAGCGCTCTCGAATGAAGTCTTCGATGGAAGCCGGCAAGCTGATCTTTAATTTCATCGCAAAACGATCTTCCTCTGGATGATCGTCAAGATGGATGAGCGGGACAAATCCCGATGCGAACATCAACCAACGGGAATCGACCTCAACCGGTTTCGGCATATACGCAGCCGCGCGCAGCCAGTTCTGGGCGCGCTCGCGCAGATCATCTCCGTCTGCAAGCCCTCCCCACGCTGTAGCAAGCAACTCGATTAGCCACTGATTGCAGTTCTGATATTGCAGGCCGAATGCATAGGCATTGGCGCTGTAGTGCGGCGCCAGCAATCGCAACGCCGGCGTTGCGTTGTTCGATGCGCGTTGCAGAATCTGCTCTGCATCGGCCGGAAGCTTGACGACAGAGATATATCCAAGCGCCGCGTTATCGATGCCCATCGCAAATCCGGCAAGCCCCTGGTCGAAGATGCGTGGGCGTGATTCATCGCAGGCGTAATAAAGCTGACGGGCAGTCCATGTTTCATTTTCTGCGCGCCACGCCAACGCGGCATGAGAATAGCGAATATGAAAGCGAGACAGATCCAGACCAGAGCGGCTGATCACTACGGCATTGCTCTTGGTCGCAGCCAGCTCGCTACGCACAACCGCGGCAAACTGCAGCACGCGATCTTGCTGACTCGCGCTCAACGGTTTCGCCCTGTCGCAAAAGTCGGATGCCGCCGAAGAGCCGGATGCCGCATTTGCCGTCGCGACGAACGCCAGGTATAGAAAGATTGCTGCGGATTTGAGCAGATGACGGTTTATCACATGCCGACTACGCGCCGTGTAGCAAGTTCGCCATGCCAGTTGTCAGCGAGCACCAGGTAGAACGCCTCTTTTGTATCCCGGCGAGAGAACTCAAAGCCATATGCACGCCGTTGCGCATGAATGAAATCTCCTGCTCCAAGGGCCTGCTTGTTCAGAACTTCCGCCGGCAAGTCCAATACGATGTGCTGCGTTAGATCCTCTGTCCGCATGGTTACTCGCATGAAAGCCGTCCGATCCGGTGTTTGTGCAATATCGACGATGCGGTAGTCGCCGGTGGCGACTTTGTTTCCATCCGTAGAACTGTTACTCGAATCACTCAGCGAATCCGAGATGCTGCCGCTGGACGCAGATCCGGCGCTCGAGGCGGACGAGGCAAAGCTCTCTGCATGTACATGCAGTGTGACTCCTGCCATGGCAATGCAACAGAGGAAGCGAAGATTTCTGATCAGGTTCACAGGGACTCCTTTACGTTGACAATATTTTTCCAAACATTAATGACCGATCGATCATTAGCGATGATACACTATCTACTGATCGATCGGTCATTAACATCTTTGCGTTGACGATCCTCATCTCAAATCTTGAAATTTGATACGCCGCACATCTATTTTCCCAGGAAACGTCATGACCAAAATCTCGAAAACAATCTTTGCCCTGATTTGCATTTCACTGTTGTCGCTCACCGGCTGCAGCAGCACCAAACCTGTACCGTATACCAACCTCAGTTCCTCCCCCCAATTGCAGCAAAACTCGCAGAAGGACGCTGACAAGATTCCTTACACCTACTCCGCCAACGTAAATTGGAACAACTATTCCGCACTCATCATTGAACCCATTGCGATTTACACCGGCCCCGATAATCAGTTCGGAGAGTTGGCAGAGGGCGACAAGCAAGAGCTTTCCAAATACATGGATGCAGAATTTAGAAAAGTGTTGAGCCAACGCTTCAAACTCGATAACAAGAGCAGCACCGAGACGCTCAAGCTCAAACTGACGCTGACAGGCGCCGGCACTAACACGGCCGTAGCGTCGACCGTTACCCGCTTCGACCTGGCTGGCATGCCCTACAACGTTGTGCAATCCATCCGTGGAAAAGAAGGGATCCTGATGGGGTCAATCAGCTATGCAGTCGAGATCTACGATGCCTCCAGCAATCGCCTTCTGAAAGCGTTCGTGACGAAGCAATATCCCAATGCGATGAATATTGCGGCGACATTCGGTTCACTCAGCGCCGCCAAGACCGGGATTGACAAAGGCGCCGAGAATTTGCTGGTGCAAATGAAATAGTCTGATAGCGACTGCGGCGGTGGGTATCGGCTAGTCGGTGAAAAGCTCGTACGTGCAGGCATTTGGACGATATAAGTGCCGCGCAGAGAGTTGTGACTAGTCGATATTGCCAAAAGATAAGTCCCGCATTCAGATCGGGCCTGACCAGCTGTTGCCGGTCCAGATAAAACGAAAACCGAACTGGCTTCTTCGCGCTCGATGAAACGATCGAAAATTTTCGTTCTGGAACAAATACCAGCATCTGACGGCGTGAACCTGACCATAGTGGAAAACACAGACAAGTTTTTTTATCTGGTGATCCCCGCCAAACCTACGGATTTGTCGGATAGCGATTTGAAAAGTGCGGGAGGCCTCACTGCCTTATCCGGGGCCTGCACTCCGTGTTCTTTGTAGACAATTACCACCTTTACTGTACGGCGAAGATTTCCCGCAGAATGATCTCCGGCGCGCGAACAAGCACTTGCTCTCCTGTGCCACCTCACAGAAATAAAGTGCGGGATTGCTGTTTGAGAAGGCAACTGTTACGTGATGCCTTGCCGGCAGAAAAACATCTTGCGATGAAGCGGATCATGCTCCAGCCATCCTGTCATGACGAACGTGTTTTCCGCATCGCCTCAGGCGTGCCGCTCCAGCGGAAGCCACAGCGTGAAGCTGGTCCCGGCGCTATTCGATACCCAACTCACTTTGCCCCGGATCGCTTGCGCACGGCGTTGCTGGTTGTGCAAGCCGCGCCCGGCGGCGCTGTCCAGTGCCGTGGCGACGTCGAAACCCTGGCCGTTGTCTTCGATGGTCACGGTGATACCATCGCCGCCGGCCGCTGTGTGCACGCGAATCCGACTGGCCCGGGTATGGCGCAGGCTGTTGGCGATGCTTTCCTGCACGATGCGCAAGATATGCAAAGCGCTGGAGGGCTCCAGCCAGTCCAGCGGCGGCAATTCCTGCACTTCCCAGACCAAGGTGATATCGGTCCCCTCAAGGCGCGGCTCCAGGCGAAAACGCAAGGTCGCCAGCAAGAGCAGCAAGTCCGCGTCGACCGGTTCCATCGAGTCGATCATCAGCTTCAGGTCGTCAAGGCAATCCTTGAGCGTCTGCGACACTTTGGCACTGTTCATACCGCCGTGCTCGACTGATCTGATGGCGCTGATCAACGTTGATCCAAGACCATCGTGCATATCTTGCATCAGACGCTGGCGCTCATCGCTGATGCTCTGCCGCAAGGCTGCTTCACGCAAAAGTTTGTGACTCAGCTCAAGTTCCGCTTCGCGCGCTTGCAAACGCTGCGCCAGACCCGCATTGACTTGCTCCACCTCGGTGATGGCATTGACGTAGCGCCGGTACATCAGCTGGCCGAACATGGCAAACGTGACGGCGTTGGTATAGGCCCCAAGAAACCAGCCTTCAGGATTGATGACATTGTTGTAGAGCAGCCAGTCGGACATGCCCAGCAAGGTCGACAAGCCAACGCCGGCGGCCAGCAGCAATCCCTCTCTGGAGCGCCCGTGGGCGCTGACGCCGCCGACAATGCTGACCACCAGCCCCATCAGAACCGCAATGGCATACATCAACGGCACCAGCAAAGAGGTGCTCGGATAGACCGGCAAGATCGCGATGAACGGCAACGATGCAACGCTGGAGGCCAGCGTCACGCCAACCAGCAGCAAGCTTAGCCAGCGCTGCCTGCGGCCGTGCAACTGGCGCAGGAACAGATGAATCACCACCAGCAACCAGAACAAGGCGTTTGCGGTAAGCCAGGCAAACCAGTCGCTAACGATGGGCAGGCTCACGTAGTAATGCAAATGCCCCACGAAGGAAACCGCAGCCAGGTTGAAGAACAGCAAATAGCTGGTTTCGTGACTGCGCCTGACCCAGACGAAAAAGGCAAAAATTCCTACCACCATGAAAGCCGCACTCAGCGTGGCCGGCAATTCCCGCTGCAGCCACTGGCGCAGATAATAGCGTCCGCGCAGCGCGTCGACCGGCCCCATCCATAGCGATGACAAGCCGACCGCAGTTTCCGGCGCATGCTCAACGCGAATCAGGATTTCGGTGAGCGGTGCATGGCCTTCGGTCTCGTCCAGCGGCACCCACAGGGGTGTGAACAAGCTGTTCCACAATGGACCGTTTTGCTGCGCGCGATGCACCAGGCGTCCGTTGGCATACACCGCCACGGTGCCGTCGGTCTTGATGCGGACGCCATACAGCACCAGCGGGCCGGCCAATGCGGGGCGGGCCGGCAGCGACATCTTCAGCCACGTGGTACGCACCGGCAGCCCGCCGGAGGCAGCAGGATGTTGCGCAGTCACGGGGAGTACCGACGGCAACGCCGCCGATTGCCAGCGGTGCGGCAAGGCATTGCTGTCGATCGACGCTGGTGGCTGGCGGAAGCTGCGGCCGTCCGCATCCTGCCAGTCGGCCTGCGTGAGATGGACAACGGCAGCAGACTGCTGACTCTCGCCTTGCAGATACCAGATTCCCACGGCGATCAGCAACGCCAGAGAAGGCAGCAACACGGCCGCGGCAACAAATGAGGTGGATAGTTTTTTCACACGCGGGTGATCATGGTGGGCTTGCCGTTGCCGCGCAAATATCCCATTGCACAACATGCTCAATCGCGCAACAGGCCGAGTGTCCTGGCTTCATAAATGGCTTCCGACTTCGAGGAAACTTTGAGCTTGCCATAGATACGACGCACAAAGGTGCGTACGGTATACGGCGAGAGTTGCATCAGCTTGGCGGTCTCCTGCGCGGTGAAGCCGCGCGTGATGTAGTTCAACACTTCCATTTCACGCGGCGACAGCAGTTCGGATGACGCTTCGACTTGGCCCGGCAGCACGACTTTGTCCTGAGTCACCCCAGCGCTCGTCCGGAATCGCGCCAGCACCTGACGCGCGATGATGGGACTGATCGGACTTCCACCGCTGGCGAGGCTGCGAATCTCATCGATGATCCTGGCGGGCGAACTGTCTTTGAGCAGGTAACCGGCAGCACCGGCCTCAATCGAACGCATGACATGGGTTTCATCTCCGAAATTGGTGCTCACCATGACGCTGCAACTCGGCCACCGGATGATGGATTCCTGAATCACGTCTATGCCCGAGCCGTCGGGCAAACCCAGATCGACCAGCAACACATCCGTCGGCGGACCTTGCAACATGGCAAGTCCTGCGGCGCGGGTAGCGGCGACATGCGCCAGCCGCATGTCCGGCGCCGCCTGCAACACCGCACTGAGCGCATCGCGAAAAGCAGGATCATCCTCGACGATGGCGACGTGGATGGATGGTGGCGCGACGGTATCAAGTGAGGATGGCATAGCGTAGGCATTGTACGCGCAACAACCCGACGTTCTTGTAGCTCGTTTGTGCTACACCCGGCATCGTCGCGCGAGTCTGCAATCTGCCGACAGCAGCCATGCACGAAGCTGAATGCTTTACACAGAGCCATTGCCCAATTGCGTTCGCTCCCGGCGACATAGAGGGAAACCGCTATTGCGTCTGTAGCGCTTTTGCGCTACAGACGCAATAGCGGTTTCCCGGAGATAATAGGAGGAAGGATCACGCTCCAGATGGCAGTTTGGCAAGCGCGTGCCTGGAACCTGGTTTGGTTTTTGCGGGCATTGGCGCGGGGACGAAAACCAGCGCTCGAATCCTTGCCCCATTTTCAAAACAGAAAACCGACATGTTTTTCAGACTTCCGTAGTCGCGCACTTATTGTCAAGAGACTGGAAGCCGATGCCAATCAAAATTCCCAAAGGTTTGCCCGCACTGTCCACGCTCGAGACAGAGGGCATCATTGTGACAGACGAAGAAAACACCGCATTTCAGTCTCAGCGAGCGCTGCGCGTAGGCTTACTGAATCTCATGCCCAACAAGATCAGTACAGAAACCCAAATTGCCCGCCTGCTGGGCGCGACGCCGTTGCAGGTCGAACTGACGCTCGTCAAGATCTCGAATTCCACGCCCAGGAACACGCCGAGCGAACATCTGGCGTCGTTCTACCGTGACTGGTCAGACATCAAGGCGCTGAAATTCGACGGGTTTATCATTACCGGTGCGCCGATAGAAGCGATCCCTTTTGAGGAAGTCAGATACTGGGATGAGCTCACCCGTATCTTCCGCTGGACGCAAACCAACGTCCACAGCTGCTTCAACATCTGCTGGGGAGCCCAGGCGGCAATGCATTATTTTCATGGCATGCCCAGATACTTGCTGAATGAAAAAGCTTTTGGCGTGTTCAAACATCACGGCCTCAATGCCGGCTCGCCGTACCTGAAAGGCTTTTCCGACGATTTCAATATTCCGGTGTCCCGCTGGATGGAAATGCGGCACGCCGACATTCCCGCCGCCAGCGGTATCTCCGTGCTGATTGATTCATCGGAAACAGGCCTTTGTCTGCTCAACGATCCACGACATCACGCACTTCACTTCTTCAACCACATCGAATACGACTCGGACACCCTTGCCAACGAATACTTCCGCGATCGGGAAGCAGGCAAACGCATCCAGCTTCCGAGAAACTACTTCCCTGACGACTGCGAAACCCTGCTACCAAGAAACCAGTGGCGCGACCATGCACATCTGTTGTTTGGAAACTGGATCAAGCAGATTTTTCAGACCACCCCCGTCGATCCAGGCAGGATCGGCAACGACCGTTGATGTGATCGGCCGCGTGCGCACCTCCCTGCACAGGCTCCAGAAGGCGACTTTTTACAACGCCTGAAGCAGGAATGCTTTACCAGACAGGTACGCGCGTCGCGACTTGATTCTTATGCAGTCAAATGCCTCAACTGCCGTCTCGCGTCACCAATACGCAATCGATCAGGCCGTATTCCACCCCTTGATGGGCCGACATGTAATTGTCGCGGTCCGAATCCTTTTCAATCTGCGCCAGCGTTTGTCCCGTGCGTTCGGCCAGGATGGTGTTGAGGCGGTGACGCTGGTACAGCACTTCGCGCGCCTGGATCTCGATGTCGGCGGCGACGCCCTGGGACCCGCCGTGCGGCTGGTGGATCATGATGCGAGCATTGGGCAAGGCGTAGCGCTTGCCGATCGCGCCCGCCGCTAGCAAGAACGAGCCCATGCTGGCGGCAAAACCGGTGCAGAGGGTGGAAACCTCTGGTTTGACGAACTGCATCGTGTCGTAAATCGCCATGCCGGCATAGACCGAGCCGCCCGGCGAATTGATGTAGAGGGAAATATCCTTACCGGGATCCTCCGATTCCAGGAACAGCAATTGTGCGACGATCAGGTTAGCCGATTGTTCGGTCACTTCGCCCACCAGGAAAATCACGCGCTCTTTAAGCAGGCGCGAGTAAATATCGAAAGCGCGCTCGCCGCGGCCTGTCTGTTCGATGACGGTGGGCACCAAGCCGAGCCCCTGTGGAAAAGTCGAAGTCATGATTGTCCTTTAGCGCTAGCGTTTGGTCACTGAGGTGATTCAGCTTGCTTGACGATGGGACCCGGCGCTGTGTGACAATAAAAAATAGATAGTTACCATGTCACACTTGGGCAGTTTCGAGCGTCATGCAGCACCAGCACGAGAACAGGAGATTTCCGATGCCGTACCTTACCGACACCGAAGGCGCCTTATTCGAACAACTTCGCCCGCGTCTGAAAGCGATCAGCAGCCGCATCGTCGGCAACGATGCCGAAGCGGAAGACATCGTGCAGGACTGTTTTCTCAAATGGGCGGATGCCGAACAGGCGACAGTGGCAACGCCGGTAGCCTGGCTGACCACCGTCGTACAGCACCAGTCGATCGACCGTCTGCGCAAACGCGCCCGCGACAGGGTGGCCGCGTGCATCGCCCTGGAACTGGTGCCGGAGGTGCCGCCGGCGTTACCGGAACAGAGCTTGCTGAAGCGCGCCGAGCTAAGCGAGGCGCTGGCCCGCTTGCTGACGTGTCTGTCACCGTCAGAGCGCCTTGCGCTGGTCCTGCATGAAGTTTTTGAATACAAACACGCTGATATCGCTGCCGTGCTCGGCACCAACCCCACCAATGCACGCCAGTATCTGGCGCGTGCGCGCCGACGCTTGCGTGAAGACGGGTCGGCAACACCCGAGAAACTCGGCCGCGAGCTGATACGTCGCTTTCAGGCTGCGCTCAACGGCGTCGACTTGCCTGCGATGTTGATGCTGCTCAGTGAGGAACAGCCCGTGTCGGTGCGCGAATCCCCCCGACTGCGGATCGACGCCGGCGCTTGCGCCAACGATGCGTCGTACCGCCTGGTCGCTAACACCTAGGGGCAACGCGCTCAGTCGCGGACGCTGCACAATACGTCCGTCAGGGCATGCTACCGGCGGCGTCGATTTTTCGGTTTCGACTGCACCGCCTGATTCGACAAATCCAGTATCAACTGGCCGAAAGCCTGCGCCGCGAGGCTCTTTCCGGCACCGCTGCAGATCAGTGCGAAACTGGCCTTGGGCAGAGATGGCAGGCCGTAGCAGCCGTCCACGATGCGCATGTCTTCCTCCAGGTCTTCCAGCGGCAACACCGAAATGGCCAGGCCGGACAAGATGGCGGCACTGATGCCCTGCTGGCTCGGCGACGTGAACACGGTGTGCCACTTCAGGCCAAGCTCGTCCAGCGCGCTGATGCCTACCCGACGATTGATGCAAGGCGCGGGAAAGAAGGCCAGGGGCAGCGGGCTTCCTTTCGGCAGTTCAAATGAATTTGCCGCGACCCAAACCAGTTGCGTCTGTCTGATGTGCGTGCCTTCTTCGCTGTCGCCCGGCGTCATGATGACGGCCAGGTCCAGCTCTCCATCCCTGATCAGCGCACGCAAATCGAGTTGCATGTTGACGCGTACATCCAGGCGCACCGAGGGAAAGGAGCGCGCAAACTGGCACAGCAACGTCGGCAGGCGATCGCCGACAAAATTCTCCGGTGCGCCGAAACGGACCTCGCCCGAAATCGGCGACGGCCGGAAGCGCTGCCCCAACGAGTCCAGCGCATCCAAAATCTGTCGCGCGTAAGGCATCAGATCTTCGCCATCCTCGGTGACCGTCAGGCTGCGCGTGGTCCGCTGCAGCAATGGTCGCCCGAGCTGCTCTTCCAGCCGGCGAATCTGGTGGCTGACCGCCGACTGCGTCAGATGCAGGCGTTCGGCGGCACGCGTAAAGCTGCCCGTATCGTGAACCGCGACGAAGGTGCGCAGGAGTGTGGGATCCAGGTCCATGGTGTCCAGTCGAATCAGGCATTAATGATGCCAATTAATAAGTACTACGAAATTAAATCATTTGTAGCATGGATAAGTATCACCCAGAATCGGCTTTTCTTTCAGGCCAGCCTTCATCTGCGGCCCGGACTCAACACAAGCTATGACGGGAATACACGTAATGCCTCTCTCCTCCACTCGACGAAACCTGTTTGCATTGGCATCGGTGTGTCTCGCGGCGCTCATGTTCGGGCTGGAAATATCCAGCGTGCCGGTCATCCTGCCGACGTTGGAACGCCTGCTGCACGGCGACCTCAAGGACATGCAATGGATCATGAACGCCTACACCATCGCCTGCACGACTGTCCTGATGGCAGCGGGCACGCTGGCCGACCGCTATGGGCGCAAGCGCCTGTTCATCATTACCCTGGTTTGTTTCGGCGTCACTTCGCTGATTTGCGGCCTTGCGACCAGCATGTCGCTACTCATCGTCAGCCGCTTCCTGCAGGGCATGAGCGGCGGTGCCATGGTGATTTGCCTGTTGGCGATTTTGTCGCATCAGTTTCGCGGGGATCGCGAACGCAGCCGGGCATTCGGCGCATTCGGCATCGTCTTCGGCGCCGGCCTCGGTTTCGGGCCGCTGATCGGCGGCGCCATCGTTGCGCTGCTGGATTGGCAATGGGTATTTCTGGTGCACGTCCCGCTGACCGTACTGACCCTGTTTCTGACGTTTGCCGGCGTGGCGGAGTCGTCCGATCCGCAGGCAAAGCGGCTGGACCTGGTCGGCATCGTCTCACTGTCGCTGGCGGTATTCGGCTTGACTTACTTCATTACGCAAGGCACCGAGCTTGGCTTCGCCAGTCCTGCCGGCATGGCCATCATCGGCGCAGCCGCGTTCAGCTTTGCGATCTTTGTCTACGTGGAGAAAACCATCCCTCATCCCATGTTCGATTTCTCCGTCTTCAAGATCCGCGACTTTTCCGGCGCCCTGCTCGGCTCCATCGGTATGAATTTCAGCTTCTGGCCGCTGATGATTTATTTGCCGCTGTATTTCCAGGTCGTGCTGGGGTACGACAGTGTCAATGCGGGCTTGTCTCTGCTGGCCTACACCTTGCCGACATTGATCGTGCCGCCGTTCGCCGAACGCTGCTCCTTGCGCTATCGCGCGGGCGTGGTGATTCCGGCAGGTTTGTTCACCCTCGGACTCGGCTTCATGCTGATGCGCTATGGCAGCAGCATGCCACACGCCAGCTGGCTCAGCCTGCTGCCAGGCAGCCTGGTCGCCGGTATCGGACTGGGCTTGACCAATACGCCGGTCACCAATACCACCACCGGATCGGTGGCCAGCAATCGCGCCGGCATGGCGTCAGGGATAGACATGAGCGCACGACTGATTACATTGGCCATCAACATCGCGGTGATGGGATGGCTGCTGCTGGAAAGCGTGCTGTCTTATCTGCGAGAGCATGCGCCTCAACATAGTTCACCGACACAACTACGCAGCGCCGCCGAAGCAATTGCTGCGGGCAATCTGATTCTTGGCATCGAGAGGCTCCCTGCGGTGGACGCATCCGCCGGCTTGGCGCAAGCGGCGCTGGCACATGGATTCGGTACGTTGATGCTGTATGGAGGTATCGGCGTATGGATCTTGGCAACGCTGAGCTTTGTCACTTTCAGTCCGCGCAACATCGCGCGTCTGATTGAGCAGTAGCAAGGGGATGTGGATTGAAGTATCCGACCCATTGATATTGAATTCAACGAGGCAGATCCAGAAGAAAACTAGTGCTCAGAAAAAATTTCTACGACGCTTTGAGGTGCATGTGCTCCGAAAAAGCGCTGATGATTCCGAAACGTCTGGTCTGCGGCAGCTTCGCTTCGTGGAAACAACGCGCGCTCATACTCTACTAGTGCCGCCTCAATATCACTAGAATTTGCAGAAATAGCTTTGCCCAGTTCTGCTCCGTCATATATGGCAAGGTTGGCTCCTTCACCCGCAAATGGCGACATCAAGTGCGCTGCGTCACCCAGTAACGTGACGCCAGGTATTCGTTCCCATCTATGTTTGATTGGCAAGGCATATATCGGTCTCACAACCGGCTTTGTTTCACCATCGGTAATGAGTGCTTTGAGCTGCGGTGCCCAGTCATCGAATTCAGCGGCAACGCGTTTCAGTGCCGTTATCGGATTGCTGAAATCAATCCCGCTAATCCATGCCTCGGGCTTATTCAACGCAATGTATGTGTGCAAGGTTCCAATCGCGTAACGATGTGCCAAGATAGCTTTTCCTGGTTCCACTGCCATCAGCGTCCCAGTGCCAATTGCGTCTGCACTTGGTTTATGTCGAGTGTCACCATCGAAAAGCTTGGTTTCTATGAACGTGGTACCGATGTACGTAGGCTTTGCAGAAGAAAGAAGCGGGCGAACTCTTGACCATGCGCCGTCAGCACCAACCACAAGGTCAGCGGTTACGGAAGAACCATTGGAGAATGTCAGTTGATGCCGCCCGTCACTCAAACGCTTGGCTTTTGCGACTTTGTGGCTCCACTTGATGGCATCTAAAGGCAATGATTCAATGAGAAGCTGGCGAAGGTCTCCTCTATCTACTTCCGGCTTGATGATACTACCTAAACCGGGCTTATCGAGTAGCACATTCCCGTGCCTATCGACCACTCTTTTGGCATCCTCACCAGGAAGAACGAGGCTAAGGAATTTTTCGTAAAGTCCTGCGGCTTTTAATCCCAATTGACCGTTGTATTCGTGAATATCAAGTAGTCCACCTTGGCCACGTTCACGCGATGATGTCTCTGCTTCATAAATGATGGCCTGGATTCCATTGATGTGCAGAACACGTGCGAGCGTCAATCCGCCCAGACCAGCACCTACGATTGCGATTTGAGAATTTGATGAAGACGTTGATAAGCGGAGAGATTTGTACATGGCGCGTTCCTATAAATACGGCGAGTCGCGCTAAAGCACGACAGTCCGTAATAAATCCGACAGATGTCGGGGAAACGCTGGTCAACCGTAGTTGCTGGTTGACGTGTATGCGGTCGTCAGCGTTGTGGCTCAAGAACCAAATGCCTGGACCGTTTTTCGCGGAGTTTCGGAAGTATTACACATCCCTACGTTTTGGTAAAACGCACATCGCCGTTACGCCTATGTCCGGTTCTATCAATCTGTTGCACTCACCGGTTGAACCCGCCCCTCAAAGCGGACACTTAGTAGAAAACCATTGATGTCATTCAAAGTGTGATTGTCGGGAAGTTTTAGTTGGAAAACTGGTGAGAAATTTTGGACTAAGGTAGGATAGAAAAAACAGATGCAGACACGGCAGCGCCTTGCAGTTGTAAACGATTCCGAGCAACACATTCAAATTGCGCTCCGGACTTGTAGGCGACACCTTCGCTAGGAATATTGCCACTAGCAGTCACAATTTCGACGCGCTGCATGCCAAGAGTCTTGAATGCATATGGTGCTAATGCCCTGACGCTGCGAAGCGCCACACCTCGCCTTTGTGCAGACTGGCGCACCCAATATCCAAGATTACAAAAGAGATGTTCATGATTTATTGAATTCAAGCCTGCACCGCCTAAGAATTCATCGGTCTCTTCTGAGAATATGCCGAACTCATGTGCAGAACCAGCCACAAGAGCAACTCGGCAAAGCTGGAACCAGTTAAGTGCATCTTGCTTAGAAAAAGTGAGATTACACCAGGACATCCATTGACCTACAGAATCCACTGATTCACGCGCAGCGGCAGAGAAATTTTCTGCGTCGCTGTCGGAAAACGCGCGAAACACAAGTCCTTCAAATAGGAATGGTTGCATTTAGATTGCTAGTTCAAAGTGATATTCAGATTATTTTACAAGAACGACGGCTTTTGGCCGAGGCTAATGGAATGGTCGCCCCTTCCCGAAACGGCATTGACATGCCACAGTGGAAGTTGCGATGTTCCCTTAACCGAGAGAGGCGACCAAAATGAAGATTACAACAATCGGACTTGATTTGG
>Ga0209913_1000493_pt1 | contig 32721 bp, 39 predicted proteins | sample PersoiDNA2013203_FD_185805 | JGI IMG/M metagenome (GOLD analysis project Ga0209913, IMG submission 185805) | Permafrost soil microbial communities from the Arctic, to analyse light accelerated degradation of dissolved organic matter (DOM) -... | ecosystem: Environmental > Terrestrial > Soil >... | reverse complement strand
CTGTTCGCGGCGGAAGGCTTTGAGCACGCGGATGCCGGAGATGGACTCCTGCAGGTGGGCGCTAACGTCGCCGATCTTGTTGCGCACCTGGGCGTAGGCGCGGGCCGACCTGGAGCGGAAGACGAGCGTGGCGCCGATGAGCAGCGGCATGATGGTGAGGGTCGCCAGCGCCAGGCGCCAGTCGAGGATGAAGAGGAACACGATGGCGCCGATGAAGGTCATCGAGTTGGTGACCAGCGAGGTGACGCCGTCGGTGACGAGCTGGTCGAGGGCGTCGATGTCGTTGGTGAGGCGGCTGACGATCCAGCCCGTCTTCTGGCGGCTGAAGAAGTCGAGCGAGAGCTTCTGCAGGTGCGCGAACAGCTGGCGGCGCAGGTCGTAGATGATGTGCGAGCCGACCCAGCTCGTGAGGTAGGTCTGCAGGTAGCTGGCGCCGAGGTTGACGAGGCTGACGCCGACGAAAACGACGATGACCCAGGTGAGGACGGAGAGGTCCTTGGCGCCGATGCCCCCGTCGATGGCCACCTTGAGCAGATAGGGCACGGCGAGGCTGCTCAGCGTGACGGCGATCATGGCGACCACGCTGAAGACGGCGCGCCGCCGGAACGGGTAGGCGAGGCGCGCGAGCCGGGCGAGCTTGAGCTCGCGCGCCAGGTGCACGAAGGCGTGCCAGCCGCGCAGCTCCTCGAGGCTGGCGCCGCTGCCGTGCGGGCCGGAGGCGTGACGGGAGGCGGTGGCCATCAGGCGGCGCCTCCCCTGCCGAGCGCCGCCGGCTCCCCGACGTCGACCGCGTCCAGGTCGCAGTGCTTCGCCTCGGCGTCGCCGAACATCTGCGCGTACAAGCCGCCGGCGGCCATGAGCTCGTCGTGCGTGCCGCGCTCCTTGATGCGGCCGTGGTCCAGCACCACGACCTCATCGGCGAGCGCGATCGTCGACGGTCGGTGGGCGATGATGAACGTCGTGCGGCCGCGCATCACTTCCGTCAGCGCGGCCCTGATCTTGAGCTCCGTCTCGACGTCGACGCTGCTGGTGGCGTCGTCGAGGATGAGGATGCGCGGGTCCATGACGAGCGCCCGCGCGATGGCGATGCGCTGGCGCTGCCCGCCGCTCAGGGTGAAGCCACGTTCGCCGACGACCGTCTGGTAGCCCTCGGGGAGGGCTGTGACGAAGTCGTCGGCCTGCGCGGCCCGCGCCGCGGCCCGTACCTCGTCGTCACTCGCCGCGGGCCGCCCAAAGCGGATGTTCTCGGCGATCGAGGCGCTGAACAGGAACGGGTCCTGCGTGACGATGCCGATGTGGCTGCGCAGATCGGCGGTCTGCAGGTCGCGCACGTCCTCACCGTCGACGAGCACGCGGCCGGCGCTCGTGTCGTAGAAGCGCGGGATGAGGTTGGTGAGCGTGGTCTTGCCGCAGCCGGTATGGCCGACGAGGGCGAGCGTGCGACCGGCCGGGACGTCGAGGCTGACAGCCTCGAGCACCGGCCGGTCCACGTAACTGAAGTACACGTCGTCGAAGGTGACCGCGCCGACGGGCGGCCCGCCGTCCGGGCCGCGCAGCGGCCTCGTGTCGGGCCGCTCTTCCATCTCCAGCGGCGCGTCGAGCACCTGGTACACGCGCTCACCGCTGGCGATGGCGCGCTGTGCGAGGCCGGTGAGCCAGCCGATCACCTGGGCCGGGTACACGAGCATCATCAGGTAGCTGTAGAAGGCGACCAGCGAGCCCAGGCTCAGGCTCCCGCCGATCACCTGCCGCCCGCCGTAGTACAGCAGGAAGGCCACGGCCAGGTTGGGGATGAAGGCGATCAGCGGGATGTACACGGCCCGCGTGCGCGCCGCGGCTACGCTGGCCTCGAAGACCTTGTAGCTACGGTCGCTGAACTTCTCCAGCTCGTCGTCCTCGCGCGCGAAGATGCGCACGATGCGCGAGCCGACCACGTTCTCCTCGGCCGCCGCCGTAACGTCGGCGATCCTCTGCTGCACGTCCTTGAGGATCGGTTGCAGGCGGCGGCTGAAGCGCACCGTGACGAGAAGCAGGAACGGCAGGAACGCCAGGGAGAGCAGCCCCATGCGCCAGTCGAGCAGCAGCAGGATGATCGCCACGGCGACCATCATCACGATGTTGGTGGCGAAGAACACGAGGCCGTAGCCGAGGAACATGCGCACGTTCTGCACGTCGCTCATGGCGCGGCTCATGAGCTGCCCTGTGGGCCAGCGGTCGAAGTAGCTGAACGACTGCTTCAGGAGGTGCGACCACATGCGGTTGCGCAGGTCGTACTCGATGCCAAGGCTGGACTTACCGCTGGCGAGGCGGCGACCGACAGCGACGATAAAGCGCGCGACGGCGATGCCGAGGAGGGCGAGACCGTAGGTGACGAGCAGGCCGGTCTCGCCGCCGACCAGCGCGTTGTTGATGGTCAGCTGGATGATGCGCGGCACCAGCAGGCCGAGCCCCATCTGGGCGAACGCCAGCGCGAAGCCCACGAACGTGAGCCACTTGTAGTCGCCGAGAAGCTTGAGGATGCGCCAGAAGACCTTCATCTGGAGGCTAGCTTACCCGGAGGCTAACGCGGCCGCGCCGCACGCGGAGCGGCCCTCCGCGCGCCGGGGTGTAGACTCACTCCCCGTGCGCGCCTTCGAACTCGACAGATCTCACGCTTTCTCGCCCGCGGCCGCCTGACCGCGGCCGCGGCTGTAACTTTCTCTGCAATGACCGCGTCTAACCTCCACAAGTGGGCCTCGCTGCCCGACCCGTCGCCCGCCGAGCTGGCGCGCGCGGCCGAGGGTGACGCGCAGGCCTTCAAGCTGATCGTGGAGCGGTATCAAGGGATGGTCTACTCGGTGGCCTACAACGTGCTCGGCAATCACACCGACGCCGAAGACGCGGCGCAGGAGGCGTTCCTGCGCTGCTACCGCAAACTCCCGCAGTTCCGCAGCGAAGCCACGTTCTCCACATGGCTCTTTCGCCTGGCGCTCACCGCGTCCGTGGACTACAAGCGGCGCGAGCGGCGCCACTCCGAGCCGGTCGAAACGCCGGAGCTGGCCGCCGAGGCCGCGCCGCAGCTCGGCGAGGGCGTCGACGCCGCCACGATCGTGGCGGCGCTGCGCGACCTGCCCGAGGACTACCGCGTGCCGACGGTGCTGCGCGACGTCTACGGTCTGCCGTACCAGGAGATCGCCGAGGCCACCGGGCGGCCGCTCGGCACCGTCAAGGTGATGGTGCACCGCGGCCGCGCCTCCCTGCGGCTCAAGCTGCGGGCGGGGGGCGCCGGGCCCGAGCAGGGCCCCGCCGGCGCCCGTCCGAGGAGCGACGCCTGATGGACTGCAGCTACTTCCGCGAGCGCATCAACCAGTACGTCGACGGTGAGATGGACTACATGGAGGTCGCCGAGCTGCAGGCGCACCTGAGCTTCTGCCCCGACTGCGCCGCGGAGCTCGCCCAGGTGGGCGAGGTGCGCGGCGCCCTGGCCGCGTGGGGCCGGCTCGAGCTGGCCCCGCCGCCCGGGTTCGCGGAACGTGTCACGGCGGCGGTGGAGCTCGAGCCGGCCCTCGGCGCAGCCAAGCCTTTCGGCCAGGCCGTCAACGAAACGCTGCAGAAGCTCGACGACACCCTCGGCCGCATCCCGCTGCCCGGCGGCCGCACCATCCCCGTCAAGAACGTCATCGGCTGGGGCCTCGCGGCCGCGGCCGTGGCCATCGGCCTCGGGCGGCGTCACGGTCGCCGCTCGCGGGAGCTGAAGCCGCTGTGAAGCTCGACCGCGACCAGATCCAGCAGCTGTTGCCGCACCGCCCGCCCTTCTTGCTCGTCGACGAGGTCGAGGAGCTCGAGCCGGGCGTGCGCTGCGTAGCCGCTCGCACGTTGCGCGACGACGACTTCTGGTTCGCCGGGCACTTTCCCGGCAACCCGGTGATGCCGGGCGTGCTCATCGTCGAGGCGCTGGCCCAGACCGCCACGCTGGCGGCAGCTAGCGCGGCGGCCAAGGGCGGCGCGGCGGATGCCGCGCCCGGTCCGGCCGCCGGGTCTCTCAGTGGCAAGATCGGCCTCTTCGCCGGCATCGACAAGGTGCGCTTCAAGCGCGTCGTGAAGCCCGGCGACACCATGCGCCTCGAGGCCGAGGTCGTCGCCGTGCACGGCCCGGTGGGGCGCGCCAAGGTCAAGGCCACCGTGGACGGCCAGCTGGCCTGCCGCGGCGAGCTCATGTTCGCGATCGTCGACGCCGCGGCCATCGAGGCTGGGGAGGCAAAGCTGTGATCGGCCTTCGCCGTGGCCTGGTGCGCGGGGCGCGCATCTCGGCGCTCGGCGTCCACGTGCCGGAGCGCGTGCTGACCAACGCCGAGATCTCGCAGTTCCTCGACACGTCGGACGAGTGGATCCTCACGCGCACCGGCATCCGCGAGCGCCGCATCGCGCGAGTGGACGAGGCGGCGAGCGACCTCGGCGAGGTCGCCGCCCGCCGTTGTCTCGAGTCAGGGGCGCTCGACCCGGCCGAGCTCGACCTGGTCATCGTCACCACGATCTCTCCCGACCACATCATGCCGGCCACGGCGTCGATCGTCGCCGACAAGATCGGCGCCACCAAGGCCGGCGCCTTCGACGTGCAGGCCGGCTGCACCGGCTTCGTCTACGGCCTCGCCATCGCCACGGCCTTCGTTTCGGCCAACATCTACCAGAACGTCCTCGTTATCGGCGCCGAGGTGCTCAGCAAGATGGTCGACTGGGAGGACCGCAGCACCTGCGTGCTCTTCGGCGACGGCGCCGGCGCCGTGCTCGTGCAACCCACCGACAACGGCAGCATCTTCAGCTTCGACCTGGGCAACGACGGCAGCGGCGCGTCGTATCTCAACGTGCCGGCCGGCGGCAGCCGCAAGCCGGCGAGCTACGAGACGGTGCGCCTGCACGAGCACGCCATGCACATGACGGGCAGCGAGGTCTTCAAGTTCGCCACGCGCACGGTGGTCGGCTCGTGCGAGAAGGTGCTCGGCGACGCCGGGCTGACCGTGGAAGACGTCGACCTGTTCGTGCCGCACCAAGCCAACATCCGCATCATCGAGACCGCGGCGCGGCGTCTGGGATTCACCGAGGCGCAGGTGTTCGCCAACCTGGACCGCTACGGCAACACCTCGTGCGCCTCCATCCCGATCTGCCTGCACGAGGCCAGCCAGAACGGCCGCCTGAAGAAGGGCGATACGCTGCTGATGGCCGGGTTCGGCGCCGGGCTCACGTGGGGCTCGTGCCTCACCAAGTGGGAGTTGTGACGGCGCCGCAGCAGCGTCTCGGCCGCGTTTCGTCGCCGTTCGGAGTAAGCACTGAGTCGCATCGACACACAGCGTCCTGGAGGGCGTCATGATGAGTAAGCTCGCACTGATGTTCCCCGGCCAGGGGTCCCAAGCCGTCGGCATGGGCTGCGACCTCTGCGCCGCCTATCCGCAGATGCGCGACAGCTACGCCGAAGCCTCGGACGTGCTCGACTTCGACCTCGAGCAGGTCTGCGCCATGGGTCCGGCCGAGACGTTGGCGCGCACCGATGTGACGCAGCCGGCGCTGCTGGCCAACTCCATCGGCATCTTCCGCATCCTGGCCGATGCTGGGCTGCGCTTCGACGCCGCCTTCGGCCACAGCGTTGGCGAGTACTCGGCGCTGGTCGCCACCGGCGCGCTGTCGTTCGCCGACGCGCTGCGGCTGGTGCGGCGGCGCGGCCAGGAGATGCTGCGCGCCGCCGAGGCGAACCCCGGCGGCATGGCCGCCGTCATCGGGCTGCCGGACGAGAAGGTCGAAGAGCTGACGTCCGGCGGCGACGGCGTGTGGCCGGCCAACTTCAACGGCCCCGGCCAGGTCGTGGTGAGCGGCGCGAAGGCCGCTCTGGACGACCTGGCCGCCAAGGCCACGGAGGCCGGCGCCAAGAGAGTGATCCCGCTGGTCGTGAGCGGCGCCTTTCATTCGCCGCTGATGGCGGCGGCCCAGGCGCCGCTGCGCGCCGAGCTCGAGGCGACCGAATGGCACACGCCGGACCCGGCGTTCTTCTCGGTCTGCAGCCTCGAGCTCGAGACCGGCGACTTCGTCGAGCTGCTGTCGCGGCAGCTCGTCTCGCCGGTCCGCTTCACCCAGTCCGTGAAGACCCTGTATGCGGCAGGGTATGATTCGTTCCTTGAGGTCGGCCCCGGCAGCGTGCTCAGCGGCCTCGTGCGACGCATCGCCCCGGAGGTGACGGTGGCCCGGGCCGCCGACGCCGACACCATCGGGGCGCTGCGCGAAGACCCACGCTATTGGGAGGTCGCGTGAGCGTCGAGCTTGACCTGACAGGATCCGTTGCGCTGGTGACCGGCGCCGGCCGCGGCATAGGGCGCGCTATCGCGCTCAGCCTGGCCGCGGCCGGCGCCGACGTCGCCGTCAACGACTTCGCCGACGAAGCCGCCTGCGCGGCCGTCGTCGCCGAGATCGAGAAGCTCGGCCGCAGGGGTCTCGTCGTCATGGCCGACGTCTCCGACGAGGAGCAGGTCGGCGCTATGGTCGAGCGTGCGGAAGCGGAGCTCGGCCCCTTGGGCGTCGTAGTCAACAACGCCGGCATCACGCGCGACAACGTCGTGATGATGATGGACCCGGCCGACTTCGACAGCGTCATCGCCACGCATCTGCGCGGCACGTTCCTGGTGAGCAAGGCGGCGGCTCGCAAGATGTTCCGCCGCCGCGCAGGCTGTATCATCAATCTCGCCAGTGTGGTGGGCCGCCGCGGCAACGCGGGGCAGGCCAACTACGCGGCAGCCAAGGCGGGCATCATCGGCTTCACCAAGTCGCTGGCCAAGGAGCTCGGCGCGCGCGGCGTACGCGTCAACGCCATCGCTCCCGGCTACATCGACACGCCGATGACGCAGGCCCTGCCCGAGGAGACGCGCAAGCTGATCGTCGACGCGACGCCGCTCAAGAGCATCGGGACGACGGACGACGTGGCCCACGCCGCCGTCTTCCTCGCCTCTCCGCAGGCGCGCTTCGTCACGGGCGTCACGCTCCCGGTCGACGGCGGCTTGGGCATCTGATGACGCCTGCCACGAGAGTCGTCGTCACCGGCCTCGGCGTGGTCTCGCCGCTGGGCAACGACGTCGACACGTTCTGGCGGCGGCTCGTCGCCGGCGAGTCGGGCGTCGGGCCGATCACGCGCTTCGACACCAGCGACTACAAGGTGCACATCGCTGCCGAGGTCAAGGACTTCGACGCCGAGGACTTCATCGACAAGCGCCAGGTGCGGAGGCTCGACCTCTTCTCGCGGTACGCGGTCGCGGCCGCCAAGCTGGCGGCCGCCGACGCCGAGTTCGACCCCCGCCCCGAGGCGGACCGAGTCGGGGCGGTGGTCGGCAGCGGCGTCGGCGGCCTGCAGACGCTGCACACCGAGATCGCCAAGCTCCTCACCAAGGGCCCGGACCGCGTGAACCCGCTGCTCGTGCCGATGATGATCCCCAACATGGGCGCGGCGCACGTCTCGCTGGAGCTGGGCACCAAGGGCCCGCTGAGCGCGACCTGCACGGCCTGCGCCGCCGGCTCCGACGCCATCGGCTACGCGGCGCGCATCATCCGCCACGGCGACGCCGAGGTGATGTTCGCCGGCGGCAGCGAGGCGCCCGTGAGCCCGGTCGGCGTGGCCGGCTTTGCCGCCGCCCGCGCGCTCAGCCTGCGCAACGACGACCCGGAGCATGCCTCGCGGCCCTTCGACGCCGGCCGCGACGGTTTCGTGATCGGCGAGGGCGCCGGCTGCCTGGTGCTCGAGAGCCTCGAGCACGCCCAGGCCCGCGGCGCCCGTATCTACGCCGAGCTGGCCGGCGCCGGCATGAGCTCGGACGCCTTCCACATGACGCTCCCCGACGAGAGCGGCAAGACGCAGGCGCGGGCCATGACGATGGCGCTCGCGGAGGCCGGTCTCGAGCCGTCGGCGATCGACTACATCAACGCCCACGGCACGGCCACCAGCGTCGGCGACATCGCCGAGACCAAGGCCATCAAGGTCGCCCTGGGCAAGCACGCGCGGAGTGTCGCCATCTCGTCGAACAAGTCGATGATCGGCCACTGCCTGGGCGCCTCCGGAGCGATCGAGGCCGTGGCCACCGTGCTCACGATCGTGAACAGCCTGCTGCCGCCGACCATCAACCTCACCGACCCGGACCCGGCCTGCGACCTGGACTACGTGCCTCTCGAGGCGCGCTTCCAGAAGGTCGACGTGGCCGCCAGCAACAGCTTCGGCTTCGGCGGCCACAACGTCACGCTGGTCTTCCGCCGTTTCGACGGCTGAAGACCAACCGCAGGGACCCTCCCACGGGGGTAGCACCGTCCGCATGAACGTCACCGTCGAGATCGAGCGCCGGGATTCCAACCCCGTCAAGCCGGAATGGGCTTGCCCGTCGTGCAAGCAGCCCGCGCGGCTTGCCGAGGTGCGCGCCAACCTCATGGTGTGCCCGCACTGCGGCTTCCATCTGCGCATCAGCGCCCGCGAGCGGATCCGGCAGCTCGTCGACGAAGGCACCTTCCGCGAGCTCTGGAGCAACGTGCTCACGCTCGACCCCCTCAAGTTCACCGATCTCGAGACGTACCCTGAGCGCGTGCGTGAGGCGCAGGCCAAGACGGGCCTGAGCGAGGCGATCGTCACGGGGACGGCCGCCATCGACGGCACGCAGTGCGTGCTCGCCGTCATGGACTTCGGCTTCATGGGCGGCAGCATGGGCAGCGTGGTCGGCGAGAAGCTGTGGCGCAGCGCGGAGCTGGCCGCTGGAGAAGATCTGCCACTCGTGGCAGTCTGCAGCTCCGGCGGCGCCCGCATGCAGGAAGGCATCCTGAGCCTCATGCAGATGGCCAAGACGAGCTGCGCAGTGGATCTCATCAACGAGGCCACGTCGCCCTTCGTGACCATCCTCGCCGACCCATGCACCGGAGGCGTAGTGGCGAGCTTCGCGACGCTCGCCGACATCTGCATCGCCGAGCCGGGCACGCAACTGTACTTCACCGGCCCGCGCGTGATCGCCGAGACCACCCACGAGACGCTGCCGGAGGGCTTCGGCAGCGCCGAGCGCAACCTGCGGCTCGGCCACCTCGACGCGGTGGTGGCGCGCAAGGACCTGCGCGTGAAGGTCGGCAACTACCTGCGATTGCTGGGGGGAGGTGAGGAACCTGACCGAGCCGCAACGACCGGCGGACGAGAACGAGGCAAGGGTGGGATGGCTCAGACAGCGCTTGAGCGAGCTAAAGCGTTTGCCGCTTATGCCCGGCGTCCATTTGTCGGAGGAGATCGACAAGCTGCAGGCGAGGCTGAAGAGCCTGCAGCGAGAGAGCCGTCGCCATGACGCCTGGGTGACCGTCGAGATCGCGCGTCACAAGGGCCGGCCCCGTACGCGCGACTACATCGGGTACCTCATCGAAGGCTTCGAGGAGCTCCGGGGCGACCGCCTGCGTGCCGACGACCCGGCGATCGTGGGCGGGCTCGGCTGGTTCCGCGGCCGCGCCGTGCTGGTCGTCGGCCATCAGAAAGGCAAGACGCTCGACGAGCAGGAGCTGCACAGCTGGGGCATGGCCAAGCCCGAGGGCTACCGCAAGGCGCAGCGGCTGTTCGCCCTGGCCGAGCGGCACGGCCTCCCTGTGTTGTCGTTCGTCGACACGCCGGGGGCGTACCCGGGCGTGGCCGCGGAGGAGGGCGGCCAGGCGCGCGCCATCGCAGATACCATGCTCAAGATGGCGCGCCTCAGCGTCCCGGTCATTGCCACGGTGATCGGCGAGGGCGGCTCGGGCGGAGCCCTCGCCCTCGCCGTCGCCGACCGCGTGCTCATGCAGGAGAACGCGACCTACTCGGTGATCACGCCCGAGGGCTGCGCCGCGATCCTCTGGCGCGACGCCGCCTTCGCGCCGCAGGCCGCCGAGGCCCTCAAGCCGACCGCCTCGCACCTCCTCGAGTTGGGCGTCGTGGAGCGCGTCGTCGCGGAGCCGCGCGGCGGCGCCCACCACAACCCCGAGGTCGCCGCGGCCAGCGTCGGCGAGGCCATCGCCGAGGCACTGGCCGAGCTCGACGGCATCGCGCCTCAGGAGCGCCGGCGCCGGCGGCGCGAGCGCTTTCAGCAGCTCGGCCAGTGGTCCGACCCGGAACTTCCGCCGGGCACGCTTTCTCTCTTCGGCGGCTACACCACCGGGTAGGCGCCGGCGGCGGCTGGCTTAAGGAGGCCGCTCGCGGGTACCGTGTGAGGCATGCCGCCCGTCATCGTCGCCGAGCACCTCCAGAAGCGCTACAAGGACTTCGTCGCCGTCGCCGACGCGAGTCTCGTCGTCGAGCAGGGAGAGATCTTCGGCCTGCTGGGCTCCAACGGCGCCGGCAAGACCACGACCGTCGAATGCCTGCAGGGGCTGCGGCGCGCCGACGGCGGCGTCCTGCGCGTGCTGGGGCTCGACCCGCTCACCCAGGCCCGCGAACTGCGCCGCCGTATCGGCGCGCAGCTCCAGGAGTCCGCCCTGCCCGACCACGTGCGCGTGTGGGAGGCGCTCGATCTGTTCTCCTCGATCACCCCCGGCGGTCACGACTGGCGCGAAGTCATGGAGCAGTGGGGTCTCCACGACAAGCGCAAGGCCTCCTTCCACAGCCTCTCGGGAGGGCAGCGCCAGCGCCTGTTCGTGGCTCTGGCGCTCGTCAACGACCCGGAGGTCGTGTTTCTCGACGAGATGACCACCGGCCTCGACCCGGCGGCGCGCCGCGTGGCCTGGGACCTCGTGCGCCGGATGCGCGACATGGGGACGACCGTCGTGCTCGTGACTCACTTCATGGAGGAGGCCGAGCGGCTCTGCGACCGCATCGCGGTGATGGATGGGGGGCGCATCGTCGCCGAAGGCCCGCCGCAGCGGCTGGTCGCCGACCACGCTCGGTACGCAACTGTGGTGTTCTCCACCGACGCCGAGGACCTCGCCTGGCTGGCCGAGGTGCCCGACGTCGAGAGAGTGATGCGACACGGCGCGCGCATCGAGGTGCGCGGCGGCGGGGCGGTGCTGGCGCACGTCGCCGCCGCCCTTGTCGCGCACGGCATCACGCCGCCCGACCTCCGCGTGGAGCAGCCAACACTCGAGGACGTGTTCCTTGCCCTGACGGGCCACGACATGGGGGAGTAGTGCGCGTCCTCTTTAAGATGACCTGGATCGAGATCAAGCTGCTGGCGCGCGAACCGGTGACGCTGGTCTTCTCGTTCGCATTGCCCGTCCTGGTGCTCGTGGTGCTGGGCGGGATCTTCGGTCACCAGAGCATGGAGCGGGGAGCCTACCAGGGCGTCAAGATGATGGACTGGTACGTGCCGAGCTTCATCGCGCTGGTGATCGCCTCGATCGGCACGATCTCGCTGCCGGTGCACCTGTCGTCGTATCGCGAGCGCGGCGTGCTGCGCCGCTTTCGCGCCAGTGGCGTCTCGGAAGCAGCGCTGCTCGGCTCGCAGCTTCTCGTGAGCCTCGGTATCGCCCTCGTGGGGGCGCTCACCATCGGCGCCCTCGGCATCGGCGTGTACGGCGCGCGCATGCCGGCGTCGCCGGCGGAGGTCGCTCTCGCCTACGTGGTGGGGGTGTTCTGCTTCGCCGCCGTCGGCGTGTTGCTGGCTTCGCTGGCGCCCACGGCACGCGCGGCCCAATCCGTCGGCCTGCTGCTGTGGTTCGTCATGCTGTTCGTGTCGGGTACGTCGGCGCCGCTGGACCTGCTGCCGTCGTGGATGGTGGACATCGGCAAGGCGTTGCCGCTCTATCACTCGGTGCTGGCGGTGGTCGATCCCTGGATCGGGCGGGGTACGAACTGGACGCAGCTCGCCATCGTCGCCGCCGTCGGCGCCGTGGCGACCTTGGTGAGCCTCCGCGTGTTCCGCTGGGAGTGAGGCGCGCCTACAGCTCCTCGAACACCTCGACCAGACGCTTCTTGACCGCCGACTGGATCTTGTTGAGCGGCGGCTCACCGTAGAGCCAGACCTGCCCTATGGGATCGGCGGTGGCGACCACGCTGCCGCCGCCGTCGGCCGGCATCACGGCCATCGGCAGCAGGACGGCGGCGGGCGCCAGAGGATCGATCTCCACGCTCTCGACGGCCGCCACGGGCACGGCGACCTCCAGCAGCACGTACTCCTGGGGCAGGAGCTCGCTGATCTTCGGCCCCTTGATCTGGGCGACGATCTTGAAGCCTTTCTCCTCGAGCAGCTGGCGGAGACGCGCCAGCGCGACCCGTGGAGCGATGGAGAGCGCGCCGGCGGCGCGCCAGGCGCCGAGGGCGGCGTGTTCCTTGGCGTCTTCGGGCGCCGGGTAGGTGCTGCGCAGGTACTCGAGGATCTCGTCCGAGTCGCTGAAGACCTTGTCGCCGTCCTGCAGCACGGGGACGCCGGCCTGGTCGGAGATGGCCATCACGTCGGCGCGCTTGTCACGGTCGGTCTGGACGTTGACCGTGATGTACGTGAGGCCGAGCTCGGTCATCACCTGGCGTACCCGGTGGCAGTAGGGGCACCATTCAACCTGATAGAGCGTGAGCATCATCCCTCCGTCGCGGGTCCGTTTCGATGGTCGTTCCACATTCTCGCAGAATCTCACTCAAGAGAGCGGCCGGCCGAGCTCGTCGGGGTCGGTGACGGGCGCCAGGCAGGTGGCTCCACGGCACACGTAGGCTGCCGGGGCCGCGGCCCGCGCGAAGCCCAGCGCGGCCATCCGCTGCGCGTCGGCCGCGTCGTCCGGGTCGAGGAGCTGCACCGTGCGGAGCGGCCGCGGCGCGGCCAGCGCGGCGCCGTGCAGGCGCCGTGCCGCGGCATCGCCGCGGCTCCCTACGACGACGATGTGGTCCGGCCGTTCCAGGTAGCGGAGCAGCGCCTGTCCGTAGGCCGCCGCCGCGACGCCGTGCTCTTCGTAGTGCGTCGCCCACGCGGTAAGGATCTCGCGCGCCCGGTCGCGCCAGGCGCCCTCGCCGGTGTACGCCTCGAGGCGCAGGAGCACCTCGACCATGAGTGCGTTCTCCTCGAGCACGGGGAGCGGGCGCGCCAGAAGCCCTGCGCTGGCGCCGGGCTCGGCGAGGCGGTCGTGCAGGCGGCCGTCGGCGGCGCGCAGGCGCTCGCTGGCCCAGCCGGCGAGCGCCTGCGCGCCCTCCAGCCACCGCCGCTCGGCGGTGACCTCGTAGGCGTCCAGCAAGGCCGACGCCATCGTCGCCTGGTCGACGAGCAACGGCGCGCCGGGACCAGGCTCACCGGCCGGCGTGAGGTAGTGCGCCATCGCGGCGTCGCGACGGCCGTGCTCCCAGAGAAAGCCGAGCAGCTCGACGGCGCGCTCCGTGAGCTCGGGGCGCTGGATCACGGGCGCCGCGCGCAGCAGCGCCCGCGCCGCCAGCGCGTTCCAGTCCACGTACACGGTGGGATCCACGAAGGGCTCCGGCAGCTCGGCGCGCCCGGCGGCGTCGAGGCGGTAGTAGTGCTCGTCCGCGTCCTGGCTGCCGCCGAAGGCCGGCAGCTCGGCGCGCCACAGCGTGGCGAGGAGGTAGTCGATCGTGCCCTCGGCCGTAGCGCGATAGAGCGCGCCGGGGCCGAGGCCGGCGTGGGCGGCCCCGTCCCCGCCGGGCGCGTCCCCGCGGGCCAGCACCGCGGCCTCGAGGTACAGGCCGGCCAGACGAGCGTTGTCCTCCAGCATCTTCTCGTAGTGGGGAACGCTCCAGTCGCGCTGCGTCGCGTAGCGAAAGAACCCCCCGGCCACGTGGTCGTAGAGGCCGCCGCCGGCCATCCTCTCCAACGTGGTGCGCACTACCTCGTGGACACGCGCCGGCGTGAGCAGGGCGCTGGTGTGGGGCGCGACGCGCAGCGGATCCCCGCCGGCGCGCAGCTCCGCGTAGGCGAGCACGAACGCGAACACGTCCGGCTGCGGGAACTTGGGGTCGGCGCCCAGGCCGCCGTGCATGGGGTCGAAGGCGCGCACGATCTGCAGAGCGATCTCCGCCGGGATGTCGCCGGGCACGTCGGGGTCGCCGTCGAAGTCCGGCGCGGAGAGATGGCCCCGGCGCGGCGCTCCGCCGAGATGGGCGAGCGCCGCCTCGGTGTCAACGGCGTGGGCGTGCTCTGTCGCGCCCAGCGCCAGGAGCGCCGTGCGGTTGGCGTCGAAGAACTCCCTCACCCTGCCTAGTGCCTGCAGGAGCTGTTCCGGTGGCATGTACGTGGCGCCGGTGATCGGGTCGCCGCTGGCCGCCAGGAAGGCGGTCGTCGGCCAGCCGCCCATGTTGTAGCGGCGGTTCACGTCGGGGTGGCGGTCGTTGTCCACGCGGATGGGCACGAAGTGCTCGTTGAGGGCCGCGATCACGCGGGGGTCGGAGTAGCTCGTCTCGTCCATGACGTGGCACCAGTGGCACCAGACCGCGGAGAGAGACAGCAGAATCGGGCGCCCGAGCTTGTGAGCCTCGGCAAACGCCGGCTCGCCCCACGGGCGCCAGTCGATCTCGTGCGCGCGGTTGGGGCGCGGCGAGAAGCGAAAGTCGGTGTCGCCGTCCATGCGCTGGACATTCCCCCGGGGAATCCGTCCGAATCGCGTTAGGATGCTGTCGGCATGGATGCGGAGCTCCCCTACATCGAGGCGAAGGGCACCTACCGCGAGGTGGGGCGGCAGATCGGCGAGGCCGAGCGCGAGCTCGTGCTCCGCGAGCTGGACTACTACGGGGAGCAGTTCGTGGCGCTCGCCGGCTTCAGCTTCGCGGAAGCAGTGGCGCGGGCCCGCCCCTACCTCAGGGCGGCCGAGGAGGCCGTGCCGCAGATCGTCGATCAGTTGCGCGGCCTGGCCGAGGGCGCCGGAGTCCCCTTCGAGCACCTCTTCGCCGCCAACTGCAACGAGGAGTTCACGTGCCTGCCCGGGGGGGAAGAGCGGCCCGAGCACTGCACGTCGTTCGCGTTCAAGGCCGGCGGCCGTACCGTGGCCGGCCACAACGAAGACTGGTATCCGGGCGACATCGAGTGCCTCACGGTGCGGCACATCACGCGCGATGACGGTACGAGCTATCTGAGCGTCGGGCCGGCCGGCAACCTGCCCATCACCGGCGTGACCTCACACGGCCTGTGCGGCGGCGCCAACACCCTGTACTCCTGGGACATGGGCGTGGGCGTGCCTAACAACCTGCTGCTGGCGTCGCTGTTCGCGTGCCGCAGCCTCGAAGACGTCCGTGGCCGCATCGCGGCCACGCCTCGCGCACGCGGCTCAAACCACCTGCTGGCCGACGCCGCCGGGCGCATCTGGGACATCGAGACCACGGCGACGCGTCTGGCTTGGGTAGACGGCGGCGCGTGCTTCGCGCACACGAACCACTACGTAACGCGGGAGCTCGCGCCGCAGGACGCGACCATGTCGGAGGGCACCTACAAGCGGCGGGCCCGCGCGGAGGAGCTCCTCGCCGCGGGCCTCGAGGCCGGCGAGAATCCCGTCAGGCTGGGGCAGACGGTGCTCTGCGACCACGCCAACGCCCCGCTCTCGATCTGCTCGCACTGGAACGACGACGACCCCGACCCGGACCAGAGCGTGACGACCGCCAGCATGGTCTGGGAGCCGGCCGAGCGCCGCGTGCACATGGCCGTGGGCCAGCCCTGCGAGCACGACTACGTGACGTACGCGCTCTAAGCTCGGCGCGGGTCGGCCGGCCCTTCGCCGGCTCCAGTCGCCTGAACAGCGCCGGCGATCTCCGCGAGGTCCTCGTCGGTCAGCTCGACAGACGCGCCCTCGATCCAGCCGTCCACCTGCTCCGGCGAGCGCGCCCCCACGATCGCGCCGCTCACCCCCGGCCAGCGCGTAACCCAGGCGACGGCGACGGCGGCGACCGTTGCGCCGTGCCGTGCGGCGATGGGCCGCAGGGCGTCGCGCAGCGACAGGTTGCGGCCCAGCTCCGGCTCGTTGAACGAGGGCGGGCGCCGGCGCCAGTCGTCGTCGGCCATGGCGGCGACGCGGGCGGCGCTGAAGGTGTCGGTGAGGATGCCCGAGCCCATGGGGCTGTAGCAGATGACCCCGGTGCCGTGAGCGCGCCCCCAGGGGAGTAGCTCGGCGGCCGTCTCGCGATCGATGAGCGAGAAAGGCGGCTGCAGCGAGTCGACGTGGCCGATAGGCTCGATGCGGGCGAGCAGGTCGGGGTCGAAGTTGGAGACCCCGATGGCTCTCGCCTTGCCCTCCTCGCGCAGCTTCACCATCTCCGCCCAGGCCTCCTCGACCGGATTGCCCTGATCGTCCGGCCAGTGGATCTGGAACAGATCGACGGCCTCGAGACCGAGGCGGCGCAGCGAGTCCTCGATGCCGTGCCGGACGGTGTGTGGCGTGAAGATGCGCTCCGCGGCGCGCATGGGATCGGCGGCGTCCCACTCCAGGCCGCACTTGGTGAAGATCAGCGGCCGGGCGGCGGCGGGCAGAGCCCGCACGGCCCGGCCCACCACCTCTTCCGAGTGCCCCAGGCCGTAGATCGCCGCGGTGTCGATCCAGCTCACCCCGAGGTCGACGGCGCGGTGGATGGCCGCGATCGAGAGGCTGTCGTCCTGCGGGCCCCAGCCGAACGACCAGCCGCCGCCGCCGGCTGCCCAGGAGCCGAAGCCGACCGTCGTGATCTCGAGGCCGCTCGTGCCGAGCGGGCGTGTGGGAAGTGACATCATGTGCCTCCAGTGGAGTCGGTCGGCGGCTTTCCGCCGACACGGGTCAGGCCAGGTCGTCGGCGAGCGTGTAGCGCAACGGTCTGCGCTCGACGTCCGCCGAGTCGGTCGAGTAAACGGTGAGCTCGAGCAGCGGCGGCGCATAGATGTGCACCGTCACTAGGTCCTCATCCACCGTGTTCGCGAGCTGGTGGATGCCGCCGCGGCTGACGCCGGTCCAGCCGCCGGGCCTCACGCGCTCTTCGGCGAGCAGCTCGACCGGGCCGGCGCCGGCGGGCCTGCCGGCGGCCGGTACGAAGACCCTGGACGCGAGCTCGCCGCGGTACACGCGGATGGCGTTGAGCGAGCCGGCGTGGTCGTGGATCGTGGACTCGTGCCCCGGCCTCCAGCACAGCACGAGGAGCTCGAAGCTCGGCGTGCGGCAGACCAGGTTGCGGGCATAGGTGTTCGCCGCGAAACAGGTGCGGCTCTCAATCAGCTCATCGGAGATGGTCAGCCGGTGGGTCAGGTCCATGAGCCGCTCGTGGGTGAGCGAGCTCACCGGCTCGCGGCCCATCTCGATCATGAACTCCTCAAGGCTGATCTGCGCGCTGCTCTGGCCCATGGGCTCGGCGTACCCGCGCCCTCCTGGTGACAAACGCCCAGCAGGTCAGACGACGGCGTTCGCGCTCGGGGGTCTCACGCGGTGAGGTGGAGGAACCGGCTGAGTGGGCGGGCGGCGCGACCGCGCCGCGAGGGACTCAGCCTCAGCCGTAGCCGCTGCTGCGCTGCGGGGCGCCGCACGACGGGTGCGAGAGCGACCCGTTGCGCAGGAAGCTGGCGAAGGTCTGGCGGACGTTCTGCGAGCGGCATTCGGGGCAGCGCTTCTGCTTCTCGCGGATCGCGGCGCGGGTCACGACCTCGAAGCTGTGGCCGCAGTCGCGGCAGACGAGGTCCAGGTGCGCCATCAGCGCACCCCCACCTCGTCCGGGACCTGCGAGAACACGCGGCAGACCTGCGTGCAGGTGCCGCACTCGGTGCAGAGCTCATGATCGACGCGCGGCGCCGAGAAGATGTCGTCCTGGATGATAGCGCCCTCGGGGCAGTGGTGGACGGCTGGGCACGGATGGTTCTGGGGGCAAGCGTGGACGTTGACAGTGATCATTCGTTCTCCCGGGTCGTTACTTGGCCGTGTTGATGCCGACCAGCCGGTACAGGAGGCATGAGCCGGTGGCGGCGGTGAAAAGCAGGACTGCGCCGACGAGGGCGGACAGGATGCCGAGCGGCTTGGCGGACGTGACGCCGAGGCTCGCGTACGAGGCGACGAGGAGACCCCCGCCCACCAGGGCGCGGACGACGCGGTCGGCAGTGCTTTCGTTCTTCTCGAGCATGAGATGCCTACCTTTCGAGGGCGCGCGCGCGCTGGGCGAGCTCGTGGCCGAGGATCTCGTCGATGAGCGCGCAGGCCTCAGAGAGCCGAGGATCGACGACGGCCCACAGCACGTGGCCATCCTGTCGTGAACGCCTCACGAGGCCTTCGCGTTGGAGCACGGCGAGATGCTGCGAGACGTTGGGCCGGCTCACGTCCAGAGCTTCGGCCAGCTCACTGGGCGTGCGAGGCTCTTCGCACAGCAGGTGCATGAGCTCGTGGCGTGTTGGATTCGCGAGCGCCGCAAACACGGCGGCGTGGATGGCGTAGCGCTGTCGGACCTCGTTCATGACTCCATTATTGCCGAGTTTCGCAATTTCGCAACATGGCAATCATTGAGACAGGCAAGACGAAGCTACGGGAGACCCTGTTCTCTCGGAAAGGGACCACTCATGGACATGGATATCTACTTCCCGGGCGGCAAGCGCGTGTACGCTGACTACGGCGGGTTCACCATCGAGACCGATCAGCCAGCGCGCGGCATCGACGCGGAGGGCTCCAAGATCACGATGCGCACGCACTCCGATCCGGCTGCCGGCCTCATCAACAAGATCGACCTTGAACTTGAGCTCCCCGTCGATTTCCCGGAGAAGTACCGAGCCGCCGTGATCAACGCGATGAACCTCTGCGCGGTCAAGAAGCACGTGCATCAGCCGCCGTCGTTCGAGATCACCACGGTGACGGGCTGATGGCCGACGCGTTCGATCCTGAACACGCCCCCCGGCTGGAGGATCCGGCGCGACTGGCGGCGCTGCCGCAGGCCGCCGTGGTTTCGCTCCTGCGCCTCGAGGGCGACGAGACCGTCGTGGACTACGGCGCCGGCACCGGCATCTACACCGTCGCCGTCGCCAACGCGGTGCCCGACGGCCGCGCGATCGCCGTGGAAGCGCTCCCGCGGCTGGCCGAGATGCTCCGCGACAAGATCACTCCGGAACTCGGCGAGAGGCTCGAACTGGTGGAGACTGACGCCAACGCGGTGCCGGCGCCCGACGGGGTGGCCGACCGCGTCGTTATGGTCGACGTGCTGCACCACCTCTACGACCAGCCCGGGGCGCTGGCCGAGGTCGTTCGTCTGCTGCGCCCCGGCGGGCTGTTCGTCGTGGTGGACTGGGGCGACCGTGAGCGGCCGGTCGGCCCGCCGCTCGACCACGTCCTGGGTCTCGCCGCGGTGCGCGACGTGATCTCGAGCATGGGCCTCGACGAGGTCGAGGCGCACGAACCGGGCACCTCACTGCCCTACCACCTGGTGATGGTAGCGGCGAAGCCGTAGCCGGCGTCCGCGATTGACTGCCGCGCCTCGGCGCTCCCGCCGTCAGGCGAGAGCGCTCAGTGCTGGCAGGCTCCCTCGAGCCCGACCATGGGCAGGCCGCCCTCGATGTAGGCATGGACGGCCGTCTGCACGTCGCCGCCCGCGCCGGCATGCACGGCGATCCCGACCTGGTTGAACCCCATGAGTTGGCGCCCGCCGCTGCCGTCCACGACGATGGCGTCGACGTTGCGCTCGGCGAGGACCAGCACGGGCGCCATGCACCCGCCGGCGCCCGTATCAGCACTTTAGGCGCGGGCCTCCAATCTCCGCGAGGCTGCACCCTCAGCGCTTGAGCCTCGCTCGGGACCTGCCCATCGCCGTCGCCCTGCGCCCAAACTGAAGCACCCCTCGGGGGGGCGGGGGGATTCTCCGGCCAGGAGACTCCGTGGGGATTCACGCCCGGCAGCTTGCCGCAGTGAAGAGCCCCTCCGACCCTGCACCTCGTCGTCGTGGTCAGGTCGTAAGCAGTCCCTGTCCAGGGACTGTCCGGGCCTGTCCGCCGTGCTTTCATGCGGCACTCCCTGGCCCCAGCGGCCTGCCGCGATTCCCCCATTTCCCGGTACCCCGCGAGGTATGGTAGCGCCCCGCGAGGTATGGTAGCGTTACATGCGGAGGAGCGAATATGCGGATGAAAACACTGCCTTCGCAGGGGAAATCAGGGGCGAGTCAGCGAAGCGCGCAAGAGCCTCGTGAGTGCCAAGTGAGTCCGCCGTGCACAGACGTCCCACGATGCCGACCGCGCGCGGTGGCGCCTCGACGCGCTTGGGACGACCCGTGTGCGGCCGGGATCGGCGGCCGATCTTGCGTGACCCAGTGGATCCCCCGGTGTGTCGTCCCCACCGCCTCTACCCGGCAATCAATCACAGAAAAGGAGACCGAACATGTCCGATAAGGTGATATCGCGGCGCAAGTTCCTGGTCGGCGCCGGCGCCGTGGTGGGCGTGGCGGCCGTGTCCGGTGTGGGACTGGCCAACCGCCCGTCCCCCGCCCAGGCGGCGGCTCTGAAAGACGTCCCCTGGGACTACCCCACCGTCGCCGCCGACCAGCCCGACCCCACGAAGCTCGCGCGCCGCGCTTTTGAGGTGTACTACGCCTCGGGGTGCGCCGAAGCCACGTGGTGGCCCGTCATCGATGCGCTCTCCGCGGACAACCCCACAACGTGGGGCACGCTCCCGAAGAACATCATGAAGTACGGCGGCGGCGGCGTGGGCGGCTGGGGTTCACTCTGCGGCACCCTCAACGGCTCATCCGCGATCATCGCGATGACCGGTGCGCCCAATGGGCTCATCGACGCCGTCATGCAGTACTACGCCGATACTCCGCTGCCCACGAACGGCGTCGACCGGGACGTCCGCGCCGGCTGGGTGCCGGTCGCCACGGAGTCGGGCAAGACGGTCAACCGCCCGCTTCCGAACGTCCCCACCTCCACCGCTCACTCCCAGCTGTGCCACGCCTCACTCACACAGTGGAACATGACCAGCGGCAGCGCGATCGGCGGCGCCGGCCAAAAGGATCGCTGCGCCAAGGCATGCTACGACCTGGTGTTCAAGACGGTGACGCTGCTGAACGCGTATCACGCCAATCACGCCAACATACCGGTCACCGCCCTCGACCCAAGTGTCACCACCTGCCAGACGTGCCACTCGCCCAATGCCATGGGCAAGATGGCCTGCGACTCGTGCCACGACGAGACCCCCGGGCACTCGCTTGGCAAGTAGCCGGCCGGCTCGTTTGACCCAATCAACTCGTGACCGGGATGTTGACGCCGTGAGGCGACGTTCCCGGACATGCATGGAGGTGTGTGCACAGTGAGAGAAGCACGTCATATTACGATCCTGGTGGTCGTCGCCGCGATCGTGCTCGGCATCGTGGCCGTGGGCGCCTACGCGGCTCTGGCCGACGACACCACGCCGCCCGTCACCACGTCGGATGCGGCCGCAAGCTACTGGGGCGCCGCCACGATCCGCCTGACCGCCACCGACGCCGAGGGCGTCGCGTACATCTACTCCAAGATCGACGACGGCATCGCGCGCCTGTTCACGGTCGGCACCGGCTCGCCTGCGGCCTCCGTCGTGATCGCCGCTCCCGCTGCCGGTTCGGTCACCCACAAGCTGCAGTATTGGGCGCAGGACACCGCCGGCAACGTCGAGGCTCGCACGACCACGACCATCACGGTCAAGACCGACCCGACGGCCCCGGTCACGACGGCTACCGGCGCAGTAAACGGCGCGTGGTACAAGCGGACCGTCGCCGCCCACCTCGCCGCCGCCGACGAGGCAGCCGGCAGCGGCGTCGCGTCGATCAGTTGGTCACTGGACGGCGCCGCGACGACCATCGCCGGCGCCTCAGCCTACGCGACCCTGACGGTCGACGCGCGCACCACCGCGAATGGCGCCCACGCGCTGACCTATCAAGCCGCCGACGTAGGCGGCAACCTCGAGTCCCTCAACACCCTGACGATCAACGTCGACACCAAGAAGCCGACCACCGCGGCTCCTTACGCGGCAGCGGTGCACAAGGGCCGGGTCGCCGCCGTGAAGTACAAGGCCTCCGACGCCGCGCCCAACAGCGGCAAAGCCACGGTGGTGATCAAGATCAAGAACCACGCCGGGAAGGTGGTCAAGTCGCTCCACGTCGGCAAAGTCGCGGTGAACGTGCTGCGGACCAAGAAGTTCACCTGCACCCTTGCGCGCGGGACCTACAGGTTCTCGGTGTTCGCGAGGGACGCGGCCGGCAACACGCAGGTCAAGGCCGCGTCGAACAAGCTCGTCGTGAAGTAGCACAGGGCAAGAGCGTTCTGCGAAGCGCGACCGAGGGACCCCGGTGGGCCTGCGCCCGCCGGGGTCCCTCGGTCGCGCGAACGACGCGCACCCGTCGCGAAACTGAGTGGGCGCTCGTGCCGCGCGTTTCGCACGGGGGGCGTCGCTCGTGGGGCTTGACACGAGAACTCGTTTCGGAGCTATCATGTAATGGCATGCGCATGAATGAATAGCAGGATCGACGACGCCTTAGGGTCGTCCGAGACCCGGGGGGAGCGACATCATGGACGAGCGGCTGGCACGCCAGGTGAGCCTGCTCCACGCGAACATCTGCCAAGCCTTGGCAGATCCCAAGCGTATCCTCATCCTCTACGCTTTGAGCGAGGGCGCGAAGCACGTGCACGAGCTCGCGGAGATCCTCAACACGCCACAGCCCACCGTGTCTCGGCACCTCAAGACGCTGCGCGAGCGTAAGCTCGTGAACGCCGAGCGCGACGGCACCAGCGTGCGCTATTCCCTGGCCGATCCGCGTGTGATCGACGCACTCGACACCATGCGCGGCGTGCTTCTCGACATGCTCACGCTCGACGCCGAGCTCGCCCATCAGCTGATCTGAGCCGGCCGTTCGGCGGCGACCATGACCTCGCGGATCGGCCCGGATGGCGTGGAGTCCTCCGAGGCGGCGCCACCGCCGCCACCGCACCCGGCCCTGGTCGCCGACGAGGCTGAGACGACGACCGAAAGAGGCGCGCGCCGTGGCCGAACGGCCGCACTTGACGCCCGCACCTTGGGGTAAGAACCCCTCGGAGTGAACGTTCTCATCTTCACACTGGTGGTCTTCGCGGGATCCCTGTTCGCCGGTTTTCTTGGATCGCTCACCGGCCTCGGCGGCGGGGTGGTCATCGTACCGCTGCTCACGGTCGCGCTGGGCGTCGACATCCGCTACGCGATCGGCGCCTCCCTCGTCTCCGTCATCGCGACGTCATCGGGCGCCGCTGCGGCCTATCTCAAGGAAGGCTTCACGAACATGCGCGTGGGCATCTTCCTCGAGGTAGCCACCACGTCCGGCGCGATCCTCGGGGCGAGCGTGGCGACGAGGCTGCCCGGCCCCGCCATCGAGGTCGTGTTCGGCGTGGTGCTGCTCGTCTCCGTGTACCTGACGCTCAGCCTGCGGAAGCTGCCGGCGGTCGGCGGCGAGGGACTCGCCCGCCGATTGCGCCTCAACGGCAGCTACCCGACGCCGAACGGCGACGTGAGCTACACGCCGCGCCGCGTGCCTCTCGGCTTCGGCATCATGGCCGGCGCCGGAGCGCTCTCGGGTCTTCTCGGCATCGGGTCCGGCGCCGTCAAGGTGCTGGCGCTCGATCAAGCCATGCGCCTGCCTTTCAAGGTCTCGACGACCACCAGCAACTTCATGATCGGGGTCACCGCCGCGGCCAGTGCGGGCATCTACCTGCGACGCGGCTTCATCACGCCGGGCCTGGCCATGCCGGTCATGCTCGGCGTGCTCGCCGGCTCGCTGATCGGGGCGCGCCTCCTGATCAGCGCGCGCGCGCGCCTCCTGCGTCTCGTCTTCGCCGTCGCGATCTTCGCGCTGGGCGTCGAGATGATCGTCGCGGGGCTGCACCTATGATCCGGCGGAGCGACCAGGGACGCTGGAGCGACCGCGCTGTCGAGGCGACCATGGGCACCGTGCTGCGCTACGGTGTGGTCCTGGCGGCGGTGCTGGTCGCGGCGGGAGGCGTCGCGTACCTCTTCGAGAGGTGGGATCACGCGACGCACTACAGCGTCTTCGCCGGCTCACCGGAGTCCCTCACGACACCGGCGGCGATCCTGCGTGGCGCCCTGGCGCTGGACCCGGCGTCGCTCATCGCCCTGGGACTGGTCGTTCTCGTGCTGACGCCGGTGGCGCGTGTGGTCTTCGCGCTGCTGGCCTTCGTCGAGCAGCGCGACCGGCTCTACGTGATCTTCAGCCTGATCGTGCTGAGCGTGCTGTTCATCGGGCTGACCGGCCACTCACTCTGAGCGCGCCTGGGACGCGGCCGGCTCAGTGCTGGCAGGCGCCTACGAGCCCAACGACGGGCAGGCCGCCCTGGATGAAGGCGTGGACAGCGGTCTGTACATCGCCACCGATGCCGGCATGTACGGCGATGCCGACCTGATTGAACCCCATCAGTGGACGCCCGCCGATGCCGTCCACGACGATGGCGTCGACCTTGTGCTCGGCCAGCACGAGCACGGGGGCCATGCAGCCGCCCTCGGTGTGCGGCGCGTTGTGGAGGACCTCCACCTCGCCGACCTTGCCGTCGACCACGTCGACCATCGTGAAGCACTCACAACGGCCGAAGTGGCCGGAGCGGCGGGCTTCGAGGCCGCCGGGCGCTTCGGAAGGGATGGCGACGCGCGTCCTCGTGGTGATCTCTTCGGTCATGATTCTCTCGCTCTCGTTCGTGGATTCGTCGGTTCGTCAGTCTATGCTTGGCCGCCGCCCCGGCCGCCCCGGCGGTGACCGCCGCCGGCGCCGAAGCCCCGGCCCCGTCCTCCACCTCGGCCTCCGTGGCCCATTCCGCAGCGCCCTGCCGGATCCCAGCAAGTGCCGACGTCGACAGAGCCGCAGGAGGGACAGCCGGCGGATGGCGAATCGCCTTGGGCGGCGGCCCAGACGGCGCCGCATGAGGTGCAGCAGAGCTGCCGCGGCTCGACACGATACTGACCGCCACCGATGAGGATCGCCTTGCCGGCGACCAACGCCTCGGCGACTTTGGCCCTGCCTCGCTCGAGTATGCGACCGACCGTCTGCCGCGACACGCCCATCGCCGAAGCCGCCTGCTCGTGACTGAGGCCCTCGAGATCTACGAGGCGGATCGCCTCGAGCTCGTCGACGGCCAGCGGCAGCTGCTCGAGTTCGCGACCGGGGACGCCCGCCGGCTTGAACAGGGTCACGCGCGGCACACCGCCGACGGCGCGTTCAATCGGGGGGCGCGGCATGCTCGTCCTCGAAGGTTCTTAGCATATGCTCATCTTAGATGGGGTGAGGCTCTGCTTCAACTCGCCGGCCTCTCGCCGTTCGCTGCGTGGCCCGCTGCACCGGGTGGCGCCGGCAGAGCCCGGGGCGGAGGCGAGGACCCGCTCACGTCGATGGCGTCCTTTCGCTGCCGCACCTCGCCCGGCGCCGGCGGATCCAGCCGCAGGTACGCGCTGCCCAGCCGCCGTGCAGGTTCGTGCCGGCTCAGCGCCAGGCGCAGCGCGGCCCGGCGAAGCAGCGGCCGCGTCAGCCCCTCGGCGTCGCGAAGGTCCTGCACTACATACGCGCCGACCGCGACCAGCGCACGGGTCGCGGTGCGCCCGCTCAGGCTGCTCTCGTTGCGCCGGGCGTTGTCCTTGCGACGGCCGCGGCCCGGCCCGGTGCCGTCACATGCCGGCCTCCCGCGCCGCTGCCGGCGATACCCGGGCGTTCCGTCTCCGTTCATGGCTGCTCCATTCCTCGTCAGGTCCAATGCCCGCTCACGGTGGGAGTCTCCACCGCGGCCAGCTCGCCGCGCTTGAGAGCGGCGAGCGCGTCGCTCACGCTGATGCCGTTGCCTGCCTGGTAGATGGCGATGTTCGCGGCGCCGAGGACCTTGTGCGCGTTGGGACCGACATTGCCGGTGATGACCGCCTCGGCGCCTTGCGAAGCCACGGTGCTGCCTGCCTGGACGCCGGCGCCGCCGCTCGCGTCCACGTTGGCGGCGTTGTCGTGTACCCGCCACTTGCCGGTCTCCGTATCGGCGACGATGAACCAGCGAGCGCGGCCGAACCTTGGGGCGACCAGGGAGTCGATATCGTTGCTCTGCGCACTGATGGCTACCTTCATGACCTCTCCTCTTCTCGAATCTCAAGGGTGGCGGGTGTCGCCACGTAGAACGATCGATCTTCGTGGGCGTGCAGCTTCGCGGCGCCTTCGGTGACGAGTTGAGTGGCCGCCTTGAGCGCTTCGCCATGGTGGATCCCCAAGCCGGCGGCGATGTCGGCCACCGTGCACGGACGGCGCGAGAGCAGTGCCAGGATGTCCTCGCGGGCTGCGACTCGGCTGCCGCCGGCGGGTAGGATGTCGGCGATCACCTCGGCGTGGGGTGTGAACAGACCGGCGCACGCCTGCAGAGAGCTGCCCGGGACCGGCGCCACGAACGACTCCGCTGGCGGGCGCACCGCCGTGTTCAACTGGATCCGGTCTGGGGCGATGCGCGCTGCCAGCTCCGCGAGCCGCTCCACTTCGGCCACCATCCCCGTGACGCCGGCGAGCAGCATGACCTCGAGCCACAGCTGCCCTGGGTAGCCGTTGCGGAACGCGATCATCCCGCCGACCACGTCGGCGAAGCGCAGCGCCGCGTGTGGACGGTTGATGAGCTGGAACAGGCCGTCACTGGGGGCGTCGAGCGACGGCAACACGATATCGGCGGCCGCCAGTCCTCGGCGTGCCGTCGGGTGACTAAGCAGCGACCCGTTGGTGATGACCGCCACCGGCACGTCCGTGAGCCGCTTGATGCCGGCGATCACGTCACCGATCCCCGCATGCAGGGTCGGTTCGCCTGACCCCGCGAGAGCGATGACGTCTGGCTCCGACTCGAGCCTGGCACGCACTTGAGCAACAACATCCGACGGGTCGACCCAGCGTTGCCTGCGCATCGTCTTGCGCGTGGTCCGACCGAGCTGGCAGTAGACGCAGTCGTAGGTGCACGTCTTGAAAGGCACCAGGTCCACGCCGAGGGAGCGCCCCAATCGGCGGGACGGCACCGGCCCGTAGACGAGCTGCTCTGCGCTGACGGCGGCGCACATCGTCTACCTCAGCCGTCCTCGGCTGCGGCAGTGGTCGCAGCCTCGGACTCGGTCGCCCTGCCAACAGTACCGGCGCCACGCACCTTTCCTTCCGGCGACGGCGAGAGCGATGCGCTCACGGCTTCCCACAGCTTCGTGATCTCAGCCGCGGCGCGGCCGCCATAGGCGATGACGTCGGTGCCCACCACCTGGGCGTACGTCACCGCCGGGTCATAGTCGACGGTGGCGACGAACGCCGCGCCGGCGGCGAACGCCTCGGCGGCGATGCGCTCGTCGAGCTCCGGGTTGAGGTCCGCCTTGTTGATGCAGACGGCGAACGGCAGCCGGAACTGCCGCACGAGCTGCAGCACCCGGTCGAGGTCGTGACGTCCGAAGACGGTCGGCTCGGTGACCGCGAGCACCAGGTCGGCACCGGCGAGCGAGGCGATCACGGGGCAGCCGATGCCCGGCGAGCCATCGACGATGACGAGGGGGAGTCCTTGCTCCTTGGCGACGCTGCAGGCCTCGTTGCGCACCAGCGTCACGAGCTTGCCGGAGTTGTCCTCGGCGACGCCGAGACGAGCGTGTACCAGCGGTCCGAAGCGCGTCTCGGAGACCATCCAGGCACCGTTGATGACCGGCTCCATGTGGATGGCGTCGGCGGGGCACACACGCCGGCAGAGCTCGCAGCCTTCGCAGGCGATGGAATCGATCGAGGAGCTCAAGTCGGGAGTGCCGAGCACGGCCGCGAAGCGGCAGACCTCGGCGCAGCGCCCGCAGGCGGTGCACGCAGCAGGATCGATGACCGCCTGCCGCCGGCCGCTGAACTCATACTCGTCCTCGAGCTCCGGGCGCAGGACCAGATGCAGGTCGGCGGCGTCGACGTCGCAGTCGGCGAGCACGGCGCCGCCGGCGAGAGCCGCGAAGGCGGCCACGACGCTCGTCTTGCCGGTGCCGCCCTTGCCGCTGGCGATGGCGATGCGCATCGCCTCAGACCTCGGTCGGCTCGAACACGCCGTTGGGGCACGCGTCCTCGCAGGCGCCGCAGCCTGTGCACAGTGCGGCGTCCACCTCCACCGTCTCGCGCAGCGCTATCGCGCTTGGCGGGCAGGCGTCAAGGCAAGCCTCGCACAGGGTGCACTGATCCGGATGGGCGACAACAGCCACGGTGCGCGCCCGCGCAGCGATGGCAGGTGCGCTCGAGGGCACGTCCGCGGCCGGCGCCGGCAGAGTGACGCCCGCCGCCACTCCTTTCACGATGTCGGCGTCGCTGCCGGGGCCAAGGGTCGCGCCGCGTCCACTGCCGTCGCGGCGACGCTGACGGACGCCCTGGCCGCCCTCTTGAGCTTGACCGCCTCTGCGGCCGCGACCGCCGCCGCGCGCTCCAGGGCCATTCATATCAGTCCCGCCTCGCGGACTCGAGGCGCTCCAGACGATCGAGCACCTGGGCGAGCTTCTCCTCGAGGCTAGCGAACGGGTCCGGCGAGTCGCCGATCGGGGCCGTCGCCTGAGCGTCGGCCTGCGCGGCCCGTTGCCACCCAGTGAGCCCGGTGGCGTAGAACTGGTTTCTCCGGCCACGTCCACCGCCGCGGCCTGAGGATGGGGCCGCGCCGGCGCAAGAGCCCCGTCGGCCTCCTGTCATCGGGCCGTAGCCCATCGGTCCTGTGCCGTCTCTACCTGGCATGTCTCCTCCTTTCGAGCAAGGCCACGAATGAGCCGCCCGCCATTTGTTATGAGCATATGCCCATATTATACCCTTACCCTGAGAATGCAAGCGCTCCCTGTCGCGCCGTCGCACGGCGTACCAGGACAGGCCGCGACGGGCAGCGCACCGGAGGCTTGGCGCCGAGGCTCTCCACATCGAGCCCGGCCAGCTCTGACAGAACGGTCGCGGTGGGCGCGCGGCGCTGGTCCCGGCCTCTCCCGCTGGACTACGATCAGCGAAACACGGAGGGTCTACCGCTCAGAGTCGAATTGACGATGGGCCCGACCGTGACGACGGACAAGGATGGGAGGCCATGAGGACTGCTGACGTCGACGACTGGATCCACGACGTGAAGGCCCAGCCGGGGTCCGCCGCGATCGGCATGATCCTTGCTCACCAAGGCATCGTGCGCGGCACTTCGAGGTCCGGAGAGCCTGTGCACGGAATGATGCTCCGCACCGACTGGGACCGGCAGGAGGATGTGCTCGCCGAGGCGAGGACATCGCCGGGCATCTTCGCCGTCCGCGGATGGGTGAACGAGGGGCTGCTCACTGTCGGCGACGACATCATGAAGGTGTTGGTGGCCGGAGACATCCGCGACAACGTCTTCGCGGCGCTTGAGCGGCTCGTGTCGCTGATCAAGAGCGAGGTGCTGTCGGAGTCGGAGTTGCGCTGACCCGACAGGCCTGCTCGGCTCGACAGCGCACGCGCCTGCGCCTACCGAGCGTCTGGCCGGCGCTCGCCGCGGTGCAGGAACGTCTCGCTGCTCACCTGCTCCGTCCAACCGCCGCGCGCGCCGAGCCGAACGGCGAAGCCCTCTACGTAGGGTTTGATGTCCAGCAGCGGGGTGCCGTCGAGCACATCGAGGTCCTCCACGAGAAGCTCGGCGCCGCAGCGCTCTACAAGACGCACGACGCTGAGACCGAGCGGGTTGGGGCGTACCGGCGCCCGCGTGGCGAAGACGCCCACGTCTCGATGCCCGGCGTGCACCGCGGTGCCGCCCCCCTCAAACGCTGGATCCTGGGCACGCATCAGGGCTCTGTCACCCCGGCCCACCTGCAGTCCTGCCCGGAGGTGTTCACGTTCCGCTTCAACAGACGCAGCTCCGGCAGTCGTGGGCTCGTCTTCCGTCGCCTGATCGAGCAAGCCGTGGTTGCCGGGCCGCTCACCGAGGCTGAGCTCACGTTCGGCTACGACTGGAGCCGGAGCCAGGGGAGGAGGAGCTAACCGACGACCCCCCTGATGGGAATCGCAGGGTGTCAGAGGCTTGTGACGCTTGACACACACTCTTTCGAGGCGGAGAATCGGAGGCGTATTCGGACGAGCGCATATCCGAATGTACCTGCGACCAAATGAGTCGGGTTTTCGTCGGCCGACGCCGCAGGCGCCGCCGGCCGGCCCCCGAAAGGAGCACGCCAGTGGACGAACGCCTCGAGCAAGAAGTGAACCTCCTTCACGCGAGCATCTGCCAGGCGCTGGCCGACCCGAAGCGCATCCTCATCCTCTACGCTCTCTCCGAGGGTCCGAAGAACGTTACCGAGCTCACCGATGCTCTCGACGTCCCGCAACCCACGGTGTCGCGGCATCTCAAAGTCCTCCGTGAGCGCAAGCTCGTCACCGCCGAGCGCGACGGCGCCACCGTGCGCTACAGCCTCGCGGACGGGCGAGTCATCGAGGCGCTCGACGCACTCCGCGCCGTGCTCCTCGGCACCCTCACGCGGCAGGCCGCGCTCGCCGAGGGGCTGAGCTGATGCCGGCGAGTCGGTCATCTCCCGAGCAGACCTCCAGAAAGGAAGTGTGAGTCAGTGGCATCATTGAACACCGAGGACAGGGAGTTCCTGACCACCCTCTTCGGCGACCGCGTGACCTTCGACAGGATCGAGCGGAAGCTGTACAGCCACGACGTCGCCGCCATCCCCGGGCTCGTGAAGCCGCTCGTCGGCCACGCGACCTGCGAGGGCGTGGTGCAGCCGCGCACCGAACAGCAGGTCGTGGACCTGCTCACGTGGGCGGCCCGGCGCGGCGTCGCGCTCACGCCGCGCGGCAAGGCCACGTCGGGCTACGGCGGCGTGATCCCCGTCAAGAAGGGCGTCGTGGTCGACTTCTACTTCATGAAGGACGTGCTGGAAGTCGACCACGACGCCCAGACCGCCCGGGTGCAGCCCGGCATCACCTGGGAGCAGCTCGACCGCGAGCTCATGAAGCAGGACCTGACGCTGCGCCTGTACCCGACGTCGTACCCGTCCTCGTCCGTGGGCGGCTGGCTCGCCCAGGGCGGCGCCGGCATCGGCTCGTACGAGTACGGCTACATCGCCGACAACGTCGTCTCGGTACGCGTCGCCCTGCCGTCGGGCGAGGTGCGAGTGTTCGAGGGTGACGACCTCGACATGATCGCCGACGCCGAGGGCATCACCGGCCTCATCACCGAGGTCACCGTGCGCCTGCGGCCGCTCGCGGAGCTCGGCGTCACGGGCATCGCTTGTTCCGACGCCGAGCAGCTCGAGACGCTCATCGAGCAGATCGTCGCCGCCGACCTCCCGGTGTGGTCGATGACCTACATCAACCCACGCATGGCCGAGATGAAGAACCGCGCCCCGCTGCGCGAGCACATGGGGCACCCCGTGGAGGAGCGCGTGCTGCTGCCCGCCGCCTACATCGTCACCCTGGCGTACGACAAGGCGCAGCACGAAAGCGTGCGCGCCGCCCTCGCCGACATTGTCAAGCCCTGCCAGGCGGAGATCCTCAGCGACCGCATCGCCGAGCACGAGTGGGAGCACCGCTTCAAGTTCATGGTGATCAAGCGCCTCGGCCCGTCGCTAGTGCCCAGCGAGGTGGTCGTGCCGCTCGACCAGCTCGGCGAGGTGATGACCGAGATCGAGGCCAAGATCGACCAGCCCATCGTCAAGGAAGGCGTGATCATCAAGAACGGCCCGTCGGGCAAGGCCGAGGCCGTGATCCTCGGCTTCATCCCGTCCGACCAGCGCAAGTTCGACTACAACTACGTGTTCGGCCTGGTGCTGACCGTGATGAAGATCGCCGAAGAGCACGGCGGCCGACCCTACGCGAGCGGCATGTACTTCGCCAGCAAGGCCGACGAGATCCTCGGCGCCGACCGCGTGGCGCGCCTCAAGACGCTCAAGTCGCAGGTCGACCCGACGGGCATCCTCAACCCGCAGAAGGTCGTGGGCAACGGGGCGCTCGGCAGGGCGCTCGCCCTCGCCGACAAGGTGGAGCCCGTGGTGCGGCCCTTCGGCAACCGTGTGATCGCTCACGTCGGCGAGCACCCCAGCGAGCCCGTGAAGGGCATCCCGGCCGACGTGGCCTGGTACGCCTACTCCTGCTCGCAGTGCGGCTACTGCATCGACCAGTGCGACCAGTTCTACGGTCGCGGCTGGGAGAGCCAGAGCCCGCGCGGCAAGTGGTTCTGGCTGCGCGAGTACATGGAGGGCCGCGAGAAGTGGAACCAGAAGATGGTCGACACGATCATCACCTGCACCACCTGCGAGCTCTGCAACCTGCGCTGCTCGGCGGCGCTGCCCATCGAGCCGAGCTGGATGAAGCTCCGCGGCGAGCTGATCGAGGAAGAGAAGCGGATGACGTTTCCGCCGTTCGAGATCATGAGCGCGGCGCTGCACGACCAGGGCGACATTTGGGCCGGCTACCGCGAGAACCGCGCCGACTGGTTCCCCGAGGACCTGCTCGACAAGCACGGCCCCGAGCACAAGGCCGACACCGTGTACTTCGCCGGCTGCACGGCGAGCTACGTGGAGCAGGACATCGGCATCGCCGCCGTGCGCCTGCTCGACGAGGCCGGCGTGGACTTCACCTACCTCGGCACCAAGGAGCTGTGCTGCGCCACGCCGATGCTCGTCGCCGGCAAGTGGGAGCAGTTCGCCCAGGTGATGAAGGCCAACATCGCCAACGTGAAGGCCGCCGGCGCCACCAAGGTCGTCACCAGTTGCCCGGCCTGCGACATGATGTGGCGCCACGCCTACCCGGAGTGGGCCGAGAAGGAAGGCATCGAGTACGGCATCACCGTGCAGCACTACAGCGAGATCGTGAGCGAGAAGATCGCCGCCGGCGAGTTCACGTTCCCGGCGGCCGAGAAAGGCGCCAAGAAGCAGAAGGTCACG
>Ga0209913_1000492_pt1 | contig 32783 bp, 30 predicted proteins | sample PersoiDNA2013203_FD_185805 | JGI IMG/M metagenome (GOLD analysis project Ga0209913, IMG submission 185805) | Permafrost soil microbial communities from the Arctic, to analyse light accelerated degradation of dissolved organic matter (DOM) -... | ecosystem: Environmental > Terrestrial > Soil >... | reverse complement strand
TGCATGCGGATGGTGCCGTACATGGCGTTGTCCAGCAGCACCACGATCAGGGGCAGGCCGTACTGCACCGCGGTGGCGAACTCCTGGCCGTGCATCATGAAGTCGCCGTCACCGGCAAACACCACCACCTCGCGCTGCGGCCACAGGCGCTTGGCGCCCACGCCCGCCGGCAGGCCGTAGCCCATGGAGCCGCTGGTGGGCGCAAGCTGGCTGGCGTAGTGGCGGAAGGGCCAGAAGCGGTGCACCCAGGTGGCAAAGTTGCCCGCCCCGTTGCAGAAGATGGTGTCGGCCGGCAGCACCTCGCGCAGGTGCTGCATCACCTTACCCATCTGCAAGGGGCCGGGGATGCGGATGGGCGCGGGGTCGCTCCAGCGCAGGTAGTCGACATGGGCCTCGTCAGCCCGGGCCCGGTCCGGGGCGGGCGACGGCAGCGGCCGCTGCGCCAACGCGGCCGCCAGGGCCTGCGGCGTGGCATGGATGGCCAGTTCAGGCCGGTACAGGCGGCCCAGTTCGTCGGCATCGGCGTGCACATGCACCAGTGGCTGGCCCGGGTTGGGGATGCCCAGCAGCTCATAGCCCTGCGAGGGCACCTCGGACAGGCGCCCCCCCACCAGCACGATCAGGTCCGCCTCGCGGATGCGCGCCAGCAGGCGCGGGTTGACGCCCAGGCCCAGGTCGCCGGCGTAGCAGGGGTGGTCGGCGCTGAACAACATCTGGCGCCGGAACGAGCAGGCCACCGGCAGCGCATGGGCCAGGGCGAAGGCCTCGAACTGTTGCACCGCCTCGGCCGACCAGCGCGAGCCGCCCACGATGGCGATGGGCCGCTGCGCCGCCTGCAGGCGCTGCTGCAGCGCGGCCAGCTCGGCGGCCCCCGGATGGGTTTCGGGCACGGCAAAGGGCTGGGCGTCGGCCACGCTCGCGGCCTGGGTCAGCATGTCCTCGGGCAGGGCCACCACCACCGGCCCGGGCCGGCCCGAGGTGGCCACCTGAAAGGCGCGCGCCACCAGTTCGGGCACACGGGCCGGGTCGTCGATCTGCACCACCCACTTGCTCATGGTGCCGAACACGGCGGCGTAATCCAGCTCCTGAAAGGCCTCGCGGCCCATCGCGCCGCGGGCCACCTGGCCCACGAACAGGATCATGGGGGTCGAATCCTGGTGCGCAATGTGGATGCCGGCGGCCGCATTGGTGGCCCCCGGCCCCCGCGTGACAAAGCAGATGCCCGGCCGCCCGGTGAGCTTGCCCTGGGCCTCGGCCATCATGGCCGCCCCGCCCTCCTGGCGGCAAACGGTCACGGCGATGTCGGCGTCATGCAAGGCGTCGAGCACCGCCAGGTAGCTCTCGCCGGGCACACAGAAGAGCTGCTGCACCCCGTGGGCCAGCAGCTGGTCCACCAGGATCTGGCCCCCGGTGCGGGCGTTAGGAGAGGAAGGAAGGACGTGTGTCATGGTCGTAACAACCGCGGCTCAGCGCGCGGCATAGCTTTCGAGGGGCAGGTCGTTGGGATTGGCGATGAGTTGACGCAGCGCCGTGCTCATGGGCAGGTTCAGCGGGGTCTGGCGCGGCGGGATCGGCTCCAGGAACCACTTGGCGTACAGGCGATCAAGCTCGCCGGACTTCATCAGCGCCCGGATCGAGCCGTCCACGGCGGCCTTGAAGGCCGGGTCGTCCTTGCGGAACAGCAAGGCGATGGGCTCGGAGCCCAGCGGCTCGCCAACGATGCGCCAGGCCTGGGGCGTCTTGGAATTGGCAATGATGCCGGCCAGCAGGTTGTCATCCAGCACAAAGGCATCGGCCCGGCCCGACTCGAGGATCAGAAAGCTCTCCAGGTGGTCCTTGCCGAGCGAGGTCTTGAGCGTGAGGTTCTGCGCCCGCTCCAGCTTGCGCAGCAACTGGACCGCGGTGGTGCCGGTGGTGGCAGCCACGCTGCGGCCGGCCAGTTGGGCCACCGAGGTGATGCCGGAATCGGCCCGCACGGCCATGCGCACCTCGCTCACATAGGTGGTCAGGGCAAAGGCCACTTGCTGCTGGCGCGCCAGGTTGTTGGTGGTGGGGCCGCAGCCGATGTCGACCGTGCCATTGCTCACCAGCGGCAGGGTGTTCTGCGCGGTCAGGGCCATGTACTCCAGCCGGGCCTTGGGCGCGATGTCCTTCAACACGCGCTCGCACAGCTCGACGTGGTAGCCCACAAAGCGCTCGTTGGCCCCCAGTGCATAGGCCATGGGCGGCGAGGCCTCGCGCACGCCCAGCACCACCTTGCCGGTGTTGCGGATCTTGTCCAGCGTGCCCTCGGCAGGCACGGTGGTCTGGGCCTGCGCCAGCAGGGCGCCAGCGGCCAGCACCAGGCCCAGGGACTTGGCCAGCCAGGCCAGGGAAAACGTCGATCTCATGCGCGTGCTCCTTGAAGGGGGGTGGGGCCGTCTGAGGCGGCCGTTTTTCTTGCAGACGGCCAATATCAGACAAAGCCAGCACTTGCGATACCGATAAATCCTCAGCACTTGATTCCCATTGCTCATCAAGTCCAGCCCAAGCCCTGGGCTGTCTGGGTTATCGTCAGGCCTGCCTCATGACGTGAAGACATCACATGCTGCGCCGCAACCTGCTGCCCCCCATCCCCGGCCTGTTGGCCTTTGAAGCCGCTGCGCGCCACGGCAGCATCTCGCGCGCCGCCGCCGAGCTGCACCTGACGCAGGGTGCGGTGTCGCGCCAGATCCACCAGCTCGAAGAGCAACTCGGCCTCGCCTTGTTCCACCGCGTGCGCCAGCGGGTGGTGCTGACCGACCCGGGCCGCATCTATGCCGGCGAGCTGCGTCCGCTGCTGCGCCAGCTCAGCGACACCACACAGAAGGTGATGGGCTTTGCCGGCGACGGCGGGGTGCTGAACCTGGCCGTGCTGCCCACTTTCGGCACGCGCTGGCTGACGCCGCGCCTGGGCCGCTTCATGGCCCAGCACCCGCAGGCCAGCCTGAACCTGGCCACCCGCACCGAACCCTTCGACTTTGCCAGCGAGCCCTTTGACGCAGCCATCCATTTCGGCGCACCGCACTGGGCCGGCGCCACCTGCTACCCCCTGATGCGCGAAGAGGTGGTGGCCCTGAGCAGCCCGGCCTACCAACGCGACCAGGGCCTGCGCCGGGTGGCCGACCTGGCGCGCGCCGTGCGCCTGCAGCAGACCACCCGCCCCACGCTGTGGGCCGACTGGTTCGCCGCCGCCGGCCACCCCGTGGCGCAGGCGGCACGCGGGCCGCGCTTCGAGCAGTTCTCGATGATTGCCCAGGCCGCCGTGCATGGCCTGGGGGCCGCCCTGCTGCCGCGCTTTCTGGTGCAGGAAGAGATCGACAGCGGCGCCCTGGTGCCGCTGCCCGGCCCGCACCTGCAAGGGCCCGATGCCTACCACCTGGTGGTGCCCGACGCCCGCGCCGAGACCCCGCTGGTGCAGGCCTTGCGCGACTGGCTGCTGGCGGAGTGCGCGGGCAAGCCCTGAGTCTTCTCAGGGGGCAGCGGGATACGATGGGCGGTTTGTCTTTCGCCCCCCCCGGAGTCGCCCATGAATCGCCACCTGTTGTTGCTGACCCTGTGTCAGGGCCTGTTCCTGACCAACAACGTGGTCTTCATTGCCATCAACGGCCTGGTGGGCCTGAGCCTGGCCCCGGTGAGCTGGATGGCCACCCTGCCGGTGATGGGCTATGTGGTGGGAGGGGCCTTGTCCACCGCCCTGGTGGCCCGTTCGCAGGCCCGGTTCGGGCGCCGGGGCTCGTTCCAGATCGGGCTGGCGGTGGCCTTTGTGTCGGCGCTGACCTGCCTGGTGGCGGCACTCACCCGGCAGTTCTGGTTGCTGTGCACGGCCACCTTGGTGGCAGGCTACTACAGCGCCAATGGCCAGTTGTACCGTTTTGCGGCCGCCGAACTGGCCGCCCCCGCGTTCCGGGAAAAGGCCGTGTCGCTGGTGCTGGCCGGCGGCTTGATCGGCGCCGTGGCCGGCCCCAACCTGGCCAAGTACACGCGCGACCTCGGCGCCGTGCCCTTTGCCGGGGCCTATGCGGCGCTGATGGCCGTGGCCCTGCTGGCCATGGCCTGCATGTCGCTGATCCGCTTTCCCGAGCCGGCCCGGCCCCAGCACGGTGGCACCGCGCCGATCGGGCGGCCATTGGGCGAGATCATGCGCCAGCCCGTGTTCGTGGTGGCAGCCCTGAGCGCGGCGCTGGGCTACGGTGTGATGAACCTGCTGATGGCCGCCACCCCGCTGGCCATGCAGGTGTGCGGCCTGGGCTTTGACGATGCGGCCCTGGTGCTGCAGTGGCACGTGGTGGGCATGTTCGCCCCGGGCTTTTTCACCGGCCACCTGATCAAGCGCTACGGCCCCCTGCCAGTGATGGGGCTGGGCGTGCTGCTGAACGCGGGCTGCGTGGCGGTGGCCCTGAGCGGGGTGGATCTGCAGCAGTTCCTGGTGGCGCTGTGCCTGCTGGGGCTGGGCTGGAACCTGCTGTTCACCGGCGCCACCACCCTGGCCATGCGGGCCTACCGGCCCGAGGAAAAGGACCGAGCCCAGGCCGCCATCAATTTCTGCGTGTTCGGCACCATGGCCTTCACCGCCTTTGCCTCGGGGGCCCTGGTGACCACCCAGGGCTGGACCCTGCTCAACCTGGGCTCGCTGCTGCCGGTGCTGCTGACCGGGCTGGGCCTGGGCTGGCTGGGCTGGCAGCAGCGCCAGCGCAGCCCGGCCACGGCCTGATCAGGCCGGCAGCGGGGCGAAGTGTTTGTCGAGCCAGGCCTGCAGGCAGGCCAGCACAGAGGCCGGATCACGCTCGTTGAACGGCTCGTTGAACAGCTCGTGGTAGAGCGCCGGGAACTCGGTGCTTTCGACGCACGAGGGCGCGGCGGCGGCAAAGGCCCGGCTGCCTGCGGGCTGCACCAGGCGGTCGTCGCCCGCATACATCAGCAGGCTGGGCACGCGCCAGCGCGCCGCCTGGGCCACCACGGCCGGGCCGCCGTGGGCAATGAAGCGGGCCAGGCGGGCCGAGATGCGGTCGTGCACCAGCGGGTCGGCCAGGTAGGCGCGCACCACCTCGGGGTCGTGCGACAGGTATTGGGGCTGCAGGCCATTGCCCACGCGCAGATCGGGCAGCCAGCGCGGCAGCACCGCCAGCAGCAGCTTCTGCACCGGGCTGAGGCCCGCATCCAGGGCGGGCGAGGACAGCACCAGGCCATCGACCCGGCTGGCGTAGCGGGCCACGAACTGGGCCGCCACCAGGCCGCCCATGCTGTGGCCCAGCAGGATCAGCGGGGTATCACGCGGGAACCGCACCCGGGTGCTCTCGACCAGATCGGCCAGGTCGTCCAGCAGCCGGGTGTCGCTGTTGAGGCCGCCGCGCGGGCCACCCGACTCGCCGTGGCCGTACTGGTCATAACCCCGCACCTCGAAGCCCCAGCCATTGAGGCGACGCGCCAGCGCGTCATAACGGCCGGCATGCTCGCCCAGGCCGTGCACCAGCAGCACCACCGCGCGCGGCACGCGGCCCTCGGCCAGCGGCCAGTCCTGCACCGCCAGGTTCTCGCCATCGGAGGCGGTGAAGGTGGACAGGGTCGATTCGGTGCTCATGGTGGGCGTGCTGGCTGAAAGTCAGGGTCAGGAGCTGGGCCGGGTCAGCCCGCCGCGGGGGCGGGCAGGCTGGCGATCACCTGGGCCACGGCGGCGGTGAGCTTCTTGGCGTAGGGCACGTGCAGGAACTCGTTGGGGCCGTGCGCATTGCTCTTGGGGCCCAGCACGCCGCAGACCATCATCTGGGCCTTGGGGAAGCCGGCCGACAGCATGTTCATGAGCGGAATGGTGCCGCCCTGGCCGATGTAGCCGCACGAGGCGCCGAAGTGCGCCTGCGAGGCCGCGTTCAGCGCCTGCTCGAACCAGGGCGCCGTGTCGGGAGCGTTCCAGCCGGTGGCGCCGCCATTGCTCTCGAAGGTGACCTTGGCCTGGTAGGGCGCGTTGTCTTCGAGCAGTTGCTTGAGTTCGGCCACCGCGCTGTCCGCCTGCACCAGGGGCGGCAGGCGCAGGCTGAGCTTGAAGGCGGTGTAGGGGCGCAGCACATTGCCCGCGTTCTGCAGGGTGGGAAAGCCATCGGCCCCGGTCACGCTGAGCGTGGGCGTCCAGGTGCGGGCCAGCAAGGCCTGCACCGGGTCGGTGGTGGTGGGCAGGGCGAAGCTGGTGGCGCCACCGCAGTCGTAATGGGCCCAGGGGAAGCGCTTGTACAGCTCGTCGCCCAGGATGGCGGCGGTGGCCCGGGCCTGGGCCAGGCGCTCGGGCGGCACCTCGCAATGGAAGCTGGCGGGCAGCAGGCGGCCGGTGGCGCTGTCTTCGAGGCGGTCCAGCACCTGGCGCATGATGCGAAAGCTCGAGGGCACCAGGCCCGAGGCATCACCCGAGTGCACGCCCTCGGTCAGGATCTCGACCTTCAGGGTGCCGCTGGCCATGCCACGCAGGCTGGTGGTGAGCCAGAGCTGGTCGTAGTTGCCGGCGCCCGAATCGAGGCAGATCACCAGGGCCACCTCGCCCAGGCGGGTGCGCAGGGCATCGATGTAGGGCAGCAGGTCGTACGAGCCGCTTTCCTCGCAGGTCTCGATCAGGCCGACGATGCGCGGGTGGGGGGTGTTCTGCGCCTTCAGGGCCTGCACCGCGGCAATGCTGGCGTACACCGCATAGCCGTCGTCGGCGCCGCCACGGCCGTACAGCTTGCCGTCTTCGTACTTGGGGGTCCAGGGGCCCAGATCGTTGCGCCAGCCGCTGAACTCGGGCTGCTTGTCCAGGTGGCCGTACATCAGCACGGTCTGGCTGCTGTGGGCCTGGGTGGCGGCCACTTCGAAGAACAGCACCGGGGTGCGGCCTTCCAGGCGGATGATCTCCAGCGTGAGCCCTTCGACCTTCTGTGCCTCGACCCATTGCGCGGCATTGCGCAGCACGGTGTCGAGCAGGCCTTGCTGGGCCCAGTCGGTGGCAAAGGCGGGCGACTTGGCGGGAATGGCGATGTAGTCGGTGATCTGGCGCACCAGATCGCTGTCCCAGCGCTGGCTGACCTCGGCCAGGGCCTGCTCGGGCTGGAAGACGGAAGAAGGAACACGGGCGTTCATGGGGCTCTCCTGGTTGCACGGTGCGGGGCCCCCGGCATCAGGCCGGGGCCGGGCACAGCGTTTTGATTTTGCCTGAGACCCGGGCGCCCTGCCGGGGCCACCGTCCTGGCGTTCAGCAAGCGGCGCCGCGCCGCCGGGTTTCGGAGGGCAGCTCGCCGAACAAGGCCTTGTAGTCCTGCGAGAAATGGCCCATGTGCGAAAAGCCCCAGCGCGCCGCCACGGTCTGCACCGAGGCGTCGGCCGGCCCGGCCCGCAGCGCGCGCCGGCAGGCGTTGAGGCGCACCGCCTTGAGGAACTCGGCCGGCGATTCGCCGAGCACGGCCTGGAAATGGTTTTGCAGCGTGCGCCGCGTCAGGTGCAGGCGCTGGCACAGCTCGTCCACGCCCAGGGCCTCGTGGCAGGGCTGGCGGGCCAACTCGCGCGCGGCCATCACCAGGGCAAAGCGCCGCTGGGCCGCGGCCGGCCTGGGTGCGCCTGCATCGCCCCCCGGGTCGGCACACAGCAGATGCAGCAACTGCTCCAGCCCGGCCTGCAGGGCCAGCCGGCCCCAGGGCAGGTCGACCTCGCCCGACTGCCCGAGTTGCAGCAACTGCTCGAAGGTGTGGCACAGGGCGGCATGGCGCTCTTCGCTCAGGGCGATGGCCTGGGCCGGACGCGCCAGCCCCGAGGCCGCCAGACCGGCGGCCTCGGCCTGGGCCTGCAGCCAGTCCTGGTCCAGCACCACGCCGTAGATGCCGAAATCGGGTGGGGTGCGCAACTCGAAGCCCTCGCTGGCGCGCGCCCGCAGCAAGGCACGCCCCGGGTCGGTGCGCTGGGCCTGTCCACAAAAGTGCAGGGGCTGCCGGCCGTGCCGGTCGGCCAGGCCGAACCACACCGAACCTGTCCAGGGCGCGCATTGCTGACTGGTCTGCCGCGAGGTGTGCTCGTGGAAGACCTGCAGCCGCGGCCCGTCGACCCACAGCTCGCGCACCCGGCCCGAGAAGCGCCCGCCCGAGAGCTGGTCGTATTGCTGCTGCCAGGCCGAAAGGTGGCCGGCATGCTCATCCACATCGTCACTGGTGCGCACGCGGTACTGCGGCGGGTCCATCGACCAGCTGGCAGCAGGCGGAGCCGGGGCACGGCCGACGGAGGCCGGAGCGGGGAACATGGGCAGTCGGATGACAGAGAGTGGCAGTGCCCACACTGCAGCAAGAAAAATGCCCGCGGGCAAGCTGCAGTGCAGCACCGAGGCGGGGCGGCGCTGTCCCAAATCGGAAAAAAACGCGCCGGGCCAGGCGGTTTTCCGATTCGGGATAGGACGCTGGCGCCGTCTTTGCTGCAATGGCAGACAACAACACCCATCAAGGCCCCACCATGAAACCAGCGACCGCCGCCCCTGCTGCCCACCTGAAAAAAGTGTTGGGCACCTTCCAGCTCTGGGGCATTGCCGTGGGCCTGGTGATCTCGGGCGAGTACTTTGGCTGGAGCTATGGCTGGGCCAGCGCCGGCACGCTGGGCTTTCTGGTGGCCACGCTGCTGGTGGCCACCATGTACACCACCTTCATCTTCAGCTTCACCGAGCTGTCCACCGCCATTCCGCATGCAGGTGGCCCCTTTGCCTATGCGCGCCGCGCCTTCGGGCCACTGGGGGGCTTTGTGGCCGGCTTTGCCACGCTGATCGAGTTCGTGTTTGCGCCGCCTGCCATCGCGCTGGCGATCGGGGCCTACCTGAACGTGCAGTTTCCGGCCATCGACCCGAAGTGGATCGCGCTGGGTGCGTATGCGGTGTTCATCGCCCTGAACTGGGTGGGGGTGGGCATTGCCGCGGCCTTCGAGCTGGTGGTGACGCTGCTGGCCATCTTCGAGCTGCTGGTGTTCATGGGCGTGGTGAGCCCGGGCTGGTCGTGGGCCCAGTTTGCCGCGCTGGGCTGGGCCGGCTCGGACGTGCTCAACGGCACGGCGGTGGCGGGCATCTTTGCCTCGATCCCGTTTGCGATCTGGTTCTTCCTGGCCATCGAGGGCGCGGCCATGGCGGCCGAGGAGGCGCGCGATCCACAGCGCACCATTCCGCGCGCCTACATTGCCGGCATCCTGACCCTGGTCAGCCTGGCGTTCGGCGTGATGATCATGGCCGGCGGCGTGGGCGACTGGCGCAGCCTGGCCAACATCAACGACCCGCTGCCCCAGGCCATGAAGGCCGTGCTGGGGGCGCACAGCGGCTGGCTGCACATGATGGTGTGGATCGGCCTGTTCGGGCTGGTGGCCTCGTTCCACGGCATCTTGATGGGCTATTCGCGCCAGATCTTTGCGCTGGCCCGCGCCGGCTACCTGCCGCGCAGCTTCGCGGTGCTGAGCCCCCGCTTCCAGACCCCGCACCGGGCCTTGCTGGCCGGCGGTGCCGTGGGGGTGGCGGCGATCTTCAGCGACCAATGGATCGAATTCGGCGGCCAGACCCTGACAGCCAACATCGTCACCATGTCGGTGTTCGGCGCCATCGTGATGTACATCATCTCGATGGCCGCCCTGCTGCGCCTGCGCCGCACCGAACCCGACATGGCGCGCAGCTACCGCGCCCCTTTCTTCCCCTGGTTTCCGCTGCTGGCACTGGGCCTGGGCCTGGTCTGCCTGGGCGCCATGGTGTGGTTCAACCCGGTGCTGGCCGCCCTGTTCGCGGCGCTGATGGCCCTGGCCTGGCTGTACTACGTGGCCACCGCCCAGCACCGCGCCGACGCGGCCCCCGATGCCCTGCTGGACGCAGGCGCCTGAACCCGCACGGAGCCCCTCATGCGCTACCACACCACCCTGGGCGGCCAGGGATATTTCTTCGAGGACCTGCGCCAGGTGATGGCCATGGCCAGCCCGGCACGCTCGGGCGACTACCTGGCCGGCCTGGGCGCGGCCACCGCGCAGCAGCGCATGGCCGCCCGCCATGTGCTGGCCGAGCTGCCGCTGAAGGTGTTCCTCAACGAGGCCCTGGTGCCCTATGAAAGCGACAACATCACGCGGCTGATCCTGGACCAGCACGACGCCCCGGCCTTTGCCCCGGTGGCCCACCTGACGGTGGGCGACTTCCGCAACTGGCTGCTGGGCCCGGCCGCCGACACCGCCACGCTGAGCGCACTGGCCCCCGGCCTGACGCCGGAGATGGTGGCCGCGGTGAGCAAGCTCATGCGCAACCAGGACCTGATCGCCGTGGCGCGCAAGACCCGGGTGGTGACCCGCTTTCGCAACACCCTGGGCCTGCCGGGCACGCTGGCGGTGCGGCTGCAACCCAACCACCCGACCGACGAGCTGCGCGGGGTGGCGGCCTCGGTGCTGGACGGGCTGATGATGGGCGCGGGCGATGCGGTGATCGGCATCAACCCGGTGTCCGACAACCTGCCCACGCTGGCCCGGCTGTGCCATGGCTTTGACGAGTTGATCCAGCGCCTGGCGATCCCGACGCAGGCCTGTGTGCTGACCCACGTGACCAACACGCTGCAGCTGATCGAAGGCGGGGTGCCGGTGGACCTGGTGTTCCAGTCGATCGGCGGCACCGAGCTGACCAACCGCAGCTTCGGCGTGAGCCCCGAGCTGCTCGACGAGGCCTGTGCGGCGGCCCGCTCCCTGGAGCGCGGCACGCTGGGCCAGAACGTGATGTATTTCGAGACCGGCCAGGGCAGTGCCCTGTCGGCCAACGCGCATGGCGGGGTGGACCAGCAGACCTGCGAGGCCCGGGCCTATGCGCTGGCGCGGCGCTACCAGCCCTTGCTGGTGAACACGGTGGTGGGCTTCATCGGGCCCGAGTACCTGTACGACGGCAAGCAGATCATCCGCGCCGGCCTGGAAGACCACTTCTGCGGCAAGCTGCTGGGCCTGCCCATGGGTTGCGACATCTGCTACACCAACCACGCCGAGGCCGACCAGGACGACATGGACACGCTCAGCGTGCTGCTGGCCAGCGCCGGGCTGAACTTTCTGATCGGGGTGCCGGGGGCGGATGACGTGATGCTCAACTACCAGAGCACCTCGTTCCATGACGCGCTGTTCCTGCGCGAGACCCTGGGCCTGCAGCGGGCCCCCGAGTTCGAGGCCTGGCTGCAGGCCCAGCAGATCACCGACGCGGCAGGGCAGTTGCTGAGCCCGGGCCAGGGCCACCCCTTGTTGAGCCACCTGAGCCGCCTGGGCAACCTGGGTCAGGAAGGCCGCGCATGAACACCCCGGAACGGCCTCAGCCAGTGCTTTCGGCGCCGGATCAGCCCGAGAGCGTGACCCCCATGCCCTGGACCGACTGGCGCCGCAGCACGCCGGCGCGCATCGCGCTGGGCCGGGCGGGGGTGGCCATCCCGACCGACGAGACCCTGCGTTTCGGCCTGGCCCACGCCATGGCACGCGATGCCATCCACACCCCGCTGGACACGGCCGCCCTGCAGGCCGCACTGGAGCAGGCCGGCCACGGTGTGCTGCAGGTGCGCAGCCAGGCCGCCGACCGCACCGAGTACCTGCGCCGCCCCGACCTGGGCCGCCGTCTGGCGCCCGCCGACGCGCAGCGCCTGCGGGCGCTGGCCGCCGCAGCGGGGACGGCACCCGAGCTGTGCGTGGTGGTGGGCGACGGCCTGTCTTCGCTGGCGGTGCAGCGCCATGCCGCCCCGCTGCTGGCGGCGCTGTTGCCGCACCTGGCCCCGGGCTGGCGCCTGGCCCCGGTGGTGCTGGTGCAGCAGGCCCGCGTGGCCGTGGCCGACGAGGTGGGCGAGGCCCTGGGCGCCCGCCTGAGCGTGATCCTGATCGGCGAACGCCCCGGCCTGAGCTCGCCCGACAGCCTGGGCATCTACCTGACCCATGGCCCCCGCGTGGGCCGGCACGACGCCCAGCGCAACTGCATTTCCAACGTGCGCCCGGAGGGCCTGTCCTACCCGCAGGCCGCGCACAAGCTGGCCTGGCTGATCCGCCAGGCGCTGCAGCGCGGCCTGAGCGGCGTGGCCCTGAAGGACGACAGCGAGGCCGAGGCCTGGCTGCCCGGCGCCGCGCCGCCCACCGATTCACTTGTCAGCGCTCCCCCCTCATCCCAGGAGAAAACATGAAGACCCCTGCCTTGCTCCGCCTCGCCCCCCTGACTCTGGCCCTGAGCCTGCTGGCCGCCTTGGCCAGCACCGGCTGCAGCAGCCCTCCGACCGCCGTCCAGGCTGCCGCCCCCCAGACCCTGGCCCCTGGGCAATGGGAGAGCTTCAACCGCCAGCAGATCAATGAGTTGATCGCGCGCGTGGGCAAGACCAGCGCCGGCTACAACCCGGCCAAGCCGCCCTATGTGGTGTTCGACTGGGACAACACCAGCGTGTTCCTGGACATCGAAGAAGCCGCGCTGATCTACCAACTCGAGAACCTGCGCTTCGGCGCCAGCCCCGAGCAGCTGGAAGTGGCGCTGCGCCGCAACATCCCGGCCACCGCCTTCAAGCCGGCCAACAACAACGCGGCAGGCCAGCCGGTGAGCATCGACACCATCGTGCCCGACATCCTGGACAGCTACCGCTGGCTGTACACCCACTACAGCGGCCTGAAGGGCCAGCAGCCCCTGGCCGAGGTACAACGCAGCCCGCACTACCAGGCCTTCGTGACCAAGGTGCGCTACCTGTACGAGGCGATCGGCGACACCTTCGACCACGACACCGCCTACCCCTGGGTGACCTACCTGTTTGCCGGCATGACCGAAGCCCAGGTGCGCCAGCTCACGGTGGACACGGTGAAGTGGCAGCAGACCCAGCCGGTCGAGAAGGTGAAATGGAGCACGCCCGCCGAGCTGCCGGGGCGCGCCGGGCTGGTGTCGGTGAGCTGGAAGAACGGCCTGCGCCTGGTGCCCGAGATGCAGGACCTGTACGGGCGCTTCAAGGCCGCCGGCTTTGATGTGTGGGTGTGTTCGGCCTCGTTCGTGGACGTGATCAAGGAGATCTCGTCCAACCCGGCCTTCGGCTACCAGGTGAAGGAAGGCAATGTGCTGGCCATGGAGCTCGAGCGTGACGCCCAGGGCCGCATCCTGCCCGACTACCGCCACGGCTACGACCAGACCCAGGGCCCGGGCAAGACGCGCAGCATCCAGCGCTTCCTGGTCAGCCGCTACGGCTACGGGCCGGTGTTCATCGCGGGCGACAGCGAGGGCGACCAGAACATGATGGCCGACTTCAGCGAGACCCAGAAGGTGCTGATCGTGAACCGCCTGCGCGACCCCAAGAGCGCCATCGGCCAGTTCTCGGCCCTGGCGGTGCAGAACTACGGCAAACCCGACACCCGCTACCTGCTGCAGGGCCGCGACGACAACACCGGCCGCTTCGTGCCCAGCCAGTTGCACACCCCGCTGGGGGCGAGTGCGGCCAAGGCGCTGAAATAACGATCACCCCTCCAGCAGGGGCTGCGACGACTGGAAAATGGCCACCGCCTGCGCCAGCCGCTCGGCCTGATCGGTGAGGCTGGCGGCAGCAGCAGCCGATTGTTCGACCAGGGCCGCGTTCTGCTGGGTCATCTGATCCAGCCCACCCACGGCGGTGTGCACCTGGCTCAAGCCTTGAGACTGCTCGCCGGCCACCAACGAGATGTCGGCAATGATGTGCTTGACGCGCTGCACCGAGGCCATGATGTCGTCCATGGTGCGGCCGGCGGCATGCACCTGCTGGGTGCCGGCTTCGACTTTTTCGGCCGACTGGCTGATCAATGCCTTGATCTCTCGCGCCGCCTCGGCGCTGCGCTTGGCCAGGTTGCGCACCTCGCTGGCCACCACGGCAAAGCCCCGGCCTTGCTCGCCGGCCCGGGCGGCTTCCACGGCGGCATTGAGCGCCAGCAAATTGGTTTGAAACGCAATGCCGTCGATCACCCCGGTGATGTCGGCAATTCGGCTGGAGCTGGCCTGGATCGCCTCCATGGTGCTGACCACCTGGCGCACCGCCTCACCACCCCGTTCGGCCACCTGGGCTGCCGAGCCCGACAGTTCGTTGGCCTGACGGGCCGATTCGGCGGAATGCTGGACCGTGACGGTCAACTGGCCCAGGCTGGAGGCGGCCTGGGCCAAGTGGCCGGCCGTCTGCTCGGTGCGGTGGCTGAGGTCGAGGTTGCCAATCGAGATCTCCCTGCAGGCCGACTCGATGCTGCTGGTAGAGGCGTGGACCTGCGACACGGCGCTGTGCACACGCAGCAGCGCTTGTTGCAAGGCTTGCGCAGGCGCCGAACGCAACACCAGGTCAGACACCTCCAGCCGAAGGTGGCCACTGTTCGACACATGGGCGACCAAGCGGGCCAATTCCGCGCCCTCGGTGCCGGCCCGCTTCATGGCCACGGCAAACACCACCTCGAGCGAGGTCTGAATGACCACATAGACCGCGTGCAAAATCACCCGCCCAAAATCGGGCTGCGACACGCAATAGACCCCAAAGCCCGCCGCCTGCAGGCGATCAAACAGCACGTGGTGCGCGGCGAACAGCGCCGCGGCCAGCACGATGGGACGCCAGTCGCGGTACACCAGCAACAAGGCCAATGCCACGAAGACACCAAAGTGGTATTCCACCTGACCTTGTGCCAGCTGGATGTGCAACATGACCATGGCTGCCAGGCCGGTGGTGAGCAGCAGACACGAGAACAGCGTGGCCGGAGCCACCGCTTGCGCGAGGCCGGCCACCAGCAGCAGAGGCAGCGCGACCCCAAGGGCCAGGGACAAGGTGCCATGCTGCCAGCCGAGCAGCAGGGCCGCGAGGGCACTCAGCAGCATGGCGACCAGAATCATGCGATCAGGCCAGACCAGTCGGGCACCGTCAGATGTGTCGGTTTTCAGAACATCAGCAAAGGGCTTGGAGGCAGGGCTCATGGGGCTTGACCTACTGAGTTGTCTACAACAAAAAAGATTGGGTCATATTTTGACCAATCAGTCTCAAAAGGTCGAAAGAAGCCGCTAAACGGTTATGGGCTTGCCGGGTGCCGTGCTATTCGAGGAGAAAACTCAGCCCAGGTGGAAGGCCTGGATGGCCTCGGACAGGCGCGTGGCCTGGTCACGCAGGCTGGCCGCGGCGGCGGCCGACTGCTCGACCAGGGCGGCGTTCTGCTGGGTCATCTGATCGAGCTGATTGACCGCTCCATTGACCTGGCCGATGCCGTTGGACTGTTCGACCGCCGCCGATGAGATCTCGCCCACGATGTCACCGACGCGGTGCACCGAGCTGACGATGTCGCTCATGGTGGTGCCGGCGCTGCCCACCAGCTGGGACCCGGATTCGACGGCATCGACCGAGTTGCCGATCAAGGCCTTGATCTCGCGTGCGGCCTGCGCGCTGCGCTGGGCCAGGGTGCGCACCTCGCCGGCCACGACCGCAAAGCCGCGGCCCTGTTCGCCGGCCCGCGCGGCCTCCACGGCCGCATTGAGGGCCAGGATGTTGGTCTGGAAGGCAATGCCGTCGATCACGCCAATGATGTCGGCGATCTTGCGCGAGCTGTTGTGGATGGCGTCCATGGTCTTGACCACCTCGCCCACCACCGCGCCCCCGCGGGCCGCCACCTCGGCCGCCGATGCCGCCAGCTGATTGGCCTGGCGCGCGGCATCGGTGGACTGCTGCACCGTGGCCGTGATCTGCTCCATGCTCTGCGCGGTGGACTGCAGGCTGCTGGCGGTCTGTTCGGTGCGCGCGCTCAGGTCCTGGTTGCCGTTGGCGATCTCGACGCTGGCGTTGGTGATGCCCTCGACCGCCGAGCGCACCTGCAGCAGCAAGCGCAGGTAGAGCTGGCGCATGGCGTCGACCTCGCGCACCAGGGTGCCGATCTCGTCCTGGCGATCGCTGCTGAAGCTGCGCGTGAGCTCGCCCTGCGCCACCGTGGTGACGGCCGACGTGAGCTCGCGCAGGGGCTGGCTGACACGCCGGCGCAGCAGCCAGAACAGCCCGCCGCCCAGGCCCAGCACGGCCAGCGCAATCACACCCCAGACCCAGGCCATGGTGGCGCGGTGGCTGGCCATGGCCTCGCGATCGGACACTTCGGCCACCACCCACCAGCCCTGGGTCTTGACGACCTGGCGCACGGCCCAGGGGTCGACCAGATCGACGCCGCGCAGCGGGATGGCGTCGCCGAGGGCGCCGTCGCCGTCGGCCTGGCGCAGCCGGTCCAGGAAGGGGCCTGCCTGGGCCACCACCTCCAGCACCCGCTTGCCCGAGGCCTGGGGGTGGGCCAGGAAGCGGGCCTCATCGGCCGTCTTGCCGGGGTCGATCACATACAGGCCGCCGCTGTCGAAGAAGCGGGTCTCCTGGGCCTGCTTGAACACGGCCTCTTCAAACAGGGAGGTGTCGTTGCCCACGAACAGGGCGCCCACCACCTTGCCGGCATCGTCCTTGACCGGCTCGTAGTGCGTCATGTAGGGCTTGCCGAACAGCACGGCGCGGCCGGTGTAGCTCTGCCCGGACTGCAAGCGGGCATAGGCCGGGTGCTGGCGGGCCAGCGGCGTGCCCAGGGCGCGCTCGCCATCGGGCTTTTTCAGCGAGGTGGTGATGCGCATGAAGTCGTCGCCCTTGCGTGCGAAGACGGTGGCCACGCCCCCCGTGTCCTTGCTGAATTTGTCGACCTGGCTGAAGTCGTTGTTGACCGCGATGCCGTAGCTCTGCAGCTCACCGTTGTCCTCGTTGAGGCTCATGGTGGGCTGGAAGGCCAGCTTGAAGGACTTGAAGGAGCGCCGCACCAGTTCGCGGGCGGTGGCGTCTTGCGATTCCAGCACCTGCACCACGTTCTCGGCCTTGTCGGCCGCCAGGGCCTGCACCTGTTGGCGGGCGGTGCGCGCGGTGATGCTGCTGATGGCCAGGCTGGCGGCCACCAGCACCACGGCCAGCATGGCGATGGCCAGCAAGGAGACCTCGCGGGCCACGGATCGGTTGGAGCTGGGTGACGTGAGTTTGGCCATGGGGATCCCCTGTTCCAGGTCGCTTGGATGACAAGCCGTCGATTGCCCGGTCAAAACATTCTGAAACACGAGGCCGATCCCGGCCACTGCGGGAATCCCGTAGCAATTCACATATCAACAGATCATTTTTACCAGATAAGCCAATTGGCGCGGACTCAGGCCGTGGCGCGGCGCAGCCAGCCCAGGCCGTCGGAGGTGCCGCCAGGGGTGGCGCCACGGGCCGGCCGGTATTCGCAGCCCACCCAGCCCTCGTAGCCCAGCTCGTCGATGACGCTGAACAGGTAGTCGAAGTTGAGTTCACCCAGATCGGGTTCGTGGCGTTGCGGCACGCCCGCGATCTGCAGGTGGCCGACGCGGCCGGTCGGCAGGTACTGACGCAGCTTCATGGCCACGTCGCCTTCGACGATCTGCAGGTGGTACAGGTCCATCTGCACCTTGAGGTTGGGCGCTCCCACCTCGGCGATCACGGCGTGGGCATCGTCCTGGCGGCTCAGGAAGAAGCCGGGCATGTCGCGCTGGTTGATGGGCTCGATCAGCACGTCGCGGCCCTCGCGCGCCGCCTCGGCCGCGGCCCAGCGCAGGTTGGCGATGTAGGTGGCCCGGTGCTGGGCGCGGTCGGCGCCGGCGGGCAGCATGCCGGCCATCAGGTGGATGCGCGGGCAGTCGAGCACGCGGGCGTATTGCAGCGCCAGCGCGATGCCGGCGCGGAACTCGGCCTCACGGCCCGGCAGCGAGGCCGTGCCACGGTCGCCGGCCACATCCCAGGCCTGGGCGATGCTGGCCGCATCGGTGCCGCCGGGCGGGGCATTGAACAGGGCTTGGCTGAGGCCATGGGCCTTCAGCTGGGCCAGGATGTCTTCGGCCGCAAAGGCGTAGGGGAACAGGTACTCGACGGCCTTGAAGCCATCACGGGCGGCGGCGCCGAAACGCTCCAGAAAAGGCAGCTCGGGGTAGAGCATCGACAGGTTGGCGGCAAAGCGGGGCATGGTCGGGTTCTCCGGTCAGGATCAAAGGCTTGTCAAAACCTTGTCAAAGGGTTACCAACGCGCACCGAAGGTGGTGCGCAATTCATCGATCTGCGGGGCGCTCAGCGCGGGCGGCTGGCCGGCGCTGAGCAGCCACAGGCGGGCGGTTTCCTCGAGTTCTTCGAGCGTGGCCATGGCGGCCTCGGGGCTGTCGTGCCACACATTGGGGCCCAGGCGCTCCAGCATCACCGCGCGGATGGGCGCGCCCAGCTCGCCATAGCGGGCAATGGCCTGGGCCACGGCCTGGGCGGCCTCGGGCGCACCGGGGCGGTGGTAGGGGATCAGGGGCACGTGGCCCACCTTCATCACAAAGTACGGCGTGAGAGCGGGCAGCAGTTCCAGGCCCGAGAGCGGCGCCGGGGCCGGCAGCGCAGACAGGCCGCGCTGCAGACTCAGCGCCACGCAGTGGGTGCTGTGGGTGTGGATGACGCAGCGGGTGCCGGTGTCAAAACGGGTGGCGGCGGCGTAGATCTGCCGGTGCAGCACGATGGTCTTGCTGCCGCGGTCGCCCGACAGCTGCTGGCCCTGGGCGTCGAGCCGGGCCAGGCGGGCCGGGTCGAGCGTGCCCAGGCTGGCATCGGTGGGGGTGATGAGGTAGCCGTCGTCCAGCCGCACGCTGATGTTGCCGGCGGTGGCGTGCACGTAGCCGCGCTCGAACAGGCTGCGACCGACGCGGCAGATGGCCTCGCGGGCCTGGTTCTCTTTCATGGGCGGGCTCCGGTTCAGAGCAGGGCGAAGGCCTTGCTGAAGAAGTCGACCGCCCCGAAGTTACCCGACTTGAGCGTGAGGTGCAGCCCGCCCTCGCCAGCCACCGGCGAGGCGGCATGGCACCAGGGCACGCCCGGGTCGATCTGCGGGCCGATCTGCATCTGGGCCACGTCGAGCGCCTGCACACAGGCGCCCGAGGTCTCGCCACCGGCCACCACGAGTTGGCGCACGCCCAGGGCCACCAGGCCACGGGCGATGGCGGCCACGGCGTGCTCGACCATGGCGCCGGCCTCGGCCACACCGAGTTGGCCTTGAACGGCCTTGACGGCACCGGGCTCGGCGGTGGAGTACACCAGCACCGGGCCGCTGGCCAGCAGGGGGGCGGCCCAGGCCAGGGCCTGGGCGACCACGTCTTCGCCCGCAGCCAGCTTGATCGGGTCGATGGCGAGCGCCGGGCGCCCGCTGGCGATGAAATGCGCCACCTGCTGGTTGGTGGCCACCGAGCAGCTGCCCGACACCACGGCCTGCAGGCCACGCGCGGCCGGCAGGGCCGCCGCCTGGGCCGAAGGGGCCAGGCCGAAGTTGTGCGGCAGCGCAATGGCCACACCCGAGCCGGCGGTGAGCAGGGGCAGCTCGGCCAGGGCCGGGCCCATGCGCAGCAGGTCGTCGTTGGAGATGGCGTCGACCACGGCCACGCCCACGCCTTCGGCACGCAGGGCGGCGATGCGCTCACGCACGGCCTCGGCGCCACGGGCCACCACGGTGTAGTCGATCAGGCCGACCCGGCGCTTTGTCTGGGCCTGCATGACGCGCACCAGGTTCGGGTCGGTCATGGGGGTGAGCGGGTGGTTCTGCATGCCGCTCTCGTTGAGCAGGCCGTCGCCGGCAAACAGGTAGCCCTTGAAGACCGTGCGCTTGTTGTCGGGGAAGGCCGGGGTGGCGATGGTGAAGTCGGTGCCCAGCGCCTCCATCAGCGCTTCGGTGACGGGGCCGATGTTGCCCTCGGGGGTGCTGTCGAAGGTGGAGCAGTACTTGAAGTAGATCTGCCGCGCACCCTGGGCCTGCAACCATTGCAGCGCAGCCAGCGACTGGGCCACGGCCTCGGCCGGGGCGATGGTGCGCGACTTGAGGGCCACGACCACGGCGTCCACATCGACGGCCAGGGGGCCGGTCGGCACGCCGATGGTCTGCACCACGCGCATGCCGGCACGCACCAGGTTGTTGGCCAGGTCGGTGGCGCCGGTGAAGTCGTCGGCGATGCAGCCGAGGGCAATCTTGTTCATGGGGTTCAGGCCTTCAGGGGCAGTTTCACGGCGGCGGGGTTTTCGCGCACGTAGTCACGGATGATGGTTTCGAAATCGGCATCGGGCAGCAGACCCAGGGCCTGGGCCCGGCGCGAGGCGATGCGGCTGGGCCAGCTGGTGACGATGGCGGCCACGCGGGCGTCGGGCTGCCAGTCGATCAAGGCGGTGGCGGCCGGGCCGGCCACACGCTCCAGGGCCTGGGCCATCTCGCCCACGGTGGTGGTGATGGCCGGCAGGTTGAGGGCCACGCGGGGGCCCCACTCGGCATCCGTTGCCTGAGCGGCCCGCAGCAGGCCGGCGATGGTGTGCCCGGGCGAAGCCAGGGCCACCGGGGTGTCGGGCGACACGGGGCAGTTGGCGCGCTCGCCGGCCAGGGGTTCGCGGATCATGCCGCTCAAGAAGCTGGAGGCTGCACCATTGGGGCGGCCGGGGCGCACGCTGACGGTCATGAGGCGCACGTTGCGGGCGCGGATGAAGCCCTTGCGGCCGAAGTCGGCCACCAGTTGTTCACCGACGAATTTCTGCACGCCGTAGCTGCCCTGCGGGGTGGGCAGGGTGAGGTCTTCGATCACCTCGGGCAGGGGCAGCTCGGGCGAGCTGCCGAACACGGCCACCGAGCTCGAGAACACCAGCGTGGGCACGGTCTTCAGGGCGCGGCAGGCCTGCAGCAGGGCCAGGGTGGCGTCGAGGTTGCTGTGCAGGCCCAAGTCCATGTCGGCCTCGCACTCGCCGCTGACGGCTGCGGCCAGGTGGTAGACCAGCACGGTGTCGGCTGCGGGCAACTGGCCGCCGGCCAGTTGCTCGTTGAGGTCGCCGCCCAGGTATGCGATGCGGGGGTCGGCGGCCAGGTCGGCCGGCGGCGGCATGCGGTCGGCCAGGGTGATGCGGGTGATCGCGGCGGCGGGTGCGCCCGCCAGGCTGAGCTGGCCGGCGGCCAGCAAGGCGCGGGCCAGGCGGGCGCCCAGAAAGCCGCAGCCGCCAGTGATGAGGATGTGCATGGGTGTGTGCTCCAGGGCCAACAGATTCGACGAGGGTCCGCCGATGGTCTTCAGCCGATTGTCATTCGGCGCCCGGCAGGGTGATGCCCGGGAAAATCTTGATGACGGCGCTGTCGTCTTCGCGGCCGAAACCGGCGGTGGAGGCCTGCATGAACATCTGGTGTGCCGTGCTGGACAGCGGCAGCGGAAATTTGCTGGCGCGGGCGGTGTCCAGCACCAGGCCCAGGTCCTTGACGAAGATATCCACCGCCGAGAGCGGGGTGTAGTCGGCCGCCAGGACGTGGGCCATGCGGTTCTCGAACATCCAGCTGTTGCCGGCGCTGTGGGTGATCACCTCGTACAGGGCCTTGGCCTCGACGCCTTCGCGCAGGCCCAGGGCCATGGCTTCAGCAGCAGCGGCGATGTGCACGCCGGCCAGCAGCTGGTTGATGATCTTGACCTTGCTGCCGGCGCCGGCGCGCTCACCCAGGCGGTAGACCTTGGCGGCCATGGCGTCGAGCAGGGGGCCGACCTTGTCGTACACGGCTGGCCGGCCGGCGGTCATCATGGTCATCTGGCCACTGGCGGCCTTGGCTGCGCCCCCCGAAATGGGCGCATCCAGATAGCCCAGGCCCAGGGCCTCGAGCCGGGTTTCGAGTGCAGCCGACCAGTTGGGGTCGACGGTGGAACACATCACGAAGACGGCGCCGGGCGACATGGCCTGGGCGCAACCGCCCTGGCCGTCAGCGCCGAACAGCACCGCCTCGGTCTGGGCGGCATTGACCACCACCGAGACCACCACGTCGGCACCCTTGGCTGCCTCGGCCGGCGAGCCGCAGGCGCGGCCGCCCTGGGCGGCAAACGCGTCAGCCACCTCGCGGCGCACGTCAAACACCTGCAACTCGTGGCCGGCACGGCGCAGTGAGGCGGCCATGCCGCTGCCCATGGCGCCCAGGCCGATGAATCCGATGGTGCTCATGTGAAGGTTCCTTTTTTTGAGGTCTGGAATAGGGAGGGGGGTAAAGCAGGGACTGGCTCAGCGATTGACCAGTTGCTTGGGCGTGAGCCACACCAGCACGGCGCCCACCACCAGCGAGCCGGCCAGCACATACATGCCGATGGCGGTACTGCCTGTCAGGTCTTTCAGGTAGCCGATCAGGTAGGGGCTGGCAAAGCCGGCCAGGTTGCCCACCGAGTTGATGGCGGCAATGCCGGCGGCAGCGGCCGTGCCCGACAGGAAGGCGGTGGGCAGCGACCAGAACAGCGGTGCGCAGGTCAGCACACCCGCTGCGGCCAGCGACAGGAAGACCAGCGAGACCACGGTGTTGTCGGCAAACGAGGCGGCCACGGCGAAGCCCACGGCGCCCATCAGGGCCGGGATGATCAGGTGCCAGCGGCGTTCGCGCTTGCTGTCGGCGCTGCGGCCGAACAGGTTCATGGCGACGATGGCGCACAGGAAGGGGATCGCGCTGAGCAGGCCGATGTTGAAATTGCCTTTGACGCCGGTGGCCTTGACCAGGGTGGGCAACCAGAAGGTCAGGGCGTACTGGCCCATCACGAAGGCGAAGTAGATGGCCGCCATCCACCAGATGCGGGCGTCGGTGAAGACCGCGGCCACGGTGTGCGGGCCCTTGCTGCCATGGGCCTGGTCCAGATCGATCTCCTGCTGCAGCAGGCGTTTTTGCTCAGGGCTGAGCCACTTGGCCTCGGCCACGTTGTTGTCCAGGTAGGCCAGCACGGCCAGACCGATCACCAGGGCGGGCACCGCTTCGATGACAAACATCCATTGCCAGCCGCTGAGCGAGGACACCTGATGGAAGGACTCCATGATCCAGCCCGACAACGGGTTGCCGAAGATGCCGGCCACGGGAATCGCCGACATGAACACGGCCACGATCTTGGCGCGGCGGTGCGCCGGGTACCAGAGCGTGAGGTACAGGATCACGCCGGGGTAGAAGCCGGCCTCGGCCAGGCCGAGCAGAAAGCGCAGCACGTAGAACTGGGTGGGCGTCTTGACGAACAGAAAGGCCGCCGAGAGCAGGCCCCAGGTGATCATGATGCGGGCGATCCAGATGCGCGCACCCACCTTGCTCATCAGGATGTTGCTGGGCACCTCGAACAGGAAGTAGCCCAGAAAGAAGATGCCGGCGCCCAGGCCGAACACGGTTTCGCTGAAGCCGAGGTCTTGTGCCATCTGGAGCTTGGCAAAGCCCACGTTGACGCGGTCCAGGTAGGCCACGACATAGCACAGCATGAGAAAGGGCACCAGGCGCCAGAACACTTTGGCGTAGGTCTGGCGTTCGAGATCGGGCGGCGCAGCGGTGGCGCCAGCCAGGGTTTGGGCGGTCATGAGGGTTGTCTTCCTTGGTTGTAACGCCGGGCTGCAGCGGGCAGGATCACCCCTCGGCGTTATTCATATGGTTATCATACAAATTTAAGCGAAGCTCAAAGACAAGGGTTTACCCTGGGAAACAAGGCCCTCAGGCCTGAGGTGTCAGCGCCTTGATCAAGGGCTCAGCCAGCGCCTGGCCCTGCTGCTGCCAGAAGGCGGGGTCGGCCTGCTCGATGCGGCGGATGGCGTTGTCCATGTGGCCGGCTGCGGCGGCGCGGGCGGCCAGGGGGTCGCCGGCCTCGATGGCGCGCCAGATGCGCTGGTGCTCTTCGGCCACTTCGCGCGCAAAGTCGGCGCGCCGGGCCTCATTGGCCCGGGTGACCTGGGTGGCGCCACGCAGGAACTGGCTCAGGTACTCCAGCGTGCCGATCAGGAAGGGGTTGCGTGCCGCGTCTGCGATGGCGCGGTGGAACAGCACGTCTTCATTGACGCCATCGCCGCCGGCCCGCACCGCAGCATCAAGGGCCTCGATGGCCTGGCGCACGCGCAGCACATCGTCGGGGGTGCGGCGCTCGGCCGCCAGGCCGGCCACCTCGGCCTCCAAGGCCCGGCGCACCTCGGCCATCTGCACCACGGCGCTCTTGGAGACGGCATGGCGGGCATCGAAGTTGAGCGGCTGGAAAGACTTTTCGCGCACATACACGCCGCTGCCCTGGCGCGAATCGACCAGGCCCAGGGATTTGAGGCGCGACACAGCCTCGCGCACCACGGTGCGGCTGACGGCAAACTGCGCCACCAGCACCGCCTCGGTGGGCAGCTTGGCGCCCACCGGCAGGCGCCCGGCCCGGATCTCGGCCGCCAGTGCCTCGGCCACCTGGTCGGACAGGCGGGCGCCGGGGGTGATGGTCTGGAACTGGGGGGTCATGGGCAGGGCGCGTGAGCGCATGGAGAAGAAAATTGATCGTACAACTTTAGCCGAGGCCTGGGGCCCTGCGGGCTGCGGTTTACCCGGCACGCAGGCCCTCAGGCTCAGGCCCGCACGAACTTGAACAGGGCCGTTCCGGCCCGCGCATTGGGCAGCCAGCGCACTTCGCGCCCCTGCTCCAGGCCAAAGGCATCGACGATGCGCAGCGCGTTCTTGTGCGCCAGATCGATGAAGTCGGCAAAGGTGCCAACGCGGATGTTGGGGGTGTCATACCACTGGTAGGGCAGACGCTTGGTGACCGGCATGCGTCCGCGCAGCACGCTCAGGCGGTTGGGCCAGTGGGCAAAATTGGGAAAGGCCACGATGCCGGTCTTGCCGACGCGGGCGGTCTCGCGCAGCATCACCTCGGCATTGCGCAGGTGCTGCAGGGTGTCGATCTGCAGCACCACATCGAACGAGGCGTCGTCAAACATCGACAGGCCCTCGTCGAGGTTGAGCTGGATCACGTTGACGCCGCGCTTGACGCAGGCCAGCACGTTGGCGTCGTCGATCTCGATGCCGTAGCCGGTGCAGCCGCGCTCGCGCTGCAGCACATCGAGCAGGGCACCGTCACCGCAGCCCAGGTCGAGCACGCGGGCGCCGCGGGGCACCAGGGCGGCAATGCTTTGGAGGTTGTTGGCGTCGCTCATGCCGGCACCTTGTGGTTGAAATAGGCGCGCACCACATCGAGGTAGCGCGGGTCTTCGAGCAAGAAGGCATCGTGGCCGTGCGGCGCATCGATCTCGGCATAGCTGACGTCGCGGCGGTTGTCGAGCAGGCCCTTGACGATCTCGCGGCTGCGCTGGGGCGAAAAGCGCCAGTCGGTGGTGAAGCTGACCAGCAGGAAGCGGCATTTCGCCTGCGCCAAGGCGGCACTGAGGCTGCCGCCGAATGAACGGGCGGGGTCGAAATAGTCGAGCGCGCGGGTGATCAGCAGGTAGGTGTTGGCGTCAAAGTACTCGCTGAACTTGTCGCCCTGGTAGCGCAGGTAGCTCTCGATCTGGAACTCGACGTCCTGGGTCGAATAGCGGTAGCCGGTGGTGCTGTCGACGACGGCCTCGCGCAGCTGACGACCGAACTTCTCGTTCATCACATCGTCGCTGAGGTAGGTGATGTGGCCGATCATGCGGGCGATGCGCAGGCCGCGCTTGGGCACCACGTTGTGCTCGTAGAAGTGCCCACCGTGGAAATCGGGGTCGGTGACGATGGCGCGGCGCGCCACCTCGTTGAAGGCGATGTTCTCGGCGTTCAGGTTGGGCGCGCTGGCCACCACCACGGCGTGGCGCATGCGCTCGGGGTATTGCAGGGTCCAGCTCAGGGCCTGCATGCCGCCCAGGCTGCCGCCCATGACCGCCGCCAGTTGCTGGATGCCCAGCGCATCCAGCAGCCTGGCCTGGGCGTTGACCCAGTCCTCGACCGTGACCACCGGGAAATCGGCGCCATAGACGCGGCCGGTGTCGGGGTGGGTGTGCATGGGTCCGGTGCTGCCGAAGCACGAGCCCAGGTTGTTCACGCCGATCACGAAGTAGCGGTTGGTGTCCACCGGCTTGCCCGGGCCGATCATGTTGTCCCACCAGCCTTCAGACTTGGGCTGGCCTTCATAGACGCCCGCCACGTGGTGCGAGGCATTGAGGGCGTGGCAGATCAGCACGGCGTTGGAGCGCTCGGCATTGAGCGTGCCGTAGGTCTCGTAGGCGAGGGTGTAATCGCGTATCGAGGCGCCGCTTTGCAGGGGCAGCGGGGCCTCGAAGGTCATGAACTGAGGTGTGGCTAGAAAACTCATGGCAACAAAAAACCCGGTTCGCCAAAAACGAGACCGGGTTGAGCCTATCTGTCTTTAGCTGAATTTCGAAACACGGTGGTTTCGGCGCCCGCAAGCTGGAATCAAATCGGCGCCCTGTGAACAGGTGGGGCAAGTATAGCAAGCCACCCCGCCTCAGCAGCAAGGCCCTGAGGCAAGCCCTGTTTCAGACCGGGGTGAACAGGGCCAGCAGGCCCAACACCACAAAAATCGACGCCGACACCCCGTGCACCACCCGGATCGGCACCCGCCGCGTGAGGCGATCGCCCAGCCAGACCACGGGGGCATTGGCCAGCATCATGCCCAGGGTGGTGCCAGCCACCACGGCGGCCCAGGCCTGGTACTGCGCAGCCAGCATGACGGTGGCGATCTGGGTCTTGTCCCCCATCTCGGCCAGAAAGAACGCCACCACGGTGGTGCCGAAAATGCCCAGGCGGGGCGAGGCGCCGCCGGTGTCGTCGTCATCGAGCTTGTCGGGGATCAGCATCCACACCGCCATGGCAATGAACGAGGCGCCGAGGATCCAGCGCAGCCACTGCGGCCCGAGCACCGTGGTGACCCACGAGCCCACGGCGCCGGCCAGGCCATGGTTGACCACCGTGGCCACGAAGATGCCCAGCACGATGGGCCAGGGCTTGCGGAAACGGGCGGCGAGGACCAGCGACAGCAGCTGCGTCTTGTCGCCCATTTCAGCGAGGGCGACGATGCCGGTAGAGACGAGAAAGGCTTCCATGGGGAAAAAGTACTCCGGCCGGACAAACAACCCATGACTGCGCAGCACCCCCCGGCCAAAAACGGGGACTGCGCAGTCAAAGGTCTCGCCAGATCCGCAAACCGTTTGCGCCATGAGCACCAGCCTGGATGGCGGCGCGCAAGTCTGTTGACGCAAACCCCTCTCGCGGGCCAGCTTGGGGCCCGGAAGGGAGGCTACTCCCCCTTGAACAGGGCGCCAGTGTACCCAATCCACGAGGCACTCCGAGGCGCGCGGCGATGCACCGAATCGGGACGCTTCAGTCTGGTGCGCACCATCATCAGGCAATCATCACCTTTGTGGCGCATTTATTGCTTTGTCCTGGTGCGCATTCGCATGCAACCGATCGAATGCACCATTTCAGTTCAATTTTTCCACGAGGACACTATGGAAGCACTAAAACAGGGCGCGGATGCCTTGTTCATCTTGCTGGGCGCCGTGATGGTTCTGGCCATGCACGCCGGCTTTGCCTTTCTGGAGCTGGGCACGGTCCGGCAGAAAAACCAGGTCAATGCCCTGGTGAAGATCCTGGTGGATTTCTCGATTTCAACCGTGGTGTATTTCGTGGTGGGCTATGGCGTGGCCTATGGCACCCATTTCTTTGTCGGCGCTGAGGAACTGGCCGCCAAGAATGGTTACGAACTGGTGAAGTTCTTCTTTTTGCTGACCTTTGCCGCGGCCATCCCGGCCATCATCTCGGGCGGCATCGCCGAGCGCGCACGCTTCTGGCCCCAGTTGATCGCCACGGCGGTGATCGTGGGCTTCATCTACCCCTTCTTCGAGGGCATTGCCTGGAACCAGCACTTTGGCGTGCAGGCCTGGATCAAGACCTTGACGGGCGAGGAGTTCCACGACTTCGCCGGCTCGGTGGTGGTGCACGCGGTGGGCGGCTGGATTGCCCTGCCGGCGGTGGTTCTGCTGGGTTCGCGCGCCAACCGCTACCGCAAGGACGGCGCCATTTCGGCCCACCCACCCTCGAACATCCCTTTTCTGGCGCTGGGCGCCTGGATTCTGGTGGTGGGCTGGTTCGGCTTCAACGTGATGAGCGCCCAGACCCTGGACAAGATCTCGGGCCTGGTGGCCGTGAATTCGCTGATGGCCATGGTGGGCGGCACCTTGGCGGCCCTGGTGCTGGGCAAGAACGACCCGGGCTTTGTGCACAACGGCCCGCTCGCCGGCCTGGTGGCGGTGTGCGCCGGCTCGGACCTGATGCACCCACTTGGGGCATTGGTGGTGGGTGCCGTGGCCGGCACGATCTTCGTGCTGATGTTCACCCTGACGCAGAACAAATGGAAGATCGATGACGTGCTGGGTGTCTGGCCCCTGCACGGCCTGTGCGGCACCTGGGGCGGCGTGGCCGCCGGCCTGTTCGGCAGCAAGGCCCTGGGGGGCCTGGGCGGCGTGAGCCTGGGCGCCCAGCTGATCGGCACTGCCATGGGCGTGGCTTGGGCGGCTGTTGGCGGTCTGGTGGTCTATGGCCTGCTCAAGGTCACACTGGGCCTGCGCCTGTCGCAAGAAGAGGAGTTCGAAGGCGCCGATCTGTCGATCCACAAGATCCGCTCCACCCCGGACCGCGAGGTCAGTTGGTAAACCCCGGCGAGTGCCCCGCCACGAACGCGCCCCACGGGGCGCGTTTTTCATGGGGCGATCACCGTCGCAGCCAGCGCGCGCACAGCGTGTCCAGCGTCCAGCAGCCGCTGCCATGGACGGCCAGCGCCGCCAGCAGGCTGCCCCAGAATACATGGCCCTGAAGCGCCTCGGACGAGATCTCGGACAGGGACAGCACGGCCATGGTGTTCACCACCAACAGGCCCAGCGCCGGGATGCGCCCACCCAGGCCCAGCACCAGCAACACGGGCAGCCCGACCTCGCCAGCGGTGCCCATCACGGCCGCCAGGGCCGGCGGCAACCAAGGCACGTGGTATTCGTCCTGGAACAAGGCCAGCGTGATGTCCCAATCCCGCAGCTTGGTCAGGCCAGACAAAAAGAACACCTGCGCCACATAGAGGCGGGCCAGCAAGGCGGCCAGGGGCTGCAGGGCATCCAGCCCCCGCACCAGCAGGGCGTAGGGCTTCAGGATCGGGTGGCTTGCGGGGGTCATGGGAATCTCCGAGGCATCGTTGTTCAGTGGGGAATGGCGTCGCGCACGGCCAGCACCAGGCCTTGCGTGACCGCCTCTTGCAGCCAGACGCCCAGGTCCAGCCCGGGGTGATGCGCCTCCAGCCAACGCAGGGCCGCACCCAGGCTGGGCTGGGTGTGCAGGGCCTGCAGCCAGGCGGCTTCGGACGCATCGATCAGGCGCACGCGCGGGCGCCAGCCCTGGCGCCAGAACACGGCCTGCTCGGGCTCGCCAGCCTGCAGGCGGAGGCCAGCGGCCTGCAGCGCCTGGGCCGACGGCTCAACGCTTCCATCGCCAAGGCCGTGGGCCAGCAGGACAGAAATCACCGCCGCCTCGAACGCCTGCACCTGCGTGCCTGCTGGCATCTCCAGGCACAGCTGATCGGGGTCTTCCTGCACCAGGCGCGCCAGCGTGCCGGGCTGGGGCAAGGGGTCGGGTGCGGTGGCCAGTCGGTGCAACACCCATTCAGCCTGGGCCAACTCAGGCAGCCAGGCGGGCAGTTCGTGCCCGGGCCCCAAGCGGCTCAGCCAGTCAGGCAACTCGGCCCCCCAGCAGGCCAGGTCGCCGCACAAGGGCGGGCACTCCAGCCAATGGTCACGGGCCAAGGCCGCCAAGGTGGCTTCGCCCACACATTGGCGCAGCACGGGGTAAGCGGCCGCCAGGGCGCGCTCGGCCACAGCCCGGGCATTGCGCTGGTAAGCGGGCAGGCCGGCCTCACCCGTGGGCGCCGCAGTGGTGGGCGACCACAGCGCGGCCAGGAGCGCCGACTGCTGCTCAAGCAGAGTCTGGCTCATGGGGAGCACTCCGCCAGCGTGTCGGCCGCGCGCCGGGCCTGATCCATCAGCACGGCCCAGGGTGGCAGGTCGGTGTCCCATTCAATCAGGGTGGGGCGTGGGCCCCAGCACGACACGGCGTGCCGGTACAGCGCCCAGACGGGCTCGCTGGTCGGGCTGCCATGGTCGTCGATCAGCCATTCACCGGTGTCGGCATGGCCGGCCAGGTGGATCTCGGCCACGCACTCGGCGGGCACCGCTTCGAGCCAGGCCCGAGACACATCCAGCAAACCCTCAACGGGCTCAGGCACCTGGGGCCCGTGTTGCCGACGCCAGCCATTGCGGGCATTGACGTGCAGGTTGTTCAGATCGACCAGCAGCCCGCAGCCGGTGCGCCGGGCCAATTCGACGAGGAACTGCACTTCAGAAAAATCGTGGTCGGCCCAGCTCAGGTAGGCCGACAGGTTCTCGACCGCCAGCGGGCGGCGCAGCCGGTCTTGCACCTGCTGCACATGGCTGGCCATCAGGTTCAAGGACTCGGTGGTCCAGGGCACGGGCAGCAGATCGGCGGCATGCACCGCCTGGCCGCGCAGGGCCCCGCGTGAAAAGCTGGCGTGGTCGCTGACGCGCACCGGATCGACGCGCGCCACCAACTCGGCCAGCTGGTCCAGGTGCCAGGGGTCCAGCCCCACGGCCGAGCCCAGCGACAGCCCCACCCCATGCAGGCTGATGGGGTGTTGCTCGCGGGCCTGCATCAGCACACCGAGCGCAGCGCCCCCGGCGCCGAAGTAGTTCTCGGAGTGCACCTCGAGAAAGCCCGGGGCAGGCGCGCCTTGCAGCAGCTCGGCGTAGTGGGGCTGGCGCCAGCCCAGGCCCACCCAGGACGCGGGTGAGCTCAGGGCGTGCAAGGGCTTGGACATGGAGCGCTCCTGCTCAGGCAACTTCGGCCTCAGCCCTTCTTGCCGGCAGCCATCTTGGCTTCGTCGGCGGTGAGGCCCGACATCTGCTTGCACGTGCCCTTGGCCACGTACTTCCAGTCGGCCTTGGACATGTCTTCCTTGGCCTGGCCGGCACACGAATGGCTGCCGCTGAGGTTGGCGCAGTCGTTCTGGCCCGCCTTGGCGATGCCGAAGCACTTTTCCTTGGCGGTGTCTTGCGCCAGCACAGGGCCGGAGGCCAGCAGGGCCGAGGACAACAAAGAGGCGGCGGCAGCAGCAAACAAAGCACGTTGGTTCATGGAAATCTCCTGGGGTGACGTTGAAGAAAATGACTATCAACCGGGGGCCCCGGTGGGCCGCTCAGATTGCCGGTTGAGGGTGAGTCGGCCCGGCACGGAGATTCTTACAAGCCTGGCAAAAAAACTTTCAAATTTTTCAGACCTTCGGATTCCGCGCCATTTCAATACACTGCGGCCATGAGTTTCGAACACCAGCTGGCCGAACATCGGCCCTATCTGATCAAGTTTGCGCGCCTGCAATTGCGCAACGAGACCTGGGCCGAGGACGCTGTGTCCGAGACCTTGCTCGCGGCCCTGAACCGGCCCCAGGCTTTTCAACAGCAATCGCAATTGAAGACCTGGCTGGTGGGTATCCTGAAGCACAAAGTGGTCGACCAGATGCGTCAGCGCGCCCGCGAGGTGGTGCTGGACACCGGTGACGACGAAGGTGATGAACTGGAAGCCCTGAGCTTCACCGCCAATGGCCACTTTGCGCAGCCCCCGCTCGACTGGGGCAACCCCGAGCAGCAATTGCAGTCGCGCCAATTCATCGAGGTGCTGGAGACCTGCACCGAACGCCTGCCGGCGGCCATGGGCCGGGTGTTTCTGATGCGCGAGTGGCTGGAGCTGTCGTGCGAAGAGATCTGCCTGGAGCTCAAGCTCAGCCCGAACCACCTGTATGTGCAACTGCACCGGGCCCGCTTGCGGCTGCGCGAGTGCCTTGAAATCCACTGGTTCGGCCTGCCCCGGGGGGTCACGCCATGATCCTGAGGCGCAACTGCAAAGAAGTGGCCGCCCTGCTGCTGGCCCGTGAAGACCGCAAGCTCGGCCTGGAAGAGAAGCTGGCGCTGCGGCTGCACCTGGCCGCCTGCGATGCCTGCCCCCTGTTTGCCAAACAGGTGCTGACCCTGCGCAGCGCCTTCACGCAATGGCGACATCAGGCCGACTCAGGCAAAGCCGACGACCCCACGCCACCCGGCGATCAACCCTGACGCGAAAATGACATTTCACCTGCGCCGCCGATATGGGCCGTGAATTGAATTTGTTTTTTTTCGGTTCATTTCCGACAAAGAAACAAAAAACACTTGCATTTTTCAATACACCATGGTTTTAATGCAGAAGCATGGCTTCGATTCCATGCAAGCTTGCGGTGATCGGTCAGGTTCGCGTCCGAAGTGTGCGTTTTCGGGACTCCATCGCTTTGTTAATGTGTTTTTGAGGAGTCCCTTGATGGGCAACAAACTGTACGTCGGCAACCTGCCTTACTCGGTGCGCGACAACGACCTGGAACAGGCTTTTGGCCAATTTGGTGCTGTGACCAGCGCCAAAGTCATGATGGAGCGTGACACCGGCCGCTCGAAGGGTTTCGGCTTTGTGGAAATGGCGAGCGACGCCGAAGCACAATCCGCCATCAACGGCATGAATGGTCAATCCCTCGGTGGCCGCAGCGTGGTGGTCAACGAAGCCCGCCCGATGGAACCCCGTCCCCCGCGTAGCGGTGGCGGCTTCGGCGGCGGCGGTGGTGGTGGCGGCTACGGTGGTGGCGGCCGCAGCGGCGGCGGCGGTGGCGGCTTCGGCGGTGGCCGCAGCGGTGGCGGTGGCGGCGAAGGCGGCTTCCGCAGCCCCTACGGCGCTGGCCCGCGTGGCGGCAACGGCGGTGGCCGTGGCGGCTACGGCGGTGGTGGTGGCGGCGGCTACGGCGGCGGCAACAGCTACTGATCGGTTTTGAACCGCACGCACCTGGGCGTTCAACCAGGCAGGCAAAAGGCTCCCGAGGGAGCCTTTTTCTTTGGGCTGGCCACTCACAGCGCCACCTTGAGGCC